>Ga0138260_10271361_pt1 | contig 12971 bp, 19 predicted proteins | sample RNAB_220151111_FD_105235 | JGI IMG/M metagenome (GOLD analysis project Ga0138260, IMG submission 105235) | Metatranscriptomics of polar marine prokaryotic and eukaryotic communities from Palmer Station, Antarctica after 24hr light incubation -... | ecosystem: Environmental > Aquatic > Marine >... | reverse complement strand
GTCACAAACATCTGCACGCTCTTGCTAAGGCTGAAGTGCACTATAGGGGACTCTGAAGAGATCTTAGTGTCCTCACAGTCAGGGTCATGAACCACTCCGTCTGTTAGCATTAGGCCTTTGCCCACTGACAGAAGAGTCTTCCTGCGCTTGCCCAACATAAGTAGTTTGTCTACGACAGTCTCCAGGCCTAGGTGGTTGTGGGTAGATTGTAAGTAGGTGAGTACACTAGCCTGTGTCTGCTCCTGCTGGTCTTAAGATTTTAAAGCATCTACATCGAAGAAATGAGAGGAGTCCAAGTCCACTAGGAATAGTTGGCTGAGCCTGCTTAAGCACAAAATGATAGATTAGATTGAGCTGTCATTCTCACTTGCTTCTAAACTGTTAGTCCCAATTATAATCAGAGTAGAGTACACCTTGTTCAGCATCAGCATGGCTTCTACTTGCTGGCACTAGTGGTCTACATGGTTTGAGTTGGTTAAATCGCAGACCAGGACTAAGCAGGTTGAGTCCTTGATAGTGGCGATAGACTCCTGCGTGTTAATGTCTTTGAGATCGAGGGTGACTAGGTCTCCTAGCCTGAGCATGTCTGCAGATGGTTTGACGTAGTCTTCTTCATCGTCCTCTCCAAACAACATTAAGAATCCTCCACCCTCTTCATCTTCTTAGGCCTTGTCTACAACTTTAGCTTTGTCAAAGCAGGGTACGCATAAATCGTAGTCACATTCGCGGCATCCAAATACTTCCGTGTAGGGGGGTATACCTTTTGAACACACATCACAGCCATAGCCACCCTTGTTACGCTCCTTCATGGACAACAGAGGATGGTTGCGGGGGCAGAGTTTGTCAGCTACCACCTTGGACTCTTATTCCAGTGTTTTGTCATTTTATACTACCACTGGCTCTAGAGTTTGGCCTTCAACGAAATGCTTGATAGTGGTGTGAATCTTATTGTCCTTGTCAGACTGACTGTCAATTAGGGTCACTTTGAAGTCAGGTGGAGTCAGTTCCTGAACACTAAACTAGTGTTATTGGGTGAATGTGACTACCTAGGTTGGTTTCAAGTCTTCTGAAACCTCTACGCTATCCTTGTCTACGAAGAGCATAGTGCCGTCCATGTTCTAGATGTAAGGCCCGTCTTCATCCTGCGTCAGAATTGATTTAGGATGGTGCTGCAGAGTTAATGCTGGTAGGTTGGTGGTGGCTTGACTCTGAGTCAGTTTGGCATCAGAGTCAATAGCGAAGTTGAGGACATACCTTGACTCCACTGAAGGGAATTACAGGTGAGCGTAGTTACTCTGGAGGCTGACTTGATTCATGAATTTAGGTTCTTCTTCGCAGTATGAGTTTGAGTTGTGAAGGACCTTGGAATCTTTTCCATGTGGGTTGTAAGAAGCCTTGGCAGTCAGCTGAGTGGTCACGCACTTAGCTGTGGTGGAGTCCTTGACGTAGAAGTCGTACTCAGTTTCAAAGCAGATCAGGGGTGAGACAATTGTCTGCCACTTCAGGGGGTCTTGTAGGTCCACTTCAATCACTGTCTCCTTCACATTAGTGGTCGATGAGTCTACTTCCTTGCTATCTTCAGCCTGGTTACTCATTATTTGTTTTAAGAATGACAGTGAGTTAGTCAAGTCTGTGCAGTTTTCAGGCAGAATCTTGCTGTTGATGACGGCCAGCCCCAGCTTCTAGTAGGCTGAATCCATCTTCACTTTGGTCAGGTAGCCCTTTTCCACTCCTTTTTAGGCAACAGCTACGTAGGTTTTGATAGCCGAGCAGATCAGATCAGCCGCTGAATAGAAGAATATGTCTTTCTCTAAGATGGCGTCCCCACCGAGGACGGAGTCCAGCTTAATGGAGATTTGCTTTAACAAATTAGATTCGAACAGAGGCTGGAGTGAGTTCTGCAACAGACCCTGAGGATCGTAGTCAGAGTTATGGGCGATCTATAACAGTTTGAAGCATGCTTCCATAGCACTCCTTCTAAGCCAGAGTTGGGGGGACTGGTCTTTGGGTGAGAATTCAAACATGTTCACTACTATGTTCAAGTACATCTCCATCATACTCGCGAAGAATGACTCACCACCCTGAGCCTCAAACAGCAAAGTAGTTTTGCTAGAATGCCACTTCTCCTCGACGTGCTTTTCATTGAACATGAAGAGAATGGAGTCGAGCATCTTCATAGAATTGAGGATGGTCTTGTGACTTGTGCATTGCATGCTGCTAAGGCCGCGCCTATCTTGCTCTGGCTTGGAACTTTGCAATTCCTCACACCAGAAGAGCATTAACTCCTAATTGAGGGTTGCCATTACACGCTAGACCATAGACTTGAGGATGTTCAGTCCGTTGGGTGTGTTGGAAATCCTGTGAAGCAAGAGTTGCCATTGTTCTTCATTCAACTGCCCACTTGGGTCTTGCCACACGCACTCCATGCCTTTACTTCTAGAGCGGCACTCCATTTCCATTAGTGAGTGCTGCATGGTGAACCACAGGAATTTAAATCCTTGTTGGTGGGTATCCATCATTGGATTAGTGGCTGACTTTGAGTGTGAATAAGTGGCCTAGTAAACCATCTTGTTCAGTAGTTTCTGCTTGAGTTGGATGTTTAAGAAGTGGATGATAGTGGCCTGGGAGTTGTCTTCAATCATTTGGCTCACGTCTTCACTAGTGTAACACTCAACTAGTCCAGCCTCCTGATCACGTAGAGCCAGAGCAATCTTCTTGGTGTCTGCTTTGAAGTCCTTGAACTTCCTAATAGTCTACTTGATGTTCCTGTCCAGGACTCCATTCAAGTGGTCGTTAAATGCCAAAGTGCCTGTGTTCGCATCAGTCAGAGGGCTGCTTGACATCACTAGGTTCTATAGGAACTGATCATTGGGTTAGTCCATGGCCTAGCAGAACCTGCTGTGAAGCTGAGCAGCCAAGTCTTGGTCTGCTTCTTGTGGCTCTTAGGCAGTGAGGTCTTAGATGCTGAGGCCAGTCATCTGCATGAAGTCCCGAATCATCGACACCTTACTCAGGGTTTACTCAATGGACATTTCTTCTTCAGTTATTGGTTTAGCTTCTTCTTTGTCTTTGCCCACAGCCTGGTATTCAGTGCCATCAAACACGTCGTGCAGAGTAGGAGCGGGTGCCTGTGCGCCACGCACAATCCAAGTGCTTGTTTAGGGTGAATCCTTAGTCCCGCCTTCGGTCCAGTAAGAAGCAGTGCCATTTGAGCCAGCATGGTAGATCTAGTACTTTTCGTAGTACATGATGTACTGCTGCTTGGACTCATCTTTGTACCAGACTGGCATATCATTCTTCTTTTCTTCGGACTTTTTGTAGATTCCATTGGCCTCTTGAGTGCCAGCGCCCCTGACTTCAATCTAATCTGGGACTAGCTTGGGCTTACTCTCCATTACCTTCTTTACTTTTTGGAAGGTGAATTCTAGGGCAGTCACAATCAACTGGTGACCGCCTCCCCCTCCAACTCTGTGCACTACTTTGAAAATGTCACCTACCTTAGCCTCCATAAGGAATGGGTCATCTGGGTTAAGCTCAACTGTCTTGGACTGTGAGGCATGTTGGGCCACTCCAAACAGGTCTTTAGTTTCTTTTTCCACTCCGTTCCTAATAAGCTTGAGGCCAACGTATCCTTTCTAGCCTCCCCAACCTTAGTCTTTCCAAGTTATCTTAGCAGTGAGTTTGTTGGGTTGGTACTCTAAAGGCATGGTCTCCAGATCAGTATCACGCCATTCACAACTGGCAGTATTGTCATCCAACTTCTTATCCAGCTGCAGTACAATTGGAGGCGTGTTAACTACCTTAACTTAGGCTGGCTTGAAGTGGCTGCTGAACCCACCATATCGGAGGGCCAGAGGCTGCTGCACTCCCTCCCTAATCTTTTCAATTACCTCAGCTGAACTCCTGTCCACTGGTTCAGGCAGTGCAGGCAGACTGTCAATCTTTGCTGCCATTTTGATTTGCAAGCAGTTGTCGCACAGGTCGCTATTGCAGGATCTGCAACCCCAGAATTCCTGTCTCTTACTTCTCCTGCATACATCGCAGCTGACAGACCCATAGCCTGCTTTGCCATTTTGGACAAATTCCTTCTGACATTTTTCGTGGATAGGTTTCTGTCTGTACTGGTGGGGCTCAGATCTGCTTTCCACAGCCACTCGGTCACTAGTTTCATCCACCCACTCGTCGTGTTCTTCATCATAGCCATCGTAGGTAACTCTGATGAGTTGGGCCTCGTCCATGCATCTGATCACTGTGCACTTCCTCCAGTTGTTGGTCTTACTCAGAATTTACACTGAGCTATTCTTCAGGTTTTTGCACTTAGGTTTCCAGTTGTAAACGTAGGGGATAGTTTCCTTCACCATTTTAGTTTTAGCGCATTTCTAGCAGCAGTCGTACTGATCGCAAGCTTTGTCTTTGCACCTCATGATGCCGTCCTTGGCGTAGGCGTTGGCTCTGCAAAACTCGCAGATAACGTAGTCATAGTTAGGATAGGGAGGAACGTATGAGAGTTCACAGTTGTGGCCCTTTTTGCATTTATGGACTTCCTATTCTACAGTCTTAGGAGCCTTGACTTTAGATTTACGCACTGGGTCAGTGGTTGACACGGAGGCAGGAATGGTTTGCTTTTCCATTCTGGATTCACTGCACTTCACGCAGCAGTCGTACTAGTTGCAATCTGAGTCTTTGCACCTCCAGACGCCTGTGACTATATCGCAGTGAGCCCCACACCACTCACAGTATGCTCCAGAGTAGCTGTAAGGTTCCGTGTGGATTAACTCACAGACGTGTCCCTTTTTGCATTTGTGGATGCTAATTTCAACAGTCTTAGGAGCCCTACTTTCTTTAGTTTTGCTCTAGTGTTTGGTGACAGCCTTGGGCTTGTAAGTGTGTGGCTTGGCCCTGTATTTGGCATCCAGCCTGTCTGAGGTTTCTAGAATCCATTCGTCGTACTAAGCCTCAAAGTCATCGTAGTGGATCTTAATGAGTTGGTTTCTGTCCAGGCACTCCATTACGGTGCAGTCTCTCCAGTTGCTGCTAAGACTCAGCACTTTGATTTTACTGCCCTTCTTGTTTTTGCAAGTAGGCTATTCCAGTTTCCAGCTTTCGTCCTTCTGCTACTCTTGGAGCCTGGCTTCGTCCTAGGGCAGGTCCTGGGTGTCCACCTGCAGGGCTTAGAAGCGGCCATACGCGTGCTCCCACAACCAGGGAGCGTAAGAGTGATCAGCTTCCAAAGGAGAAAGTCCAAAGAACTATTCATTCAAGGTGACTTTGAGCAGAGAAGAGGCAAGACCCGAGATCTCTTATGGGGTCAGTTTAGCGAGCACGTCGTCGGAGTGGAGGACGAAATACTTAGAAACCATGGCCTAGAGTTTGTGTAAATTCGTTTTACTAATCAATTGTTGCTGAGTAGTGCAACTGGCTTCTCCACACTGGAGTACCTTAACGAATGTCTGACAAAACTCTTGGCTGACGTTAAGCTTGAGACCAACAGAAGCACTGATAACAATTTCATGTCCATGCAGTTAGTTTTGGTTGTCAGCTATGTCTTCTGTACAAGTGGTGACTGTGTTCAGAGTCTTGCTGCCTTCTCCTTAGTTGCAAGTTACCAGATGGTCACCAAGTGAAATAGTCTGGATCTGAGACCCCACAAGCTCAAACATCATGTCTAACTCAATCTACAGCGTATTGTCTGTGGTTTGTTCGCATGTGTCGATGAGGGAGGAGGGTTCAGTAGAGGGTGACTGCTCTTCGTCAAACTTGGCTAGTAGTTCAGTAAACGCAGTGGATAACTCGTCACCCTGGGGTCTGCCAGTAGCGAAGGCAGATGTTTCAATCATGGAGTCAGGGCTCACTCCACTTTTTTGATTTAGCAAGGCCAGGGAAATGGTCTGGAGCAAGCTCACGGACACAGAGTGCAGTCCTCCCTGGGTTTCCAGGTAATTAGACTGCCAGTTCTGAGTGCGGATGTTAACTGCCAAGCTGTACAAGAAGGAGTTGAGTTTGTTTTGGAATTGCACTATGGTGCTCATGGAGTCAATTTCTTGCAGGTTGCCCAGGCCTTCTTCAAATATTTAGTCAGGCACCTTGACTAGAATTAAGTTCTTGACGATGGCCAAGACAGTTAACTTTTAGAGGGGAGATGCTTGGATGAGGAGCCTGAGTAGAGTCTTGATGTGTTTGGGATTGGCTACGTTAGACAGCATTTCCAGAGGGTAGGGAGAGTTGATGGCAGCACTGGTGAAAACCAAGACCATGTTGAGGTAGTGGGATAGCTAGTCCTCCTCCACTACACTTCTGTAGAGGTTAATCATACTTCTCTTAGCCTGCAACTAAATAATCAAAGGACTCGTCTGCACCTCCACTGTAGACTTCCCACGCGTAAGTTCGAAACTAGTGTTTAGTTCTTCAATCGAATTTCCGCAGAACCCAATCATTAAGTTGGCTTCTGGGTTCAAATTGCCTTTAAATTTCATGGTTAACTCAGGTCCTTTGAGCTTGACGTTCCAGTCTCCTGTGGCGCCGGCAGTAGTGCATACACTCATTCCAGCGATCTCCAGATCCTGCAGCTTAGGCTTCTTCATTGAAGTTTCCATTAGAATTGCTTTAGGCAAGCCCTTTAGCTTTTTGTAGAGGACGCATTTGTCTTTGCTCCACTCCAAGATGAACTTCCTGAATTCGTTTTCATGGAGGACTGTGACGTCCTTTAGCTAAACGACCATGTCCTGCATGGCGCTAGAACTGTCTATGCAGATAGCGCACTAAGTGTTGCTGGAGTTGCCTATTCTGATTTCTATGTTTCTGGCTGTATTTCCCTTCTCATGCAGAATAACATTGGCACTGTTTTTGGCTCTGACGTAGAAGGTGGTGGAGCCTGAGGCTGGAATGTGCCCCACAAAGTTGTCTTCGAACTCCTTCAAGTCGGGGGTGTGCTTAATCCAAGGTAAAATGAATTACTCACTGTACTTGAGGTCTGCAGTGAGTTCACAATCAGCAGTAAGCCTGCCCTCTAGAGTGAAAGTGCCCGTCTAGTTATTGCCCTTGGCATACACCTAGCCTTGTTCTGTGATCATGCAGGTACTCAGATTTAAGTCAGTCTTAGCGCCTTCCAACTCCGTGTGACCAGTCCATTCGTAAGATTACTAGGGACTACTCATGTCTTCTTCAGCAGGATTCTCCTCAGTAGAAACTTATTTGAACTCTTCTTTGTGTCCGTGCTGCTTGTTGGCTTGCTTGGCCTTCACAATTTCAAATATTTTGTCTTTGGAAGGGTCTTGGATCTCAATGAGAACCTTGTCTTCTACTTTGGGTTTGCCACCGCTAGCTACCTTGAATGCCATGCCCATCATGACGTAGGCACTGTCCTTCATGTGGATTCCACACAGCTTCTCAGTGGGTTTAATTTCAATGGTGGTTTTAGTGCCACTGAGGGTGTAGCTGCCCTTGATTTCGCAAATTAATACATTCGCCCTGTCAAAGAATGCCACACGGCCTATCTTGCCGTCACTACTCTGAGAAATAGTCTGAACTTCAATCTTCCCTACCTCTTTACCTGTTAAATCCATCGTTTTCTGAAGGGAGAAGTTACCTAGCTTTTCTGACTTAGTGCCGTCACTCATGTGGACCTGCATGCACCTCAGATGAGTGCCTGTGTCGTACTCAATCTTGGAGATAGTGGGTAGTGAGTCGAAATCCTTGCCCTTCAAGTCAGCATCTGTGGGGAAGGAGCAGTCGGTCTTGACTGAATTGTCACTCAAGCCTGAATACTCACTCTCCGTAATCACCACCACTCTGGGGCCATTTTTGTCATTGGACTTAGTTGCAATCCTGATTTCCTTCTCAGTAACTTCCCCATCCATAATGGCTGCTCTCTCCTCACTGGAAGCCAATAAGGAGGGGTCTTGCATGATGCTCCCACTAGTGAACAGGAAGTTGTCAACTTGTCGGAAGATGACGTTGAAGGCATGCTTCAGCAACTAGCTAGTAGCTGACACATTTACTTTAGACTTCTGTCTCTTCAGGGGCGAATCCAGCAGCCCAGATGCAGATGAGCTAGATTAACTTTCCTGGGATTGGCCTTGGTCAGTAATGCGTCTGACTAGGTTCAGGAACATGCCTTCGAATGCGTACAGAAGGTCTTTGGGCAAGTCCTATCTGGGATCGTGCCACTGTAGCTTTAGAATTTAAGAGTCCTCCACCTTATTGATGTCGTTCACCATTTGGCCTGAGTAGAGCAAGCTGAAAATGCTTAGTTTTTGTTGTAAGTACTCGAAGTCACGAGCACCGAAGTTCCACTGGAAAGAAGACACGATGAACCTAGTAAAATCCTGGTGGTAAGCGTTCTGGAGGTCCTGCTGGATGCACCATTGGAATAGGCCTGAAATGGAGGTGATGGTGCCGAAGAAGCAGTCTCTGAGTCTGTTTTCGAGTTAAGCACCACACCCCTTAACGTCATCCATATAGTGGAACAGAGTTGGTTGTTTAGTATCTTCGTCCTGTTGCTGGATGGCTGCTAGCCAACCCAAAATGTCTTTGACATTGTTGTCAATGTACTTCTGGGTATCGTCAATCTCATATTGAGACTAGATTTGGAACTTACCAATGACGAAGCCGAATTCTTTGACAATTGGGACGTTGTTGTTGATCCACTTGTCCATAGCCTGGCCATGCACTCCCACAATCATTTCATCTGCTTCTAATTCGAACGAATCCAACCACTAGCCCTCGTCAGTCTTGCATATTTTCTACACGCTGCCGTCCTTAGTCACGAACTCCAACTTCCTAGCAAACTGGGTGTCGTGATTAGGAACGCCAGGGCTGTTAAGGGAGTGGTTGCGAGACTTTATTGTGCGGATATCCACCATGTTCTCTAAGGTTTGTGTACCTCCGTTACTATCTGGGTCTTCGTGACCAACTTTCTCTTCCTTGCCGTGCTCATCAATTAGGGTGGCGTGTCTGATGCTGCCAGCAGGAGACATTTCAAATACCATTTTAACTATTTTCCTGTCTTTCCAGACCGTGCGGAAGGGGTGCTTTCCTGGGTCATTCTTGCCCTTGTCCGTCATCTGCTTAAAAGTGAAAATGTCCCTTGTTGACTGGAATTTAAAGCCCTCTTGTTAGATTTGGACTAACTGAGGGTACTTAATGGCGGTCTCAGTACGCATGGCAAACACCTTTTCAGCCAGCAACTGGAGGAGTGAAAGCCCGGAGAGTCTCCTACTAGCCTTCATGAAGTTGGCCTGAACTTTCTCCTGAATGTCAGAAAGCTTGATCAGTGGATTCTGCAGACACTGCAACACAGAAGTAGTCCCCGCTTAAAGCAGTTCTTGCTTCACTTGGGAGTCAGTCAAAATGGAACCTGATTGAGTCAGTTCCTGCTTCCAGTCATCGAAAGTTTCTTTCCATTCGTTTTCAACTCCCTCAGTTTTTTCAATATAACTGGATTTTTTACGTCCTAATCCTTCACTGGGGTCTTGAGACTTGAATACTGCTGGTGTCTGCATCATGGTGAGGAACTTGGTCTTTGCCATGACATCTTCTATGAGCAGTTGTTGGCGTGACTCCTCTTCGTCTTACTGCTTCTACACCAAAACCACTGGGTCCACGTCTTAGTTCTCGTCTTCGTTGAACATGCTAGCAATTTGTTCGGCTATAAGCAGCTTCTAGTCGTTAAACCACTTGCGCATTTTGGTGGCATGCATCCACTACTCTAGGATCTCTTTATAGTCAGGCAGGCCTTCTAATTCCTCCTTCATGCGCTGCATTTTCTAGGGGCCTTCTTCCTCAATGTCCCCACACATCATTTCAAAGTCAGCCAGCAACTCAAATAGTTTATTCTTGCGGCCTGACATGGTAATCATCACTACAAAGGCACACCTGGTGAGGACCATTCCCTGGCGCTGGCCAAGGTTGATGATGGCAGCGTATCCCATCTTCATTTTGAGCATGGCTTGTAGGGTGTCAATTAAATCTTCTAAGTTGGAGTTAGAGCCTTCGTTGAGTATTGCGTGCATGAGTTGGTCTAAATCAGTCTAAGGCTACGGCATGTCAAGTTGTGGTTTGATAGGATCGCTGGTGTTGATTAAGTTGTCGGCTGGTTATTGCACCTCCTTCTTCTGCAGCTGCTTGAAGTCCTCAGGCAGGATGTGGATGTTAGCGCTTTACTCTAGTGCCCGGATCTGCTTGATTTGCGTGGAGTCAGTGAACAGGTAAGGCATGAACCTGTCTTCAACACCTCCCGACAACAGTCCAGACTGAGTCACCAGTTCAGCCACAAGGATGGCGGAGTTAGTCTAGTGAGCCACCACAGACTCGCTCTTTGTCTGCTGGAAGTTAACCAATTCACAAATTCTGAAGCCAAGCGTCTGCAGGCAGTCTCGAAGCAGGATTGCCTTACTAGGGTTGAACACCCAGTCTTAGATATTTTTGGAGTCAATGTCTCTTAAAATGTCCACAAATTCTTGTTGTAAGGCCTGACTGTCCTTGATTGACCTGACCAGAGTAGCTACTTTAAATATGGGCATGGTGAAATGCATCTTTTCCTTGTCTTCACTCGCCAGGATTTATTTCAAGCAAGTACGGAAACACATCTGCACAAAACCTAGAATGGTGTGCTTCCTGCCTCCAGATGTCTTTAGGATGTACTAGGCAGCCTTCTCAAGCACCTTCAGGGACTCCTAAAGGTACTAGGAGTCCTTGTCACTAATGATGACCTCCATAGTGATGGTGAATAGCTTACTCAGTTCTTCATTTCCTATCACTATTTTCAAGTGAGTGAGGAATAAGTTCAGAATTGAGAAGTTGGCTAGTAATTCCACGTTCTAGCCATAGGGCTTGAGGAGTCCGAGCAGTTCTTCGGAAGTGATCTAGAACTGGTCTTGGTTGTCCATCAGTCGGGTGAAACTAGGCCACACTGACTCAGCTTGCCTACGCTACTACACTCCTACTTTATGTTTCAAATTGCCTAGTAGAATCTAAAGGCCTAGCACTCTCTGACAAGCAATGAAAAAGAAGTTTTTGGCCTCGTTAGGTCCTTTCAAAATGCCTGCAAGTTAGTTTTTAGAAGTGGCTAGGTGCCTCAAGTGGTTGAGAAGCAGTTGGGCAAAGTTGATTGACTGCAGAAGTCCCATTATTCTAGTGTCTTCGTCCTGGACTAGCATCAGCTGATCAGCCTCCTGAATGTTGTCTAGAATACTGGAGTAAAACTTGATGGAGTGCCACAAGAGCAGGGACTGCTTGAGGAAGGAGTTTTCTTCGTACTTGACAGGCACTCTGCACAGGATTTAGGAGATCAAGAATACCTGCTCTGCATTACTGAAGTGGTTGGCACGCTGGCCTTGGGTGTCTAAGTTACACCACTCTTCATCAGGGTCACAGAAGTTCTTAACGAGAGAGAATTTTTGTTGTTGGGGCTTGTTCGCACTGGCGCATTCAGCCACCTTAGCTTTCATGGAAGGCAGGTAGTCCTAGCAGAAGATAGGCAGCTGTGGGTAGTTCCTGCGGGCAGTGCCTTCTGCATCCACATCCAGCATCATGGTTTTGTCATCCAGGCATTGCCAGGTGTTGGATTAATAATCGTCAGTTGCGCTGTGAAGCGTGCTTCCTAGGTCAATGTTGACATACTTGTAGGAGTTCTTGTTGCACTTGAGGATGGCAGTAGTGCCGAAGTTGACTATTCCATGCAACTTTAACACACAGTCTACTTTGTTCTCCTCCTTCAGTGGGAATAATTAGGCTCTAAAGGCAAGAGTAGAAGGGTCTTGTTCTTTAGGGTCCTCATATTTTGAGTCAACCTATTGCCACTGTTTATTGGAATCTAGTTTGACTATGAAGAGCCTGTTTTCTTTCTCTAGGAGCAGGAATAAAAGGCCTGAATCGTGATCAAACATTAGAGACTGCAGGTGGTATTCTCTGGTCTGGAACTACTCAAACTTAGACTGCAATTCCTCACAGGTTTTACTGGCTTCGGTGAGAGTCTTTTTATCAAGGAATTTGCACACTATGCTTCTGGGCTTACTAGGCTTGCAGGTGATGCAGATATCTGTTTGGCAGTCGTAGGAGCCACTAGCGCAATGCCAAACTCCCTTGGTGGAATCCACTCTTTCTTTGCACGTACTGCAAATAATAATGGTGCTGGTGTTGGTAGATTTGTTTTCTTCTCTACGCTTGGTGTAGGCTGCAGGCAGTGTGTTAATGAATTAAAGGGCGTGGCCATTGTTGCAGTACTCCTCCTGGGGGTAGGTGACCATAACACAGTCAGGCAGAGCAACCAATTAAGGGTGGCCTTCAGTGTCTATTTTCTAGTGCGTCTGGACGTGGTCTAGCAGGTGACTGAATTTGACTATGTTTCCGTCTTTCATTGCGTAGAAGTGGTCTCTGTCCTAGGTAGTTATGGGGTGGTCGTTTGTCAGGTAAGATACGCATTCCTTCTGCCTGTCGTGCACTTTCACAGTTTCCTGCTTCTAGTAAAGCATCTTGGGCTGCTTTCCAAAGAACCTGCTCAAGTCATCTGTCAAGTCAATAGTATCTACAGTAGTATTCAGCAAGCTGATGAGCACCATCATGTCTTGCAGAGATCCACGTAGCAGAGCTAGTTGGAAAATGACTCTGGCTGTGAAGTAGGCCTGAGTGTGGTCAGACTTGACGTTCTGGAGGAGGGAGTTGAAAAGTTGGTTAACAACTCTGTCAAGAAGGTAAGAGGCCTCACTGTGGCCACCTAGTTTGCCAATCAACTCAGATGCTTCTCCTCCCATTGAAATAATGAGGGTGTTCAGGTGGGTCAGAATGCGTTCCGCTGACAGCTTCATGTCTATGAAGAACGATAGGTCTTTAGCCAGGCTGGCGATGGAGACGCTTGAAGCTGGTTTGAAGTCAGAGTTTTTGCAGATCTTCTCCTTATCAGCCCCAGAACAGGCACTAGGATTTAAGCACATGTCAATCATGTTTTTGTTGTCGTTAGACTTGATTTGGTGGTT
>Ga0138260_10821228_pt1 | contig 13039 bp, 24 predicted proteins | sample RNAB_220151111_FD_105235 | JGI IMG/M metagenome (GOLD analysis project Ga0138260, IMG submission 105235) | Metatranscriptomics of polar marine prokaryotic and eukaryotic communities from Palmer Station, Antarctica after 24hr light incubation -... | ecosystem: Environmental > Aquatic > Marine >... | reverse complement strand
GGGAGAACTTACGGCTTTTTTATTAGTAATTTTTGACTTCAACGTCAACCCCTGATGCAAGATCAAGGTTTCTAAGATTGTCTAATGTACTGTCCGTCGGCGTATAAACATCAATAATACGCTTATGGGTTCTTATTTCGAAATGTTCACGTGCATTACTATTTACGTGCGGTGAAGTTAGCACACAATATTTTCTACGACGTGTCGGCAGTGGTATAGGCCCTACAACTTCAGTACCACTTGCTTTTACAGCATCTAAAATCTTAACACACGAATTATCTAATAAACTAGATTCATATGCCTTAAGACTTATACGAAGTTTTTGAGGTTTAAATGAACTCATATATCATTAGTTAATAAACTAAGCTAGGATTTTTGAAACTACACCAGCACCTACTGTTCTACCACCTTCACGAATAGCAAAACGCATACCCTGCTCAATTGCAATTGGGTTAATAAGTTCAACAGTCATTTTAATACGGTCACCTGGCATTACCATTTCCGCAATACTTCCATCGTCACCAGTGAATTGTGCAATAGTACCAGTAACATCCGTTGTTCTTACGTAGAACTGTGGGCGGTAACCTGTAAAGAATGGCGTATGACGACCACCTTCTTCTTTACTTAAAATGTATACTTCGGCGTCGAACTTCTTGTGTGGATTAATCTTACCTGGCTCCGAAAGTACCATACCTCTTTCGATATCGCCTTTCTGAATACCTCGGATCAGAATACCTACATTATCACCAGCCATACCTGAATCAAGAGTTTTTTGGAACATCTCAATTCCAGTAACGGTTGTCGTTTTGGTATCTTTTAATCCTACAAGTTCTACCGTATCACCAACGTTGATTTCACCTCTTTCAATACGACCTGTGGCTACTGTACCACGACCAGTAATTGAGAAAACGTCTTCAACAGCCATAAGGAAATCTTTATCAATTTCTCTTACAGGTGTAGGAATATACTCATCGATTGAATCCATTAATTTATAGATTAAATCAACCCATTTGTCTTCTCCTCTTTCTTTGGGACCTGCCTCAACGGCTTGTAAGGCTAATAAAGCTGAACCTGCAACAAATGGAATACTGTCACCTGGAAAGTCATAACTGTCTAAAAGCTCTTGAACTTCTAATTGAACTAATTCTAGAAGTTCTTCGTCGTCAACAGTGTCTGATTTGTTAAGGAATACTACAAGGTGTGGTACACCAACCTGCTTTGCTAGTAGGATGTGCTCACGTGTTTGAGGCATAGGTCCATCAGCTGCAGATACTACAAGAATAGCACCATCCATTTGGGCTGCACCTGTAATCATGTTTTTAACATAATCAGCGTGTCCAGGACAATCTACGTGGGCGTAGTGACGGCCTTCAGTTTCGTATTCTACGTGAGCAGTGTTGATAGTAATACCACGCGCTTTTTCTTCTGGTGCGGAATCAATCTCATCAAAAGCTTTTGCGCCAGATGGGTTGAATATAGCAAGTGTTACTGTAATTGCTGCAGTTAAAGTTGTTTTACCATGGTCAACGTGACCAATAGTACCAATATTAATGTGCGGCTTTAATCGTTCGAATTTCTCGCGTGCCATAAAAATGAATATTTATTTTATTTATTAACGTTTAACTACTTTTGGCGGGAATTGAGCTCCGTTTAATACCTGAAATGTGCAAACGCTTTGTTTGCATCAGCCATTTTATGAGTTTGCTCTTTTCTTCGTATACTGTTTCCGGATTCTTTTGCGGCATCTATTATCTCATTAGATAATTTCATCGACATAGTTTTTCCTGAACGCTCTCTTGCAAACTCAGTAATCCATTTTAAGGAAATGTTTGTACCGCGGTAAGCTCGGATCTCCACGGGTACTTGGTATGTTGAACCACCTACTCGTCTTGACTTTACTTCCACGGCTGGCGTTACATTCTTAACAGCGCGCTCTAGTACAAGAACTGGGTTTTCATCAGTTTTTGTCGAAATATTTTCCAACGCTTTATAAACAATTCGTTGGGCAAGTGATTTCTTCCCAGATTTTAATATCCTACTGACTAAAAGTGTGACTAACCTACTGTTATAGATTGGGTCTGGAGCAGCTAAAATACGCTCGGCTCTATTTCTTCGTGACATAAAATTTATTAAACGTTGTTATTTACCTTTCGGTTTTTTACCACCGTATTTAGATCGACTTTGCTTTCGATCTTTAACACCTGCTGCATCTAATGTACCTCTAACGATATGGTATCGACAACCTGGTAGATCTTTTACTCGACCACCTCGTATTAAGACAACAGAATGCTCCTGTATATTATGCCCAATTCCTGGAATATACGCAGTAACTTCGAAACCTGTTGTTAACCTTACACGGGCAACTTTACGTAAAGCCGAATTAGGTTTCTTCGGTGTTGTTGTGTAAACACGTGTACAAACACCCCTACGCTGTGGGCATGATTTCAATGCAGGCGACTTTGTCTTCTTTTTATTAACGACTCTTTCAAATCGTACTAATTGTTGAATTGTTGGCATAAAAGTTATTTAGTCGTTTTGTTTTTCCATACCGTATTTACGCATGAAACGCTCTACTCGCCCTTCCGTATCTAAAATTCGTTGGGAACCAGTATAAAAAGGATGGTTCCCAGACCAGATATCTATGTCTAGTCTTGGTTTTGTCGAACCTACTTTCATGATTAACTTCCCGTCGCAATAAACTTCTGCATCAGGGTACCACTCTGGATGAATTTCCGGTTTTGCCATTGTAAGTTGATATATTTTAACGTTTAGAGAACTGAGGCGCTTTACGGGCTTTAAGTAAACCGTATTTCTTTCGCTCCTTGCGTCGAGAATCTCGAGTTAGAAGGCCACTTGTTTTCAAAGGGGCCCTGTTATCAGGAGACATGTAACAAAGTGCTCTAGCTACACCCAGTTTTATTGCATCAGCTTGACCTCTTAAACCGCCGCCATGTGTATTAACATAGATGTCATAAACATTTTCTAGGCCTAGGCTTGTTAAGGGTGATTTAGATGTATTAATGTATTGCGAATTGTACTGGAGATATAATTCACCAGGTTTCTGGTTAACAACCATCGAACCGGCACCGGGAACTAAAGTAACTTTAGCAACCGCATTCTTTCGACGGCCTATCCCAAAGTACGCAGTTTTAGCTTCTGTCGTTGATAAAGACATAATTAATTGGAAGATTTTTCGTCGGTTTTAAATTTCTAAATAGAATCTAACTCTACGGGCGTTACGTCAATTAAATTTATTATTTGCGTAAATCCATATTAAATCTCTTTTTTAAGTTCTCACAAACCTCATCAGCAGATTTTTGACCGAAATTTTTAAATTCTAAAAGCTCACCTGCAGAATACTTTAAAAGATCTGCAAGGGTATGAACATTAGCCCGCTTTAAGCAATTGTAAGCTCTTACGGATAATTCAAGTTCCTCAATAAATATATTATCATAGTGCTCACCACTTTCTTCCATTAAAGGCAATTCTAGTGTTGTTGCTTGGTTGATAACCGTCTCTGAAATTTTTAATGAGCTGAACGTAAATTCTAGCATTTCCGCACTGGAGCTTAAGGCTTCAGCTGGTGTAATACTACCATTCGTCCAAATTTCTAGATATAAACTTTCGAGTTCCGAAGAAGAATTACTTCGGGATGTTTCGATAAAAAAGTTAACCTTTTTTACCGGCATAAAAACAGCATCTATTGCTAAAAAACCTTCAGGAATATTTGTTTCTGACTTGGAACTTATAGAATAACCTTGACCCTTATCGATTAGAAACTCCATTTCAAGATTCGTATTCCCTGTTAAGGTAGTGATATATTGAAATGGCTCAACTAATGATATGTTTTCTGGTAATTCGATTCCACTAGCTGTAATAATCCCTTCACCGTTTGCCCGAAGTCGGGCAACTGTTGGCTCCGTTATATTACCTGTAAGAACAACCTGCTTTAAGTTTAATAAGATGTCGATAACATCTTCCTTTACATTCGGTATAGTTGAGAATTCATGGTTAATACCGTTAATACGAACACCTACGATAGCTAAACCATTTAAATTTGATAATAGAGCCCTACGCAACGCATTTCCAATCGTTGTACTTTGTCCTTTTGTAAAAGGACCTATGGAATACTTTGAGTATAACTCCGTAGGTTTTTCTATTTTAGATTGTAAGCATTGTACTTGTAACATGTTATGCAAACTTTTTTAGGTTTATATAAAAATAATGTTACATCTTCTCTTTGAGAGTTTTATACACGTCGTTTTTTAGGTGGTCTACAACCATTATGTGGTAAAGGTGTAATATCTTTTATTACTAGAACTTCCAAACCACAACCTTGAAGAGCTCGGATGGCGGTCTCACGACCACTACCAGGACCACTAACAACTACTTCAGCTTCTCTCATACCTTGCTCAACAGCGATCGTACCAACTTTCTCAGCGGCAGATTGGGCAGCAAATGGCGTGCCTTTTTTAGCACCTTTGAAACCACTGCCGCCTGCAGATGCCCAAAAAAGGGTGTTACCGGCTTTGTCAGTAATGTTAACAATAGTGTTATTAAACGTTGACTTTATATGAACGACACCAGTAGCTATGTTCCTCTTTGCTTTCTTTCCAGCAAACCGTTTTATTTGTTTAATCATAACCGACTTAACGTATAAAAAGAATAGTTTATTATTTTAATTAGCGCGTAAATGCGGTTGCTAAAGTTACTTCTTTTTAGCAACGGCAATTTTAATTTTTCCTTTGCGGGTACGCGCATTAGTTCGTGTTCGTTGACCCCTAACAGGCAAACCAACTCGATGACGGCGTCCTGCTGCAGAACCAATTTCAGTCAATCTTTTGATATTCTGAGAATAAGTACGTCTTAGATCTCCTTCTGTTTTATAATTTTCGTCAATTACGGCTCTGATACTTGTAATTTCTGAATCGGATAAATCACCACACCTTGTACTCGGGGAAACATTAGCTGTTTCTACGATTTGAGTCGCACTTGTTTTTCCAATACCGAATACATATGTCAAACCAATGTCAATCCGCTTGTTACGCGGAAGATCTACTCCTGAAATACGTGCCATAAATTAGTATAAATTATTTACGTTTCATTTTTGCTCTACCTTGGCGAACTTTAAGTCTTGGATCTGATTTACAAATCACGTAAGTACGGCCTCGGCGCTTTACAATTTGGCAATCTTTTGAGCGATTCTTTAGATTTCCAATAGAACTTACTACTTTCATAACCTTCGGGCTTTTAAAAATTTATTTGTGCAGGTTACAATTGCCTACGGGTTTTTGAAATTTTCATAGTTTCTAGAAACTAAATAACCTCGGATTTGAGATGTAACATCAGTAATAACTCCAATTAAAATTAATAATGAAGTTAAATTCTTAAAGATATTAAACTCAAAAATATTTCCTAACAAAATAGGGAAGAAGGCTAAGAAAGCTAAAAATAAACCACCCATGAATGCCAACCTACTTATAACTTGTTCCAAGTGCGTCGTTGTTTGTTTCCCTTGTCTTAGGCCTGGTATAACATAAGCCATTTTCGCAAGATTCTGCGAAAGATCTTTAGGTTTTAGGACCAATAGCGCATAAAAGCTACTAAAGAAAACGACCAAGACTATGTTTAATCCAAACGACGTTAACGTAATTAAGCTCGTTAGTTGGTTACCCATTCCCGCGAATACACCCGTTATTGCTAACTGTATTGGGTAAAACAGAATTGTTGCAATAGTCGTGCTAAAAACAAGGGGCATAATACCACCTTGATTTAACTTTATTGGAATATACGTATTCTTGGCTTCTGAGTTTTGCGTATTCTGCTCTGAGTAATCAAAACTTAATTGGCGAGCCGAAACAATATTAATCTTTTTGTAAGCATCCTGAACCAACACAATTACTAACACAATTAGAAGGTACCCTAGAAGTGATTCTCCCACAGTAACTAAACTATTTAGACTTGTGGTAGAGCCAAACTTTTGTGAAAGTTCCGCGAAACTTCTTGGGATACTCCCAATAATATTGATAAAGATAATCATTGATGACCCATTACCTAGGCCTTCGTTTGTTATCAATTCGGCAAACCACAAGGATAACATTGAACCTGTTGTTAAAGACGCAATAATTTTTAACCCAAGGCTAAAACTCCAATTAAATACTACCGGTTTTACCAGGATAAACGCAACTGCAGTACTCAAAACTAACGCCCAACCAAGGGTTAAGTATCTTGTGTAGCGACTAATTTGGCGACGGCCAAGTTCGCCTTCTTCTTTTTGTAAACGTTCTAACGCTGGAATAACCGGTGTCAAAATTTGGATAACAATCGACGAATTTATGTACGGTAAGATACCTAACGACCCGATGCCTAAAAAAGAACTTCCCGTTAGATTCTTTGCAAATCCAAAAAGTGGGTTTGAAACCTGATTCTGCGAAAAGATATCTAAATCTACCGTAGGGACCGGAATATAAAGTCCCAAACGTATAAGAACCAAAAGTCCTAAGATTTTAATGATCTTCTGTTTAAGAAGACTAAGTGTTTCTGAAGCTACCATTATTAAAAATACTAGATTGTTGTATCATTTATTTTTTAATCGCTGGCTCAGGCACTATAAGATGTCAGTGTACTTAAACCATTTATTGTTGCTCTTGCGTTATTTAAAAGGTTATTAGAACCAAGCTGTTTTGAAAGGATATTTTTAACCCCTGCCAACTCTAACACCGTTCTAATTGAACTTCCGGCAATTACACCAGAACCGGGAGCCGATGGTCTAAGTATTAGATTCGCGGCACCAAATTTACCTTTTGTTGCGTGGGGTATTGAATTCGTACTTGTTAACGGAACAGTAATAATATTTTTCTTACCATCTGTTACACCCTTTCGAACTGCAGTAATAACGTCACTTGCTTTACCAACACCCACGCCTACTTTACCTTGTTCGTTTCCAACTACAATAATTGCACGGAAACTCATTTTTTTTCCTCCTTTCACAACCTTGGTTACACGTTCAATTGAAACAACGCGTTCTAACCATTCAGGTTTAGATTTCGGTACTCGTTTAAGACTCATACATTAAAATATAGATCTAGCAATAAGGTTTATTTGCCGGTCTTACCAGCTTTACGTCGAATAACTTCACCTTCATAAGCGATACCTTTACCCTTATACGGTTCCGGAGGACGTACTGAGCGAATTTTAGCTGCGAATTCACCAACCATATCCTTTTCTATACCAGAAACAAGAACAGTTGTTGGACTTTCAACTTTTACAACCAATGTACTGGGTGTAATCATTTTTACCGGATGACTATACCCCATATTTAAGACTAGATCTTTTCCAGAAAGCTGGGCACGGTAACCCACGCCAGTAATTTGCAACCTTTTTTCAAAACCTGATGAAACACCTATAACCATGTTGGCAACAAGTGTTCGCGACAGACCATAAAGTGCACTGGAAAGTCTTGTGTCTTGTGACTTTTCTAAAAATAAATGCTTATTTCCTTCATCTAAAGTACAACAAACCAATGAAGGTAAAATTCTTGAAAGACTACCTTTCGGCCCATCTACGAAAATTTTCTGTCCCTCAACTTTTACTTTTACTTTTTCGGGTATTGTTATAAATTGCTTACCTATACGAGACATATCTTATTTGAAAGTTACCAAATATAACATAAAAGTTCCCCACCAACACCTTCTTTGCGGGCTTGCTTATCCGTCATTAAACCACGTGAAGTAGAAACAACAGCAATACCAAAACCACCTCGAATTCTTGGAATTTTTTTAGAGTTGCTGTAAACACGCAACCCTGGTTTACTTATACGTTGTATTTCGTTAATAATCGGTGCACGATCTTTACCATCGTATTTCAATGATAAAAGAAGCGTACTTTTTAACCCATTTTTTAATTCTGTAAAAGATTCTATTAAACCTTCAGCCGATAAAACCTGGGCAATATTTCTAGTTACTTTTGTTGAAGGTATTTGTACAATTTGATGCTTCGCTAAATTCGCATTACGTATGCGCGTAAGCATATCAGCTATAGTATCGTTGGTCATTTAAGTTTTTTTTGTAAATACAAACTAAGCTGCTTTAAACGGCATTCCAAAATGCTTTAATAAAGCACGTGCTTCCTCGTCCGTTTTAGCTGTTGTTACAATCGAGATATCTAAACCACGTATTTGCGTTACGTCGTCGTATGAAATTTCAGGAAATATCAATTGCTCTTTCAGGCCCAAATTATAGTTACCTCGGCCATCAAAACCATTGCGGCTAATACCCCTAAAATCTCGAATTCTTGGTAAAACAATATGTACTAATTTGGTTAAAAAATTATACATTTGTTCCGATCGTAAAGTTGTTGAAGCTCCAATTGCCATACCATCACGAATCTTAAATGCCGCAACAGATTGTTTCGCTTCGTTTACAATTGGTTTTTGACCAACAATTAAGGACAATTCTTTAACACTTGCATCTAATTCTTTCGAATTTTTTGCAGCTTCCCCAATTCCGCGGTTAACAGATATTTTTACAAGTTTGGGCACCTGTTCAATATTTTTGTAACCGAATTCTTTAACCATCTCAGGAACAATTTGTTCCTTATATGTGGCTTTTAAATCTAGTTTCATGTAAATGCCGTTTTTTATTTTTTGATTTTTTCGAACTAAAGAACTTCGGGTGCTAACGAAACAATTTTTGTAAACCCTTTATCTTTTAATTCTCTAGCAATAGGGCCAAATACTCGAGTGCCTCGAGGGTTATTTTCCTTACTGATAATAACAGACGCGTTATCGTCAAAACGTAAACACGAACCATCTTTTCGTCGTACTGTGTGCTTAGTTCTTACAATCACGGCTCTGACAACGTCTGAACGTTTTACCGTAAGATTAGGCGTTGCATCTTTAACAACCCCTATAATAACGTCACCGACACCACCGTAACGCCTGTTGCTTCCAAGAACTCGAATGCACATTACAGTTTTTGCACCACTGTTATCTGCTACTTTTAGACAAGTTTGCGGTTGTATCATTTTTATTTATGTTGTTGTTTTTCTTAGAACGCTAACAAGCTCCCAATTTTTTGTTTTGCTCATTGGCTTCGTTTCACGAATCTTTACTGTATCTCCAATTGATGAAGTTGATTCAGAGTCGTGAATAGCAAAACGTTTTGTTCTATTAAGTACTTTTTTGTACTTTCCGTGTTTTACACGATCACTAACAGCAACAATGCAGGTTTTATCCATTTTGTTACTGATAACAATACCAATTTTTTCTTTTACGGCCATTTTACTAAATCTAAGATTTTGAAAACTCAATAATTCTTATTTGGCTGGACGTTCGATGACTTTCACCTTTATCGGTAACTTGTAAGAAGCTAACTTTAAAACTTTGTAAGCCATTTCACGGTTTAACCCAGTAATCTCAAAAAGAATAGCACCAGGTTTTACTACAGCGACCCAAAAGTCAACTGAACCTTTACCCGCACCCATTCTAGATTCTGCGGCTCTTTCTGTAATAGGTTTGTCTGGAAATACTCGAATCCAAATTTTACCTGTACGTCGAACGTATCTCGTAATACTACGTCTAGTTGCTTCAATTTGTCGTGAAGTTAACCACACAGGTTCTAGAGCTTGTATACCAAAGTCGCCGAATACGATTGTATTAGCAGAGGAAACACCTTTCAGTCTTCCACGATGCTGTTTACGAAACTTTGTTCTTTTTGGTAGTAACATACAATTTTACGTTTACAAATTGTTAACAGATAATTTATAAAAATTCTTTATTAAAAATCCAAACTTTGAGACCAAGAACACCATAAATTGTATTTGCTCGGTGGGTTGCATAACTAATGTCAGCTCGAATAGTTTGTAAAGGTACTCGACCTTCACGAACCCATTCTGATCTTGCGATTTCTGCCACATTTAAACGTCCTGCAACTTAGATTTTGAAACCTTTAACACCACTTTTTTGAAGCATCTGAGTTGTTTGACGAATTGCTTTTCTAAAAGCGACACGTTTCTCCAACTGATCTCCTAAAGCACGTGCTACTAGTGAACTTTCATTTTCACTCTTAGCCACCTGTATAACTTTCACACGAAGTTGCTTAGAAGGGTCAATAACCTTCTTAAGTTTGTCTTTTAAGACATTAATTAAGTTGTTTTCTTCTGTGTCCGCGGCAATTGCTTTCGGTCTTGCTGCATGCACGATTAATTCTAGCTGATTTACTTTACGGTGAATCTCTAATTTAGAAATTCCCGCTTTGTTATAAATTAGCTCAAATTCTTTTTCAAAAAATTGACGTATTTTGTAATCTTCCTTCAACGTTTCACCGTAAGCACCGTAATTAGCAAACCACGTTGAGTGGTGTGCTTGGTTAATACCTACACGAAAACCTCTTGGATGTGTTTTTTGTCCCACTAGCTCAACTCCATATAAAATAGATAAGTTCGTTAACTACCCATAACAATCGTTATGTGCGTTGTATGCTTTTGAATCTTGAAAGCTCGTCCTTGTGCTCGAGGGCGAAACCTTTTCATAGTAGGCCCTTGATCCGCAAACGCAGATTTAACTTTAAGTTTTGTTTCATCATAACCAAGGTTATTTCGACCATTCGCTGTCGCTGATCGCAATACTTTGATAATGGGTGAACAAGATGCATAAGGCATAAATTCAAGTAGAAGCAAAGCTTCTGGGTAGGTTTTTCCCTGAATTTGTCTAAGAACACGTCGAACTTTTCCTGGAGACATACGAATATATCTCGCCACGGCTTTAACCTCAGTGTTGTTTACCATTTGTTTATTCATTGCGTTTTACTAACGTTTTGACTTCTTATCCTTTTTGATGTGTGAGCGAAACGTTCTTGTTGGTGAGAACTCTCCAAGTTTATGACCAATCATTTGATCCGATACAAATACTGGAATATGTTGTTTCCCGTTATAAACGCCAAACGTGTGACCAATCATGGTAGGGAGAATTGTTGTCGAACGTGACCACGTTTTAATCACGTCTTTTTTGCCACTTTTGTTCATTTCCTCAACCCGCTCTATAACCTGAGAAGCTACAAAAGGCCCTTTTTTTAAGGAACGTGCCATTGTAATTTGTTTAATTTAAAGTTATTAAAATAAGAGTAAACGAAATTAGCGTCTTGAGCGTAAAATATACTTACTACTTGCGCTTTTCGGTTTACGTGTTTTAACACCTAGTGCCGGCTTACCCCAAGGAGTTACAGGTCTAACTCGCCCAACGGGAGATCTACCTTCACCACCACCATGCGGGTGATCGTTCGGGTTTTTAACAACACCTCGAACTTTTGGTTTCTTCCCTAACCAACGACTTCGCCCTGCTTTTCCAAGCGTGATGTTAATGCTATCAATGTTACCCACTTGTCCTAAAGTAGCGCCACATTTTTTATTAACTAAACGAACCTCGTTCGATGGTAATTTAAGAGTAACAAAATCACCCTCTTTGGCGATTATTTGGGCATAAGCACCAGCTGCACGGGCAACTTGCCCACCCTTACCTAGTGTTAATTCAACGTTGTGTACAATACTTCCTAAGGGTACGTATTCTAACGGCATAGAATTTCCGATTTCTACTGGCACGCTAGTACCGGAATGGATCGGCATGCCTACGCGTAGTGAACGTGGAGAAAGTATATACTTTTTTGAGCCATCCTCATATTGCACAAGTGCAATTCGAGCATTACGGTTAGGATCGTACTCAATTGTCGATACTTTAGCCGGAACGCTTGTCGCTTTTCGTTTAAAGTCAATTGTTCTGTACTTTCTTTTATGACCCCCACCACGGCCACGAACTGTCATTACACCACGGTTATTTCGGCCGCCACAACTTTTCTTACCTTTCGTTAACGATCTTTCCGATTTTGTTTTTGTTAAATCATCAAAATACGATACCGACTTTGTTCGTGTACCAGGGCTGTACGCCCTGTAAAGACGAATTGCCATAAAATATTTCTTAGTTAAAGTCGTCTAATTTTTCTAGTTCTAAAGATAAAACATTACTCTTCTTCAAATAGAGTAATTGAATCATCAGAAGCTAATCGTACAATTGCCCGCTTATAACGCGCTTTTTTTCCGATAAACTTACCAACACGTCTTTTTCTTACTGGTTGTAGTGAAGTATTTACTGAGATAACCTTCACACCAAACAATTGCTCAATAGCTAACTTTACAGTTGGTTTATCCGCTTTACGGTCAACAGCAAAACTATATTGGTTTTGTTCGATCAACTTAATAGTTTTTTCAGTAAGTATTGGATACTTTACGATATCTCGTAAAGGTCTTTGATTAGAATTCATATAAAAATAAAATGTATTGTAAACTAATCTTTTAATTACTAACTTTTGGCTGGATTTTTAGCATACTGTTTCGTTTCCCTGGTAGGGAACCTTTAACAACTAAAATGTTTTCCTCAGCATTAATGTACAAAACCTCTGTATTTTTTAGTGTTACGGTTTGTCCACCAAGGCGTCCAGCCATCTTTTTTCCGGGGTAAACTCGACCGGGAGTAGTTCCCGCCCCAATACTACCTGGTAATCTGTGGTTTTTTGAACCGTGTGTCATAGGTCCACGACTGAAATTATGACGTTTCTGAAGTCCAGCAAATCCTTTACCAATACTTTGACCAGTAATTCGAACTTTTTGACCTACCACAAATGAATCAGCTGAAATAGTTTGACCTATTTTATACTCTTCCGGCGCTGTAACTCGAAACTCCCCAAAATGCTTAAACCCCTTAGGGGGTAAAGTTTTAAGATGACCTTTGAAGGGCTTATTTAGCTTTTCAGCTTTACCCTGGTCGTAAGCAACTTGTATTGCGTTGTAACCGTCTGTATCAGTACATTTAATTTGACTTACTTGGCACAGTTCTGTTTTAACAATTGTTACCGGCAACGCGGCTCCTGTTTTGTCAAAGATTTGTGTCATGCCAACCTTCTTTCCGTATAGGCCTACTTGCATGTATTTAAGTTAAGTTAGGTTAGGTTTTTAAGACAAGGCAATTTTAAAAAATTTGCGCTAATTTGCT
>Ga0138260_10480500_pt1 | contig 13082 bp, 18 predicted proteins | sample RNAB_220151111_FD_105235 | JGI IMG/M metagenome (GOLD analysis project Ga0138260, IMG submission 105235) | Metatranscriptomics of polar marine prokaryotic and eukaryotic communities from Palmer Station, Antarctica after 24hr light incubation -... | ecosystem: Environmental > Aquatic > Marine >... | reverse complement strand
GTTGATATTTTTGATAAAGAAATATGAATATGGTTTTCCTAAATTCATATACTAACTCACTCATCCTCAAGCGAATGGATCTCCTAATTCTCCGGTAGATCCTGATTATCATCATTACTATCTTCAGTGGCTTGGCTGAATTTTGCAAGTGTATGGAGGCGATTTTGATGGTTTACGAGCTGAGGCAAGGTCGACTTCGTGGTCTTTGCGTCGAGCAGAGGCTTTGCTTTTCTTTTGATGATTGATGATGGTTTTTACCTGTCAGTATTTTGCTCTTGAGTCTGCGCGACGTCGGTGTCGACGACGTGATCCTCGTGCATGGACCTCCTGGATTTATCTGCTTCTGAATCTACATATTATGAAGCAACCTCGTCCTTTTCAACAATATTTTGCTTTTCTTTTAGGCCCAAGAATCCACCAAGAGCTTGATCCTTGGTGGCAAAGATAGCAAAGTCATGATTGGCATCGTATTGACTTTCATATTCTTGTATTGGTGCTTTCACTTTCTTTCCTTGTGCATCGTATAAAGGCTTACTCTTAACTTTAACAGTATCATGCTTCGATCCTGTTAGGTGTTGCTCAGTTTCAACGTTGTCATCGAGTTTTGGTTTCCTTGACAAATCGTGGATTTCAATATTCTCATCGACGCTTTGTTGGAAGCTTTATTAGAGATTCTGCCTTTAGGTGGTGTTCATGATAAACCTAAAGCCTACCAGAGCTGCCGCCAAGAAGACGACGACCATAGAAACTATCAAAATCATCTTGCTTGAAGTTTTACCTTCATCATAAATCATGTCATAATCTTGTTCAGCAACGATCTGAGCCTCTTGGTTATCCAAGACAGCTGAGATCTCAGCTGAAGAAGAATTACCCATCACGACTACTTATTTGCTCTGCTTTTGTTGAGAAGAGGAGCTGCTTGCCGTAACAATGGTCACATCTGCATTGAAAACAGCGTTGTCCTGGTTTACATCCACGATACCGTATTGTGAAGAACCGACACGATCAGTGGATGTGGAGGAAGCTGATGCAGAAGATGAAGAAGCGCTGCCCGAGGAGGTGACTGCAGTTGTTCCAGCAGTAGTGGTTGATGATGAAACTTATGTGATTACGATTGGATTATACCCAGGTGCTGACACCACACCATTGCTTATGATTGAATGAGCCGCTGCTTGTGGTTGAGTAACTGTTCCTGAAGCAGAAACTGTTTATGAAGTAACATCGAGGATTGGCGCTCCCAAGTTCATTTATCCTGAAGCATAAGCTTATGTCTGCTTGTCTGCGAGAGTGGTCAAGTCCGCAGAATCATCAATTATATTATAATTAACAACCAACGATCCCTGGTACACACTAACGATCTTAATGGTAGAAGCATGGATTCCGAGTGACCCTGCCACTCTATCAACGAATGTGGTCGTGCCACCAAAAGCAAAGAATTACTCAAACGTCCATTCCATTCTGACTAGACATTGAATAGCATCTCTTGGAATAATATGAATGGTACAGCCTCTCGTCAGGTAGAACTCAAAAATGTTTCTAACACCAATATATCTATTTTCTCCACAAAACTCTTGTTTAATATGTCCATACATATGTTCAGTTTCATTCCATTAGTTGAATTCAATAATTTCTCCATTTTTCATCAGGTTTCGTGATTGAGCACTTGGATAATGAATTCTGATTGTCATACCAGCCTCTTTACTCTGAGAAATTAAGGTAAATCGTTGTTTTTTGGCTGGAGTTCCTGTATATGTAAGATTATATACACTTCCTTTCTCTCCGTCAATCAGGCCTGGGAATCTGGACATTCTACCAATTGTATTATAGAATCCTTCCCAGTTATGATCCATAAAAGCATTCAGTTTATTGGCCATTTTAGTACCATTAATTGAAATATAAATCGGTTGCATAGCCCTTCTAAGTTGATCGTCATCTTCACTTTCAAAGAGGATAATTGAAAGCTCTTGTCTGTGGCACAAGTAAGCGTTCATGGTTGGTTTTTCGGTGCAGTTTTTCAAGTAAGGAGCAAAACCTTTATTGTTAGAAATGATCTAGAAGTTTGAGCCATATTCTGATTTGATCTGGTCTGACTTAATGAACTTGGTGTTGTTAAAAGGTAACAAAATATTCTCTGGACCTGTGCAAGGGAAAGGTCCACAGATGTCAACATCCACCCAGGAAGGATTTGGAGGCCTGATATATGCCAAAGCGTTATCTTCAACATTAATAAAGGTGGTATTCCAGAATTAATGAGGATTAATATAATCTGAGGCGAATTCATTTACACAGAAAATGCTTTGTCTTTTTCCATCATCAGTTCTTGACTTGAAGTTGGCAAAAGTATTTCCTGTAAGCGTTGTTTGAGCTCCCCAATCTGCGATATCCCAAGCCATGTCATATGGCTTACACATAAGAGTGTGAACATCATTTGGTCCATAGACAATTACGGTACTCATCAGTCCACATTTTGTATACTTAAAGCAATATCCTCCCGCTGCAGGACAATCAGGAGCTGGAGAGCTTCCATAAATGAAGTTATTAGTGAAGTTAGTTTTCAATGCACTATATTCTCTTGCTGCTTTCACAGCCATCAGGATTCCAATTCCTTTTGCATTATCTATCATAGTCATATTTGTGTATCTGACATCAATTGGTCCAATATCATAATACATTGCTCCTTCTTGACTGACTTTGTAAGCTACGAAATTGGAAGCTTCATAGCACTGGCTCATCTGTTTTTTAGAAGTTCTATCAGGCACGATGATAGCTCCAACACCTCCTTGTGCTCTGTTAACTGAATGGGCAATATTGTTTTTAAAAGTATTGGAAGTATAGACTCCACATTCATGACCCCAAGCTGTATATCCAGCCCAGTAGGCTCCTGCAACAATGTTATTGGTCATTGTTATATCATAACACATGTCTCCTTTTTCACTCCAGAAGGTGCAAGTGACGATTCCTGCCTGGATGACATTGTCCTCTACTCTCAAGCCTTCCAATGTATTGATCTGCGTTCTCACAACGCCGACAACATTTCCGTCAACTGTGATATTTGTCATACTACCAAGGTTAATACCGGCCAAAGCTGGTTTGTAAATTACATTATCTTGAAGGAATACGTTCTTGGAAAATCTAGCCAAAATACCGAAGTTGAAACCATGATGCACAGAAGAATTGGTTACTTAACTATAGCCCAAGGTTGCTTAGAAGAATTAAACTGCCGCATTTTAAGTAGCACTTTAAGAACAGTTGTAAAATTCAACGCTATCTAAGACGGTAGTTCCTCTTCTGAGCACTACTTGCATCTAAGCATCAAATTCAACAGAGTCTTAAGTTGAGAAGTATCCTCCCCAATGTTCTTCGTCTGTTCCTCTGATCCTAATGTTCCTAGAGAGTGTGATCACTTCTCCTCTCATGTCAACTCCATGGTAGTCACGTGCAGTTGAGACAGCTTTACCCCAGTGGTAATAGCTCAAGGGAGTGGAGAAATTAGCTACACCTGTTTCATTATCATAAGCAGTTAAGATGACATCATCTCCAGCTAGATTGTCATATGAAGTAGGCAATAGTGCGATCCAATCTCCTGGCACCCAATCATATCCAGGTTCAACGACAATATGCGTGTTTCCTCTCAAAGCAGGCTTCATCAATCTTGTCATCTTCCTTCGTTACTTACCAAACATATGCACTTTTCCCACGTTAATAAATTTCTTGTTTCCTTTGTCAAGAGCACCATTGTACCACGCCAGCTCTTCGGTGGCATTTCTCTCTCCGTGCATTATGATATCAGCAGTTGCGTTGTATGGATTGGTCTTGTTACCAATGTGCAACTCACCAGCTTGCACGTACAAGTATTTAGCATGCAACGTAATGTTCAAATCATTTTAGAAAGTGAGGATACCATTGATTCTTAACAGTTGTAGCTCCGGCGTTTCCGGTATATCAAGTATCATGTTCCACCCAGACTCTATCTCAACGTCATCTCCAGCAGCAGGAACTTCTCCAGATGTCCAATGCTGAGGATTACTCCAGTACCTAACATCTGCTTCCAAGGGCTTGTTAACGGGTGCTTGGTTAACTCTGGTGCAGTTAACGATGCAAGCTCTGCTTTTCATACTAATGCTTTTGGGTCCTGTCCAATTACCAGCTCCAATAATGAGATGCATTCTTTGGTCTTCTTTATAAGTTCTGTTTGTAATATTTTGAACTAAGTTTTGTCCAGTGACATACATTTCTTCTGAGAGTCGGCGTCGACCAAAACTGCCTCCAGTTGGAATAGAGTTATTTGGGAAGACTTCACCATTAACCGTGACTTTGTATTCATTTTTGATATCTGTGAAATTGTTGACAAGATAAATTGGTTTATCGGTTGATTTCCAGTTTGCAGATTAAACTAATGACAACTGCTCTGTGTTATAGCTTTTACCACCACTTTACCAAAAGATTCTATGTTTGTGACCTGTCACAAAAGGTGTGTTCCAGTCGAAATTCATTAAAAAAGGCATGGCACCCCAATTCGTTTCATTTCTTATGTAGTCTTCTTCTTGCGCTGGGGTCATGGAACCGACAACAGAATTATCAATTTACAAAAGTCGCATAGTTTTAAATTCAAAACTGGCTTTTTTAATGAAGAGGCCTCTAACTTAAACAGTGCTATCACATGTGAGACCTCCAAATTTAGTTAAGTTCTTATTTGCTTGGCATTCAGGTTGATCATTGTGCTTCCAATAGGCAGTGGCCCAAGAGTTCGGTCCTAGTTCTGTAAGAGTTCCGTCCTTATCTGAGAATATACCTTTGTATGGAGTTTGGTATCTGATTCTGCGGGATACACTTTCATCGAAATACAAACCTTAAGTATTGACTTACCAGCAATCTTGACTTTCTGTGGCCTCGTGGTAGCAATGACTGCAAGTACCAAGAGCTGCAGCTGATTTCCAGTTGAAGTTATAAAATTTGGTGTTTTCAATTAGGAAACCATCTACCTGAGGAGCGATGATACCGTGAGGTGTAGTTGATAATAACAGAGGCTCAGTGTTTCCGGATTGTCCAATGACGAGACCGCCAGTTATTCTAGCAAGGCCTTATTTTACAACATTGGTGAAGGTCATTTCCATTCCACCTAAAATGTTGTCTGCGGTTTTGAAGTTAACAAATCTTATATCACCCACTTTTTCAGCAATGGCTCCATTTCTGTTGTTTTTCCAAGATGTGAGATTGAAGAAATTAGCAGTAATTAGAGGATTCTGCCAGTATCCATCTGTTTTGTTTTTGGCCAAGTAGTCTGAATCGTAAACAATTGGACTGCATGGGTAAGTTCTAGGGATCATATTTTCAAAAATTCTAAGACCATACCTGCCATTTGAATGAGCATGATTGTTTATGAAATCACCAACTCTTGAGTTCTCTGGGCATACATTCAGATTGGCATTCGGACCCATTGAGTGCTCCTTCAAGTCATACCAAAATCCATATCGATCTGATCCAGCAGCATGATTTTCGATAAAGGCATTATCGGGATGTGTAATCCAGAAACTAGCAGGAGTCATATCAACGTTAAGCAGACTATTTGAGGCACTTGTCCTCATCATTAGGTTCTTATAAATGTAGTTCTTGGTTTCAGCTGCATCTTCAATAAACACATTCATTCCCATTACATGATAGCCGATGTTATTGATCAGTCTCAGGTAATGGGTTCCATGAATTGTGTAGGCTCTGTTGAAGCCCTCATGAGTTGAACATCCTTCAGCATAGGACTGATGTACAGCACCGATCATGTGGAAATGTACGGCATATCTTCCAACTTTAAAGGCTTGTCCAACGTGCGTCAATTCAATATAGCCTAATCTAGCAACAAGTGAATCGTCTCCTTATGAATGCAAGAAGATTGTTGCTCCGTACTGATTGTCTGCTGATGTTTCTACGTCTCCTCTGAACACAACGTTTCTAGACAATAGAGCAACTTCTGCTCTCATGTCGATGGTCTCGTTTCCGTAGGTCTCAATTGCTGCATAGTGCTTATGCTCTAAAGGTTTATCCAAAGTAATGACAGGCTTAGCAGGATCAGTGTTATCAACAGCTTTGATATATCTCTTATCAGCTGCGTGTGGATCAAAGCCAGTAGGAGCAATAGCTATTTGTTCACCTATTTTCCAGTCGACAGCTTCACTCAGCTTGATGGTGGAGTCACCGATATTAGCTGTTTCTTCCATGACAGTCCAAACTGGTGTTCTCTTTGGACCATGCATATCAAGTGTACAGAATTAACAAGCAATGACCTTATTTCCATAAATTGGTAAGTATGGATCATAAAGGCCTCCATGCATAGTGATAGTGATCTTGGATGTATATGGGAATTCTTCAGTACCAACTTCCATGGTACCATTTCTCAAGAACACATACCTTGCATCAAAGAATCTTTCGTGATTTACATCAGTTTCAGGAGCGAAAATAATTGAACCTTCAACTATGATGGCGTTGAGAATGTCTGTAGCATCTACATCAACGTAAAGGTTAAGTCCTTTTGGAACATAGATTGATTCCATCTCAGTTGGAGCAAACTCACCGCCCCAAGTTGTCTGGTCGCTCCAAACGCTGACATATCGGAAAAGTTTTCCTTAAAGAGCTACATCACCGATATTGGCGATGTTGATGCTCAATGAAGAAGACACAAGACCAGGCCTCTTGCCTGTGGTGCAAACTATCTAGGTGGTACTAGCTTAGCTAACTGGACAATCAACACCATCAATAACAACCTTAACATCTGATGCCACAGCGCTAAAACCTGTTCCAGTGAAGGTCACCACCGTTCCACCAGTTACTGTTCCAAATCTTGGACTCATGCTGGTCAACAGTGGAGTTGCACTTCCAGCATACTCAACCTGAGCAGTGAGATTTGTTGCATTTCCATTGACATTGACTTAAGCTTCACAAGTATGAATTGGATTGGGATTATCAATGGTCTCAACACCACTGAACTTAATTTCATTTATCAAGCATGAGCCCTTATTCTTTCCAGAGAACCTATAGTACCTATACTTGGGCTGGTCTGTGGCATTCTCCCACTTGTAGTAATTCCAGCCATCGTGGACGTTCTGGCCAACCACGAACAAATCGGTGTAATTGAGGCCGTCTTGAGAACCTTGGAACGTCAGGATATCGATGACGTCATTACGGTTGAGGATGGTGCCCATGAAGTACTTCACTTGAGATAAGATTGCGACTCGAGAAGGTTTGAAGGCCATGCCTACGAAGCAAGGTTGGGATTAATCGTTGGCGTTGTTAAGTAGATCATTATCGAAAACTTTGAATGCTTATTCATTTGATCCAAATACTTCACCCATCAGATTTTCTGAAGGAACACTAATTTTGAAGTTTTAATCAGAATATGAAGTTGAAATTGGAGGAATTCTGCACTTAGCGGTTTCATCATCGGAATCAGAATCACTGTAAATGCAAGGCACATCACAAACCGAAATGAAGTTTTTGTCTGAATCATATCCCAACAAGGATGACAAGCCCTTTGAAGTAACGCTAAGAAGACATCCACCTGCAAATGAGCATGGGTGTGAAAGAGATGAAGATGAAACAGAAAGTGTGCTATCGATTGTTTGATTTCCACTTGCTTGATAAACTGGACTGAAGGCGCTGGCGGTATTTCCTTCAAGGGTAAATGAAAGCTTTGGAGCCTATGCGGAAGGCAATGCTGGGACACCTTTATCCCAAGTAGCGGTGATCTGAGTGCTTGAGGTTCCAACTACAGATGAAGCAGGAACATTGCCAAGGAATGCTTTGGCTCTATAACCTGTTTAAAAGAAATTATTGCCTGTAAATACAACCGTTTTGGAGTCTGAAAGCAGAACAGTTGAAATATCAGGCATTCCATCGGAGACCTATTGATATTAGCATTTAGTTGCATCGGTGTTGATGCATCCATAGCTATCTCCACTTTCAAGTTTGACTTTCAAATCAGAAGTTTGAGCAATTTGGATTGGCTTGGTCAAACATTCCACAACTCCGTATTCTTTTATGGTGATATTTTCGCAAACCTCTGAGCCTGTAGCATCAATCACATTTGACACTTTGGTGAGATTTCCAACACCTTAAACATTAAGCTGAATGAGTGATCCTCCTACAGACCCACTGTTTGGAGTAATACTTATCAATTTCGGAGTAAAGGAGAGTCTTTCTGGCAATGATCCTTAAATTCTGGGTCTACCAATGTCAAAGTACATCATGTAATTTGTTACATTTGAATCTTTAATATCAGTAATCTCAAAAAGTGCCTGAGTTGAGATAACAGCCAATGTTTTTTGTTCAACTCCATCCATGTAGAGAGAAGCGCCATTATTATTATTGCTTGTAAAATTGACACCGCTGATTTTGACTTACCAAGAGTTGGTTTAAACATCAAATTCAGTTGTAATATTGGTCAACGCAGGAATCTAATCGGTGAAGTTGTAAGTGCAGGTTGGGTAAGTGCATGCAGCTTCCTCAGAGGTTTTTTGGAAAACAATCATCGTTCCATTCTTGCCTTCATGCTTTTCTTTTCCTGGTGCAAAGTCCTCAATTCGACATGTGATCTTTGTTTTTTCAATTGTCTAGAGGTAGCAATGGGTGCTTCCAAGAGCTCCGTTGTAGCTAATTTGTACAGGATTGTCGGTAATTGCCTTTCCAAAGTTCGTTCCATGAATCGTTAGAAGTGTACCTCCATAAATGGAGCCAATCTATGGCGAATAAGAAATGACCTTTGACCCAACAGTGAGAATGAGTCCCGTAGTGTCGATCTTTCTATCCTTATAACTGATTTCAACCTAATAAGTTCCACTGTAAGCACCTCCAAACATGCCAGTGATGGTCTTGGTCGTGTCATTGACGGAGATGATGTTGATCCTCTTCGTTCTGGTGTTGACGTCAAAGTTGTAATATGGAGACACTTATTTGCTCAATGTGATTAATGTCACATTCACACTAAAGTCACTGGCATCTAGGACTTCAGTAAAACCTGAGAGCTGAAAGTCAATAGGCGTCTTCAGAGTTGGCGAAGCAGAATCAGGGTTTATCGAGCTTGCAGTTTTGAAAGTGCTGGCGAGGGCCACTTACTGATTTTGAGAAGCTGTATTATTGTTAATCGTAACTTAAAAGCCTAATGATGATCCTAAGCTGGTGGCTTTGTTAAAACTTTGGGTCATGCATACCAATGAGCCCGATGCAGAATGTTGAGGAATGCATTTGGTAGTTTTGCTGTCATCAAATTGGATTTCAATGAAGTCATCAGAGACTCCTTTTGGTAGATTTGAACCAGTCAAAGTAATATTTTGAGCTCCGAGTACATTCAAATCAGTCTTTGGAGAAACATCAGTAATCACACAATCAATAACTTCTTCTGCGATTACTGCATCCAATGGGACTTTTCCAAACTCTGATATGATCTCGGGCTTCCAATTACCACAAGTTGGCTCTGAGGCCAAGGTGCATTCTAAATTGGTATCAGAAAGAGTTGCTTTATCAATTATACATTCTGATTGGGCAAAAAGAACATGTGAGAGATGTTCTGTGTTGTTATGAACTTAACTAACAGTGGCTGGTGTTGGCACCGCTGTGCTTGTGGTTGTGTTGGTTGAACTAGATGAATTTGAGGTGCTATTGACTACAGTTGTTGAGTTGGAGCTGCTGGTTGTTGTGTTCGTCGTATTGGAGCTAAGTACTCTTCGTCCGCCACTAGCGGTCGTCGTATTTGTGGACGTTGTGTTCGAAGAAGCATTTGCTGGCACCGGGTAATCAAATTTAGGCAAGCCAGCTCCTGTGATAACAAGTTTCTTTGTAGCTTTGTCATAGCTAAAAGAGCCAACTTTGCCAACTGGTTCGATAAAACTGAAGTCACATGTTAAGTTGTGGCATACAGCTGGCTGGTTATCAATATTAACAATTATCTAAGGCCTAGTAGCATACGTCTTCATAAACTCAAATGGAATAGGATCATAGAATATGCTCTATCCATGCTAAATCACTGTCTCATTATAAAACGTGATGTCATTACCCTCAAGCGGAGTAACGTCATCTGACACAATCTCAAACTTGCCTGGCGCTTGACTCAGACCATAGAATCTAATTCTGAAAGTCATACCGTTCATCCAGTTGCTTTCAATTCCAGCAAATGTTTGGACCTTGTCATACAAGCCGACGCATTGGGTACTGATATAGTTGGCAATACGATCGGCTCGTTCGTTGTATTTGATTGGGTTGGTGTAGGACACGATTCCACTCGGCGAAACACACTTTACTTTATATTTACCGCCCAACGGAGGAGCAGATGGCTGCACTTCAAGTGGATATTTGACTTCAACATCAGCTACAGTTCCAATTTAAGGCAGGCGAAGCACCATGATGTTGGAGCAACTTTGGCCTTTTATCAATTTGAAAAGTGTAATTTCATAAACGTACTGATGGACAGCAGGAGTAGCGGAGAGGAGTCTTCTTCCGCTGCTATTTGAATTAGAAGCAGTGGTGGTATTTGTGGCGTTTGCGGTACTTGTTGTGTTTGACGCAGTGCTATTGGTGGCAGTGGCGTTGCTGCTCGAGGTGCTGGTAGACGACGATGAATTCGAGGATGAGGTAGTCTGATTTGTGGATGTTGAGTTGGAGCCAGTGCTGCTCGAGGTCTGATTGGTAGTCGAGTTTGAGGTGCTGGTCTGGCTGGAGGTTGAGTTACTCGCTGCCGTCGAATTGCTTGAGGAAGTTTAGTTCGTGGCATTGGTACCGCTTGACGTACTGTTCGCCGAACTTGAGCTATTAGATGAGCTAGATGAATTGGACGAAGTTGAATTCGATGAAGTGGTAGCATTGCTCGTGTTTGCAGATGCACCCTCAATAATTTGATTGCCATCAACATCAAGCGCTATCCTCGTGACATTAATGTCACTTCTGTAAACATCCCAATGGAACTTCTTGACTGCTGCTCTGAACTCAGCAGCAGTAGCATTGGTCTTAATCGGTCCGCATGGAATAAATTTAGAAAGATTAAATGGATTCTAAAAGTTCAAATAATAATCTTTTCCATCGAGGTTTGGGCCGACTGTGACTTTGGTCTTCTCAAGTGTTTGCTCAGGCATCATGCTCAGCTGTTGGATTTCTTTGATGGCTTGGCTATGATTGGTGCCATTGTTTGACTCAATTTCGACGGCGACGGAGAAGTAGCCTCCACCTCCAGTATTTATGTGTTTGGCGTTCAAGTAGTAATGCTCACCTTTTGTGAGGTTGTACCATTGTGACACTTTTTATGATGTCTTGAGCCTGCCGTCATAGAAATAGCTTCTATAGTAATCTAATCCTAGGTTGAGGACAGAGGTGGCGTTTGTGTCTGAACCTGGAGTTGACTATTCTTTACTTTTTTGGTCCAGCGAAATTTGGCATTTATCGTCACAGGTCATGTAAAAACGATATCTTGTGGTAGCCGGTGGCACAAACCATCCTTTGTAGAGATTGCCAATTTTGGAGCCCTCGTTGACTTTTGCTTCAAGTTAAGTAGCTAGCTCAATCACACCTGATTTGGTCTCTAAATTGGTAAAAGATGGCGTTGTAGAATCATTAACAAATTTTCTCCAGATTCCTTATTGGCCAATATATGACTTCGTTAAATTGGAGACAGTTGGTGAGGTGTCAAGAAGACATTTAAATGAGTCTTCACTTCTTTCTTTAATTTTACATGGAATACCATCGACTTTGGCATCGATCGTCCCATTGATGAAACCATGTCCTTGTACTGTAATATTCAGACCGCCAGTACTGTAGCCTTGGTGGGAGCTGACGTTGAATATGACTGGCAAGGTTCTAGCCGTATAGCAATCTGACTCATCATAATTACAGAAATTTGCTTCGGTGTTTTGAATTACCGATTTTCCAGTTTCCCACATCATACTAATACTTGTGTTTTTCGTAATTGGCATTGGCCCGATGGCTCCGATCACGCTGTTTCTCCTGTATCCACCATAGGATACTGTATTCTTAATCTGGTCGAAGTTAATGAGGCTCATTCCAATTTTACCATTGATGAAAGGAAGCTCTTCGACCTCCAAATCTCTGATGAGCTTCAGAGTTGATCTAGGGTCAAAGATGAGCTCGACGTCAGCAGAATAATAAAGGATCCTGGGTGAGATGTAGTATAGAGCTGGCGAGTAGTCCTATCTAAAGATGACTCTGCAGTTGTTCAATGCGTTACTCGCACATGTGAGGATATCCTGGCCTGATTGAACGCTGACGTAGAATGTTAAAGTTGAAAAGTGATCAAACATATCTCCTGGAAGCTGAAATAGATTTGAGATTGAAGGAAGGCGATACGCAATCGCTCCGAGCTGAGGATGACTGTTAAACACATCTTCCTCGGAAAGAGGTGGAGCTGCGACAGTCGTATTCAACTGGTCAGACGTCAAAAGGACCCTGTTCAGCTCTGCTGTCGTCTGCAGTCCAACACCCATGATGAAAATATGGGTACCACCTCCATATGAAGCATAGTTCACTCCATTCGGCTTCTCCGACTCGAAGTTCGTTCCTTTAGCCATCTGCAATTCTTGCTCACGATACCCGATACCATTCAAGTATGTGGCAGGCGCTGCAGCTGCTTAAACGATTGAAGGAGCATCTCCATGCTGACAAAGCATCATCAGCATGAGGAACATAGCAACCGTACTACTTAATGAAGAAATCGCTTTCTTCCTTTTCTTGTCACCCTTGCTCGCACGCAAATGTGTCGGTGATCCAAAATAGTTCATTTGTTCTATAAAATATAGATGATTAATGTTGTTGCCCACCTTGAGTTGCCTTACTTACTTTGCTCTTGTAAACTAGAGAATAAATTAAATGTATATAAACCCAACATGTGCATATAATTAAATAGAAGAATAAACCTAAGTTTTGATCATGAGACATATTGATTGAATTCATTAATTACCTGGGCAATTAACAGGAATAAACAATAATACGCACATGGACTTTCAATCAAATCAAATTAAATCATTACTAAACGGTGAGAATTAGATTAAATATTAGAATGAAGCGCTGTAAATATAGGTTAAATTAAAGGTCATGGC
>Ga0138260_10077950_pt1 | contig 13229 bp, 8 predicted proteins | sample RNAB_220151111_FD_105235 | JGI IMG/M metagenome (GOLD analysis project Ga0138260, IMG submission 105235) | Metatranscriptomics of polar marine prokaryotic and eukaryotic communities from Palmer Station, Antarctica after 24hr light incubation -... | ecosystem: Environmental > Aquatic > Marine >... | reverse complement strand
GCCAAGAAAAAATAGCTTCCTCTTTTTTTTGAGATTAAAAGGGAATGCTTACCTATCCACCCAAGACCTGACTGCTCAGCCCAAGCGCGCTCCATGACAGGAGCGGAATCCACAAAGACTCTTCCATCTACTTGGCCCCACTCCTCTCTGGCCTGTTTTAAGAGCTCCTTTAGCTTCCATTTAATGACATGGTGATAATCCTTGCCCATTGCATATTGAGAGATCCTGGGCGCTCCATTTTGCTTGGGTAAATCGGGATTGTGATAATTAAACAGCAAACTCACAACACTCTTTGTGCCTGGCACGAGCTTTCTTGGATCGAGACGTTTGTCAAAGTGGCCCTCCATGTATTTCATCTCCCCGTGCATGCCCTCTTTGAGCCACTTGTCCAATCTTGGGACTTCTTCCACCAACTCGCGCGCTTGAGAAACCCCCACTGATGTAAACCCCAATTCCAAAGCTTTTGCTTTAAGCCAAACTGTTCTTTTCTGTGCCAAATGTGTCTCTCGAGACATTGCGTTAATCGAATAAGCTCCCTGACCTGGCGCTTGGTGTACGTCCCAAATGCTCAAATGCAGCTTTTGTTGCCTGCCTTCCCCTTTGCGTTCTAACCAACAAGCCCTCCTGAATGAGGAATGGCTCATACACCTCTTCTAGGGTTCCTGCATTTTCTCCAATGGCAGTGGCCAATGTCGTCATCCCTACTGGACCTCCTGCAAATTTATCAATCAGTGCCGATAAAATCCGATTGTCCATTTCATCTAATCCTCGTTTATCTACTTGCAACGCATCGAGCGCATAATCAGTAACCGCAGTTGTAATTGTTCCGTCCCCCTTTATCTGGGCAAAATCTCTGACCCTCCGCAAAAGCGCATTTGCAATTCTCGGGGTTCCTCGGCTTCGAGAAGCAATTTCATGTGCTGCAGCAAGATCATGCGAAATATCTAATATCCCGGCGCTTCGTTCAACGATGTCCGTCAGTGTTTTCGTGTCGTAATATTGCAGCCTGAGATTTATGCCAAACCTGGCTCTTAGCGGCGCAGTTAAGAGACCTGATCTCGTGGTCGCGCCTATTAGGGTAAAGGGATTTAAATCAATTTGGACCGTTCTCGCATTTGGACCAGAGTCAATGACCAAGTCAATCCTGTAATCCTCCATTGCACTGTATAGGTATTCTTCAACGACAGCACTGAGCCTGTGGATCTCGTCTATAAAAAGAATGTCATTAACCTCAAGACTGGTTAACAATCCCGCAAGATCACCAGGCTTATCAAGAACTGGTCCTGACGTTGTTCGGATTTTCACCCCCATTTCATTCGCAACAATGTTTGCGAGTGTCGTCTTCCCTAATCCTGGAGGCCCATGAAGAAGAAGGTGGTCAAGGGATTCATTGCGCTGTCGAGCAGCTGCAACAAATATTTGCAGGTTGTCCATCGCTGCACGTTGTCCGGTGAAATCTTCAAACTGCGCAGGCCTTAGCACACGCTCGAATTCAATATCCGTACGGTGTGCTTCACTGTCTCTCATGTCAAACTCTTCGTTTGGCTCCATGTGTGCAAGTTAATCTAAAAGAAAAACCCCTCGGAAAGATATCGAGGGGTTTCTAAAATTTTATCAAGAACGAGAATCAGTGTCCGACTTCACCATCTTTAAGAGGGGTCGTCTGCAACACAAAGTCTTCATCATGCGCGGGGTTGCTATAGTCATACGCCCAACGGTGTACCTCTGGCAATGCGCCAGGCCAGTTGCCGTGAATATGTTCTACAGGCGTAGTCCACTCTAATGTATTCGATTTCCAAGGATTCTGAGTTGCTGGTTGGCCCCTGAAAATGCTGTAAAAGAAGTTGAATAAGAAAACCAACTGAGCCAGTGCTCCAACAATCGCAAACGTCGAAATAATCGGCTGAAGGTCCGCCACTGAATCAAGGAAATCGAAACTCGTTGAATCATAATACCTTCGTGGCGCTCCAGCCAAACCGACAAAGTGCATCGGGAAGAATACACCGTATCCGCAAACGATCGTAAACCAGAAATGCACATACCCCATCTTCGTATTCATCATCCTTCCGAACATCTTCGAGAACCAATGGTAAACACCTGCAAACATCCCAAAGATCGCCGAGAGACCCATCACAATATGGAAGTGCCCGACCACGAAATATGTGTCATGAACTGTCACATCGAGTGCCGAATCTGCAAGAATAATACCTGTCAATCCTCCTGTGACGAACGTGCTCACAAGACCAATGCTAAAGAGCATTGCTGGTGTCAATCGGATATTTCCTCTCCACAGAGTTGTGATGTAGTTAAACGCCTTCACAGCTGAAGGAATCGCAATAAGTAAGGTTGTGAATACAAACACAGATCCCAGGAATGGATTCATTCCCGTGACAAACATGTGGTGTGCCCAAACAATAAAAGAGAGAAATCCAATCGCAATGATCGAGCCTACCATGGCCTTGTATCCGAAGATCGGTTTACGAGAATTCGTAGCGATAACTTCAGAACTAATCCCTAAAGCAGGAAGCAGAACAATGTAAACCTCTGGGTGACCTAGGAACCAGAAAAGGTGCTGATAAAGAATCGGAGATCCTCCAGTGGCGTCTAATGCTTCACCTCCAATGAAGATGTCGCTTAAGTAAAACGCTGTCCCCATCATTCTATCCATCAGAAGTAAGACGATTGCTGAAACCAAAACAGGGAAAGAAAGCACACCGAGAATGGCTGTTACAAAAAACGCCCAAATGGTGAGAGGCAAACGGGTCATGCTTAACCCTTTGGTTCTCAAGTTTATAATCGTAACAATGTAGTTAAGTGATCCTAAGAGAGAAGAAACCACGAACAAAGTCATGGATAAGAGCCAGAGGGTCATTCCCATTCCAGAACCAGGCATGGCCTGAGGCAATGCACTTAAAGGAGGGTAAATTGTCCAACCTCCAGATGCTGCGCCGCCCTCTACAAAAAGTGAGAAAACCATCACGACACATGAAATCACAAAAAACCAGTAGCTAAGCATATTGAGGAAGCCCGAAGCCATATCTCTTGCGCCAATTTGTAGTGGAATAAGAAGATTAGAGAATGTCCCTGACAAGCCTGCTGTTAAAACAAAGAACACCATAATTGTTCCGTGAATTGTTACAAGCGCCAAGTAGGCATTTCTATCTAAAACGCCTCCTGGAGCCCATTTACCAAGGAACGTTTCAAGAATTGCAAAACTCTCTCCTGGCCAACCCAGTTGAAGTCGAAAAAGAATAGACATCGACACACCCAGAATTCCCATAACAATAGCAGTTATGAGGAATTGCTTAGAGATCATCTTGTGATCGTATGTAAAAATATACTTCGAAACGAAGCTTTCCTTATGATTGATATTTCCCATAATCAGTTCTTTTCGGCCATGTAAACTTTCTGCTCAGAGAGCCAAGCATCGTATTTTTCTTGTGTCTCAACCACAATGGTCATCTGCATATTAAAGTGGGCAGACCCACAAACTTTATTACAGAGAAGGATGTAGTTGAAGTCAGGATTGTCGAGGATGGTACGCATACTATCCGTTGTAATAGTCGTTTCTATTTTAAACCGCGTAGGCAATCCAGGAACCGTATTCATCTGCGCTCTGAAGTGAGGCATAAACGCCGAATGAAGGACATCTCTTGATCGAAAAACAAATTCAATTTCTCTTCCAATGGGAAGGTGGAATTCTGATTTCACAATCCGATCGTCTTTGCCGATTTCCCAGGCATCAAGCGCTTCTCCTACTTCATAATTCTTAAGTTCAAGAATACGTTGACGGTGTCGCTTGAGACGGTAAATTTTATCTTCTTTCGCTTCATACGCAGCGTCGGTCATCACTTTAGAAGTCCCCGAATCAAGAAGATCGTCTATCGCCGAGAGCCTGGTTTCTAGGTTGTTCTTATACCCCTCTGACATCTCGTGATGCGCGTCATCATGATCTGAATGTCCGTGGTCATCTGAAGGGTGAAGAGACTGTTCGAGCTCAACTTTCTCAGCCAAAAGGTGACCTTTTTCAACAGAGAGTTCACCATTCAATTTTGCGATCTTATCTTCAATTTTAAGAAGGGCTTGATCTATACCTTCCTGGGTCACAATCCCAAGCGGATTTAATGGTGTAATTAGATTAAAGTTCGTCGATCCAAATTCATCATTGTCCCCAGCGTAGCGCGCCGTCCAATCAAACTGTTTTGAATAGAGCTCCACGCGAAGCGAGTCGTCAGAAGCTTGACCAGTCATTTCAGACCAGGTCTGAAGGCCATAAATAATAATGACCGCCAGAACGATAGATGGGATCACTGTCCAAATGACCTCTAGGCGCGTATCATGTGGGAAGAAGTGCGCTTTTCTATTCTTATTGTATCTGTACTTATAAGAAAACCCGAAAATCAGGGCATTCACAACAAAGAACACAAAAATGACAAGCGCTAAATTATAGCCCATTAACGTATCTACAGCCTCTCCATGAAGAGATGCCGAGGGTGGTAAATAATCACCATAACGAACGAATTGCCAGATCGTGGTGCCAAATAAGACAAACATAAATACAATCCAGAGTGAACCCTGTAAGCGAGTATCCGCTTCAGAAATTTCCTCTTCACGATGTCCACGAAGACGTGCAGAGAGTTGGTAGATTTTAGCCAATTGAGCTACGGCTATAATGCCTACAACTATAACTAAAAGTATGAGAAGTTTCATTCGTTAGCTTCGTTTTCTGGGTCAGTAATGTAATTCCTTTGATTCCTGAAGCATGGGATGATTCCTAGCTATCAGTGGAGCTTTTGAGAGCGTCGATAATGTTCTGTTAACGAACAATCCAAGGAAACCAAGGAACAATCCGACTTCAAAAAAACCAAAAACATTGTGGTTAAACATCGTTCCTGGAATGACCAAGAGATATACATCCGCGAAGTGACCTACAAATATGAGGAAAGCAACGGGCAGTATAAATTTGGGGTTTCTTTTTGTGTCTCTAGAGATCAAGACAAGAAAGGGAACAATGAAGTTGATCGCAAACATGAGAATGAAAGGAACTTTATAATCTGTGAACACTCGATTCACGTAGTAAGTTACTTCTTCAGGAATGTTTGAATACCAGATCAGCATAAACTGGCTAAAGAAAAGGTAGCTCCACAACATTGAGATTGCGAACATCCATTTTCCCAAATCGTGCATGTGACTGTCCGAAATTTCGGGAAAGTACCCTTGTGTTCTCAACCATAGAATTGTGACGTGTGTGAAGATGATCATCGCAACCCACATGCCCGCAAATAAATACCATCCATAGAGTGTACTAAACCAGTGAGGGTCGATGGACATTAGCCAATCCCATGATAGGGTTGAAGAGAACACTGCGAAAAACACCAAGAACAGCGCGCTACGACGAAACACCTTATAGTGCAGATCTAGGTTGGGCGCCTTGTCTTCTTGAAGAGACCACTTGCGAAATAACATCGCAAAACCAAGGAATGTTGCAAGGTAAATAATGGTCCGTAACCAGAAGAACCAAGGTGAGAAATATCCTTTCTTTCCAGCAATGATGTGATCGTAGTTCGGATTCACAACAGCGCCTGAAACTTCTTTGTCTGCATAGGTCGTCACGCCACCATCTACGGTCATAAACTCATGATAAAGCGAGGTGTCCATCCAATGATACAAGTGGTGTAAGTCCAAATGTCCAGCCAACAGAACGATGACTATGACAGCCGCACCATAGGGCATATACCCAAACATGGCTTCTAAGAAACGTTTAATTACGACGGACCAAGCGCTTTCTGTAGCATACTGCAATGCATAGAAAAACAGTGCCGCCAAAGAGATCGAAAAATAGAAAAATCCATTGACAAGTAAATTCGCCCACCATCTTTGGTGATGGTCAGAATGGTCTGTTAGATATCCTCCAACAAGAGCGATTAACCCCACAGCCATTAAGACTTGAGTAATCAGCTTAGCACGTCCTTCAAATTTGAATTCCATGGTTAGTTGTTATTTTGAGTTTCAGTCATTCCCTCTGCAACATCTTCGTCAACGGAAGGCATCTCCCCTCCATTTTGCATGACTTTAATGTATTGTATAATCTGCCAAAGCCCTTTAGGAGATATCTGAGATGCATGAGAACCCATGAGACCTTTGCCATACATCAAGGTGTGATACATCTTTCCTTCTGGAAGGTCTTTCAATTTTGCTGAGAAGTCGGGTATACCAAGGATATGGCCATTCTTAGAAATGGCACCGTCTCCGTTTCCTTTCTCGCCGTGACAATGCGAACACATTAACCCGAAAGTTAACGCTCCTGCCTCAATGTTTTCTGGGGTTGTAGGCAGTGGTGAGAAATTCTGTTTCCCCGCCATTTCATAGCCTTCTGGCGTATTTGAATAAGGGTATGGAAGGCCAAACGGCTTATCCTCCCCTAGAAATGGAATGGAACCCGCAACTGGCTTTCGTGCACTTTGCTTGTTTCGCTGCGACACCGCCACTTCCTCTGTTACATAATATGGATCCTCGCCATAATCAACGTATGCTTCTACCGCAGGGGATCTGTACATGTCAGGCATGTATTCCACACCTGGGCTATTTGGATTTGTTGTACAGGAAGTCATCATAGCAAAAGCTACAATCACTAACGTTGTGTATTGTATTGTTTTGTACATCATGATTCCTTCACGTCTTTGATGCTTAGTTCGAATACATCGGTTTTCTTAATTTCCGATTCAAGATCCTGAGCATTCATGCTATTTGTATCTGTCGTAATCTCCATGACAAACTTGTCATCTGTCGTTCTTGGGTCTGGATTTGTCGCAGGCATTCCAGGAAGCGTCCCATTGCGAAGGAGGTACGTAATGACCATTCCATGGGCTGCACAAAAAACTGAGAACTCAAATGATACGGGGATGAAGGCCGGCAAATTTTCAAGCAAAGAAAAACTAGGCTTTCCACCGATATTCATAGGCCAATCTGAAATCATTGTATACCACATAAAGAATACGGCCAATGATAAGCCTGACATGGCATACATGAAAGATGTAATTGCCAATCGCGTGCGCTTAATTCCAATCACAGGATCAATTCCGTGAATAGGGAATGGTGAGTAAACTTCGTTTACATGTATGCCTTTGCTTACAAGTTCACGAGCTGCTACCAGTAGCTTTTCGTCGTCGTCATACATGACGTGGAATACCTTTTTCATGATGGTATTATTTGACTTGTTCATTTTTGTAAGACTCTCCGCTGGACTTTAATATCGTCTTAAGCTCATTCAAAGCGAGTACTGGGAAGAATCTCGTAAAGGCGAGGAAAAGGGTCAGAAATATTCCCAGTGTGCCAATAAAGATCCCAACGTCTGTTGCGGTAGGAATAAACTCTCCCCAACTAGATGGCAAGTAATCTCTGTGAAGAGAGGTGACGATAATGACGTAACGCTCAAACCACATCCCGATATTCACCACGATTGACAAGATAAATGTCGCAACCAAAGACCGTCTAATTTTCTTGAACCAGAACAATTGAGGACTTATTACGTTGCAAGTCATCATCGTCCAATAAGCTGCTTTATAAGGTCCTGAGAAACGGTTAATGAATGCATAGCTTTCATACTCTACACCAGAATACCAAGAAATAAACAGCTCAGTCAGATAAGCGACACCCACAATGGAACCCGTCACAATAATAACGATGTTCATGTACTCGACATGCTTCACATGGATATAGTCTTCGAGTTTATAGGCTTTACGCATGACGAGCAAAAGCGTTTGGACCATGGCAAACCCAGAAAAAACAGCTCCAGACACGAAGTAAGGAGGGAAAATTGTCGTGTGCCATCCTGGAATAACCGACGTCGCAAAGTCCATAGATACAATAGAGTGTACAGAGAATACCAGTGGGGTTGCAATACCCGCAAGCACCAAACTTAGCTCTTCAAAACGATTCCAGTGTTTTGCACGGCCACTCCAACCAAAACTCATAATGCCATACATCTTCTTTGCAAATGGCTTTGTAACCCTGTCCCGAATTGTCGCGAAATCAGGAATCAATCCCACGTACCAGAATACAAGTGATACCGAGAAATATGTGGAGATCGCAAATACATCCCAAAGAAGTGGACTGTTGAAATTCACCCAAAGTGACCCGAATTGATTGGGCAAGGGGAAAACGTAATACGCCAACCAAATCCTTCCCATGTGTATTCCTGGGAAAACGGCAGCCATGATCACCGCAAAGATGGTCATCGCCTCTGCTGAGCGGTTAATCGCCATCCGCCATTTTTGTCGGAACAAGAGGAGGACTGCAGAAATCAATGTGCCGGCGTGACCGATACCTACCCACCATACGAAGTTGGTAATATCCCAAGCCCATCCCACAGTTTTATTTAACCCCCAAACACCAATTCCTGTGCTTATGAGGTATAAAATTGAGCCAATGCCATAAATGGCAATGATGCTCGATATGGTAATCAAAATTTTCCAGCCGAGTGAAGCAGGACCGACAATCGGTCCGACCACATCGTCTGTAATGTCCTTATAGGTCTTGTGACCTAGGATTAACGGTTCGCGTATTGCTGATTCTTTCTGCATTGTAGTTAAATCAAGCTTCGTTACTATCTACATTCCTCACCTTGGTCATATAGAAGACATTTGGCTGTACACCTATTTCTTCTAGTGCATGGTAAGAACGATTGTTTTCAGAAATGGCACGCACCTGCGAACCAGTGTCATTTAGGTCTCCAAATGCAATTGCGTTTGACGGACATGCTTCAGCACAAGCTGTAACAACCTCACCATCATTAATCGCAGTCCCAGCCTTTTTTGCTTCAAGTTTTCCAGATTGAATACGCTGGACACACATCGGCATTTCTCCATAACACCACGGGCACGAACAGTGACATCGGGATTGAGAACCAAACGCGCAAGAGAATCGTGCGCTGGATTTACATTTTCAAATTTCGAGTGCCCTTTGTAGTTGAACCAGTTGAATCTACGAACCTTATACGGGCAGTTATTCGCGCAGTAACGCGTGCCTATACATCTGTTGTAAGTCATTTGGTTTAAGCCCTCATTGCTATGCGTGGTGGCAGCTACAGGACAAACCGTCTCGCAAGGAGCATGGTTGCAGTGCTGACACATCATAGGCATGTGAACTGTTTGAGGATTCTCAGCAGGATCTTCCATAAGACCATAGCTAGAAATAACGCCAACGCCTTCATCCGCCCCTTTCTCGAGAGAATAATCGGACGCGTAGTAACGATCGATTCTAATCCAATGCATGTCGCGGTGACGAAGAACCTCATCCTTACCCACAACGCTCACATTATTCTCAATACTACACGCTGTGACACAAGCACTACAACCCGTACAGGTTGTTAAATCTATCGTCATGCCCCAGCGATGTCCTACATCTTTTACTGGATGGCTGTGCCAAAGATCAAACTCACTTGTGTTTTCCTTGTCTCTTGCATCAATCACACCATCGTTGTTGGTGTCATCGTGAACATTCAAAGCATGCGCCATGTTCCAAGAGGCTTTCCCTTTAGGCTTATCAGCTTCAGCGAGGTATGAATCAAAAGAAGTTTCACGAACGACAGAATCACGCCCCATATAGGTGTTGTGAATTTGAGTACAAGCGAGTGGATACTCTCTGTCTGTTGCTTCAATATTTACATCGTAGCTCGCATAAATTGTGTTTCCTTCTGAATTAGAAGTCAGTGGGAATGCATTCACTCCGATAGGCATAGGAAGACCTGAATCTAGCATCAGGTGCTGTCCTTTCTCGCCAGTTTGGTAAGCCGCCTGACCGATTTTTTCACCATTTGACCCTCTGCCATACCCGAGAGCGATACCGATCGTACCTGGCTTTTGACCTGGCTGCATGTATGCAGGAAGTTCAATTTGCTTGTCACCTACTGTGACTTTCACAACTGTCGCCAGATCTTCCTGAGCGATATATGTGTTCAGACCCAGCGCAACCATATCTGATTTAGACATCGTTACGTAGTTGTCCCAAGTCACTTTAGAAACTGGATCAGGTGTCTCCTGAAGAAACGGATTCGCTGCATGCTGGCCTGCCCCTGCTGTTGCCTTGACGTAAGTGACCAACTCCATATCACCCCCCTTCACTTTTGACACTTTTCGCTCTGCAAGCGAAGTCTCAATTGAGGCTGTGTAATTCGGTGATTCAGACACCTCATTTCCTGCCATATTTCCATCGTGAATGGCACTGTTCCAATCCGAATCCGAGTAAAGTACATCTGATGTGTAATCACCATTGTACTGACTGCGAAGGAAGGTGTACCAATCAGCATTTTCAGCACTTGACCAAACCAAGAATGATTCTTGCGCGGCTCTTGTGTTGAACAGAGGCTCAATTGTAGGTTGAACAAGATCTATTCGGCCAGCGCGAAGACTTAAGTCATTCCAGCTTTCTAGATAATGGTGATCAGGCGCTACAAATGTTGAACGACTAGCAGTTTCATCTGCAACGCCATTCATACTCACAGAAGTAGACACCTTTGCCAAGCCAGAATTAAAGGCTTGAGCGTTTGGCATATCGTAGGAAGGATTGCAACCATATGTGATCAGCGTTGACACCTTGCCTGAATTCATGTCAGCAATTAATTGTGTCGCTGCAGATTCATCTCCGCGATATGCTTGAGAAGGTCGTTCTAGATCAATTGTCGTTCCGTAATTCCCCAACAGTTGGTTTATCGCAGCGACAATAGTCTGGGTTGAAAGATCGTTTGTTCCGGCAATCAGCAATGATTCACCCTTAGAACCCGAAAGTGCATTTGCTGCAGCTTTGACACGAGAAGAAAGTTTTGTCTCTAAGTTCGAGACTGCCCCCCCTTTTAAAACAGCAAGGATACCTGCTGCCACCTTTCCTTCCTCAGATGGGCTGATCATTGTTCGAACATCTGCGTTCGTACCGGTCATTGACATGACAGATTCAAACTGAAAATGCTTTGATTGAGATCCACTGTTTGGATTTCTGAGTGACGCATAATCAGGTGCAAACTGTGTTGAAGTAAGCCAAGAGTTTAAGAAATCTGCTGCGATACTGACAACGACTTTGGCTTTCGAGAAGTCATAATGTGGCACAGCATTTACGCCAAAAGATGCAGCTTGTGCTTCACGAAGCGCGCTGTAAGAAATCGCATCGTACTGAATGTGTTCAGCGCCAAGTGATTCGATCGCTTTTCTAGTCGATGGACTGACAATCGTATTAGAAAGCACGACGGCTCTACCATTGCCATTGATTGATTCAGAAACTGCAGCATCAAGGTTCGACCAAGTTGTCGCCTCTCCGTTTTTTGTAGGGCCTTCTAAACGCGCTTTGTCATAGAGCTCCATGACAGAACCTATCACGCGTGCATTCACTTTACCAGCGCCTGTACCAGTGGCAGCATTTCCTTTCACAAAAATCGGACGCCCCTCTCTCGTTTTAACTAAAATATTCGCGTAATCCATGCCGTCGTAATAAGAAGACGCATAGTAATTCGCAACACCAGGCGTAACCTCGGCTGGTTTATTTGTGTAGGGAATAGATTTTATAACGGGTGTCTCACACGCCGCAAGCGTAGCTGCCGTGAGAGAAAAACCCATGAATTTCAAAAAATCTCGGCGACCTGTGGTCGTTGAGTTTAATTTCTCGTCTGCTAAAAATTTGTCGACAGGGATTTGCTCTTGGAATTCCTTTGATTGGATTTCCTGGAAAGCATCCGTGCCGTCTAATTCGTCTAAACCGGACCAGTATTTTTTCGTATTAGCCATGTGGCGTCAGAATCAGGGGTTCAATAGTGACACTTGGAGCATTCCCAGCCACCAAGTTCTCTAACAGTGATTTTATCATCTTCTAAGTAGCGACGTAATTCCTCATTACCTCTTTCAGAGTCATTGAGTCTTTCATGAAGCTCTTCGTAATATCCGTTGCTAGTCATATCAACCTCTGCCTTGTTGTGGCATTCAAGACACCATCCCATCGTAAGGGTAGGCTTTGACAATTGAATTAAACCAGGGTAAGCATCTACCAACTCATTGATCTCCTCCACTGGGGCGATTCGACCTACACTGTATGTGCTGACGTCACCGTGGCAGTTTTGGCACTGAAGACCGCCAACAGTGACATGTTGTTGATGGCTGAAGAATACGTGGTCAGGGAGGTTATGTACCTTGTTCCATTTAATGGGCTCACCGTCATAACTGTCCTGAGGTAACAGATTGCCAATCTCCCCTTCACCATCTATGTAGGTCCCTGAGTTTGAATCAAAACCTATCGCAGCGTAAATCTTTTCAATCTCTACCGTGCCCGATATTTTACCTTTTTTAATTGCTTTGTGGCAATTCATACAAACGTTTGCACTCGGGATTCCAGCATGTTTCGATTCGTAAGCACTGTGGTGACAGTACTTGCAATCTATTTCGTTCTCACAAACGTGAACGCTGTGGATAAATGCAATGGGTTGATCTGGGCTGTAGTCGGTATAAAGACCAATGTCCATGAGCGCTGAGTAACCAGCTACTACAAGATATAAGACAAAGAATACGCCTAGCAAAGAAACAAATACAAGGTTGTTCCAAATCCATCCGCCCAAACGCTGCATGTAACTAGAATCAGGCAACATCTCCTCACCATTCTTCTCTGCCAACACATCTGTTAGTGAACGCTTTACACCTGATGCACCTAGTGCAATAGTGATGAACAGCACAAACAAAATGAGGAACCAAATTGCATTCTCAGATTCAGATTCCTCTACTTTGTCATCATCTATCGTAGGACAATCGGCACTCGCATCAGCAGTGCCCCCTATGACTTCTGGAGGGTTACTAACGTAGGCCATAATGTCTCGGATTTCCTCCTTAGAAACAGCTTGAGCTGTCATCCATCCGTAGGTTGGGACATAGCGGTCGACCAATCCTTTGATATACTTGTCTCCAGACTCGTGGGCTTCTTGGGGATTTTGAATCCACTGAACAAGCATGTCATCGCTTGATCCCCACCGGTCCTGAATGCCATACAAGCCAGGCCCAACAAGGACTTCATCAGTAATCTTATGGCAAGACGCACAGTTTGTATTAAAAAGTGTTTGGCCACCTATAGGGTCGCCAGCCTCCCAGATGCTTTGTGCACCGACTCCAGAAACCTGGAAAAATAGTACTGTACAAATAGCTAGTGCTAAATGTTGAACGCGGATCAAACGACTGTTCATAGGTTTTTTCATATCAATCGAG
>Ga0138260_11058433_pt1 | contig 13292 bp, 21 predicted proteins | sample RNAB_220151111_FD_105235 | JGI IMG/M metagenome (GOLD analysis project Ga0138260, IMG submission 105235) | Metatranscriptomics of polar marine prokaryotic and eukaryotic communities from Palmer Station, Antarctica after 24hr light incubation -... | ecosystem: Environmental > Aquatic > Marine >... | reverse complement strand
CTAGCTAATATAGTGAGGTTACTGATTTGAAAGAAAGAACACAAGAAATGAATCACTCAAATAGTCAACAGAACTACAGCAGTTCATAGATGAGAGATGGAAGGGTAAGTGATCTTTGGGCCTCGGATTTCTTTGATTGAGGTTTCTAACCATTGTTTTTATGTTCTTTTAGATCGATCTGAAAAGTTATATGCCTGATCCTAACAAGAAGAATCAGCTCAAATCTAGACTCTACGATACTGGAATATCAAACGTCCCAATGCCAAGTGTGAAGCGGCCAATCGAGGAGACAATCTCGTCCAGGCCATTCTCAGCCAAGATGAACCCAGGAAAGATCTAAAATACATCGATGCGGAAGAAGAGCATCGAGAAGTGGAACAAAAATATTGTGAGTACTATCAAAGAAAACTACGAAGAGGCGGCAGTTGATGAGGCTCGATACAAAGGAGAAGGAACAGCTGAATATTACAAGTCTTAACATATCCTTGTGCCACCACCTGCAGTTCAGAGAATACAGTCAGCGGCGGTTGGAGGCAGACGTGCGTCTGCGAAGCCATATACACATTCAACAGCAACAAAAACAGGATCAAGGCCTCTCTCAGCAGCAGGCTTGGGCAAAGCACGTCGTGGCTCCAAGCATCTTGTGCCCACACTCAGATCATCAGCAGCAGGGCCTCAATTAGTCGGCATGTCAAGCACAAACAAGATCTTGCTCAACAAAGGACCACGAGGCAACCAGCTGCCTCCACTCAGTAGCATGGGCGACTACAACACAGCTAATCTATAATCTGCGGCAAGTGTTGGAGCAATGCGCAATAACTTCATGGGGTCGAGTGAGAATGCTTATGGCTTAGACAACATCAGGATTCTGCAAGGTCCACCTGCAGTGTCTGTCACCGGCTTCGAGGGTGGCTATAGCTTGGGACAAAAGAACATCGAAATGGCCAGGAGCAAGTTTCTGGTTGACAAGCTGACCGGAAAGCTCTCTGGCGATCTACTCAAGAGAAGATAAAGACCTGCCACCGCCTATCCAGGTGGATTGCCACCAAGGAGACCCTCACAGCGATCGCAAGTATCCGCAGCCAGCTCTGCTCTGGCCGCGAAGCAAAGGAAAGACGAAGATGAAGAGGAAGAAAAGGTAGCACCAGCAACAAACCAGAAGTGGAGCGATCTAGACAAATGCATTGAACTGCTCCTGGACAGCAAGAGCGAAGAAGAGACTGTGTTCGTGTATCTGAACACCAACCCAAATGCAGATCCTTATGATTTACTGGTGGCCAACTACCAAGAACGTGACGCCCAGAAGTACTACACATTGAGCGGCAAGGGCCTGACCCTCTACGTGAATGACACTCCGATTGAGTTCTTGTCTCTGGGGCAATGGTTGATCGAGAGAGACTCCTACAATCACATCAAAGAGCTTAATTTCTTCAAGAAGTTCAAGAAGTGGAAGTTCATGAGGATGTGGAAGAAGACCATTAAGCACCAAGCAAGAATGAAGGCCAAGAACGCACTCGAAGAAAAGTTATTCATTCTTCAACCTCACTTCAGTGAGCATCTTTTCAAGCATAGAGAGTACATGCTCAACATGGAGAAGAAGAGATTCGTGGACACTTGCACTCAAGGCGAGACCCGGACGATAGAAGAATTTGGACAGGCACAATACGAGAGAACGAAGGCTATCACTGAGGAGGTCCAAAAGTTCTCAGACAAATCAAGAGAGAATATCAGGACATGCATCAACATGGTCTTGAATGAATTGCGAATTAGGATTCAAAGCGAAATTGAGCTTGATGCTGTCAAGAAGAAGAGCAACCCAATTCAAAACCAAAACACAATCACCATGAAGAAGAAGGCTCAGAACTCAATCGCCGACAAGCTCGGCTTCCCAGATGGTATGACCTACGGCCACAGATCCAGTCTGAGAAAAGAGTGCTCCAGATTCCTGAGGTTTGCGTATCTCGTCGATTTCTTGAGTCTTTAATCCTTGAGCACCATTTATACTGGTTCAGTCTCAGACATGATTGAGCGACTGAGAGACCTTGACGAAGGCTGCGATATGGAGGCTGTTATGAACATGAACTTCGATGATGGGGCACCTGGAGGAGCTCCACAGTCTGGCAACCCACAACAAAGCTCAGATCCTCTCTTCTATGTCTCAGTCAAGCTATGTGACGAAAACGAGATCCCTGAACATGAAGTCCAGCAAATACGAATCGAAGACTTTGGAAGAGAATCAGCAGTCGAGGACTATGATCCTTTGGCCCACTTTGAGCTCGAAGAAGTAAGAGATGAGGACAGCGATGAACAAAGTGACCAAGGAGAGCCTGAGGACATCCCATTCGTGCCCATTTACAAGAAAGTCATCCCAAACATTGAGTCTTACTGGCTGAGACTCGAGCCAGACGCCAACGACTACATCGAGATCATCATCAGAACCTTCTCTCAAGGCCTTCAACAAATAATGTCGTTTGAAAGATGGAGCAAACACAGCGATTTAACTCCATACGCCGACGTGTTAGAAGAGTGGGATGACATCGTCGGAGATTCCTGGGATGAACCTGACACACCTGTGCTCGACCCCAAAACATGGATTCAAGATAACGTGCTCCACCAGGACCAGAAGAAGCTGGTCCAAGACATCCTGGTAAATGCTTTCTCCAAGATGAAGAAGTTCCTGACTAGATTCCAGCCCATCCTGGAGATCTACTACAAAAACAAAGAAATCGATTTTCTGATGCTGACAAATGAAAGATTGAAGAACCCAATTGACAGTTTACATAACACTCTTGCGCTGTTTAACCACTACCACGAGTTATTCAGCTCTTCTCTGCCAACTAAAGCCGATATTGGTCTAATCCTTATTCACTCCAAGCTGGCGAGAGAGCACATTCAGCCAACTCCTAAGAAGTATATTGCTTAAATCGAAAAAGAAATTCCTGCTATCATAAGGGATCGAAATTACGCTGCCAAGTAATGGCTCGATGACAGAATTAGAGAGCTGAAGAAGCCAGTGCATGATGTGGACGAATTCGTTGAGCAAAATGAATATTACAACGCAGCAGAAAAGCTGTTTTAAGATTATCGTGACAAAGTCGACATGTATGGGCAGTACCACAACAAACTTACTGAATGGAATCTGAAAGTGAGCAAAGAAGACAAAGCTCAGCTGACCGACTCAACCAATTCCATCACCAATCTTTCCATGCATATTCAAAACGTAGAGAGCTCCATGGAGGCCAACAAAGCTATCTTTAAAAAGACATTGAATGAACGTGTTCCTCAGTTAAATGCCGAAATCAATGATTTATTTGCAGTTTCTTAGGATGCCAAGTTCTTAAGCGGTTCTTCTGATATGTTCGATATTCTAAGAGTATTAGATGAGTACGAGGACAAATTCAAAGCATTAGAAGCCACTTCATTAAAATATAACAGATAGCAAGAAGTTCTAGAAACTCAACCAACAGTTTTTGAGAACCTTGATGAATGCCGAGAACAACTTACTCTTAGGTGCTTGATGTGGAGGTCTCTCAAGGAATGGTAAGAAATGAATGAATCATGGTTAAAAACGCCTTTTGGAGACGTAGATGCCAAAAGCATTGCGAAAGAGGCTGAGAACTATGCCAAGATATGCATGAGATTGGAGAAGAATTTGGAGCCAAATCCTATTTAAGCCAAGTTGAAGGATTTGGTAGATACATTTTAAGAGGCAATGCCCATTGTTATTGCTATGAGGAATGATAAATTAACTGAGGTTCATTGGGGATAAATTAAGGATCTTATTGGAAAACCTTTTGACGTAACAGATCCAGAATTCTTGCTCAAGACTTTAATTGATCTTGATGTCACAAGACTCAGAGAAGAAATTACAACTATTTCAACATAAGCTACTTAAGAATCTAACCTCAGAAGTTAACTTGAAGGCATCATTGAAATCTATAAAAAGCTTCAGTTCGAGACCAAACAGGAAGAAAGAGTAGGTGATTGCCACATCCTTACTGAGATTGATCCAATTCTAGAAGCTATTGATTAAACTCTTGCTGAAGTCAACGCCATTCTTGGATCTAGATTTGTAAAACCCCTTAGAGAAGAAGCTGAAGAATGGAAAAATCATATTCAACTATTGAGTGACTTGATAGAAGCATGGCTTTCATGCCAAAAGAATTGGATGTATTTAGACAACATTTTCAAAGGATCTGAAATAAAGAAAGCTCTTCCAGATGAAAGCAGGAAATTCGAAAGCGTTGACAAGTTCTTCAGGAATACTTTGATGCAAGGTCCAACAGGTGTGTGTAAGTAAGCTAACTGCATGAACCACTGGGTTATCAGAAAGCCTTAAATTCTTGAACAAATCCGAGAAAAGAATGAAGATCTTGATAACATCCAAAAAAGTCTTGATGACTATATGGAAGTGAAAAGAAGCCACTTCCCAAGATTCTATTTCCTTTCGAATCAAGAGCTTATTGGTGTGCTAGCTAACTCACAGAATCTCGAGATCATTCAATTGAATTTAAAAACCTGCTTTGATAATATCGTTAGAATTGATATAGTTGATTAAGATATCGAAGCTATGAATTCGATGGAGAAAGAAAAAGTTAAATTCAAAAAGCCTTAAAAAGCAAGAGGACCAATTGAAACTTGGTTGGCTTAGTTGTAAGAGGAGATGATTTCCACATTAACAGATCTTATGAAGAAAGGAGTTTCAGATTATTAAACACAAGATAGATCAAAGTTCGTATTGGAACATAAAGGTCAAATCGTAGCTACAGTGGCTCAAATTATGTGGTGCCAGCAATCAGAGAGCTACATTTAAGATCAAGGAATGAACCCATTATCTTTAACAGATTGGTATGACGTCAACGTTAATCAAATCGAGCAATTAACAACACTAGTAAGAAGTGACTTAAAACCATTAGAAAGAAAAGTAATTGTAGCTTTGGTAACTACTGATGTCCATGCAAGAGATGTAATTGGCGATTTGAGAGACTAAAATGTTTCGTCAATTACTGAGTTCTAATGGGTTCAATAACTCAAGTATTATTGGGAAGAGAATGATGGAAATGATGATTGCAAAATTAGACAAGTGTCTGCTGTTTTAGATTATGGATATGAATACATGGGTGCCACTTCCAGACTTGTTATCACTCCACTTACCGATAGATGTTGGATTACCATTTCCAATGCTCTTCATATCAAACTTGGTGCAAACCCAGCAGGTCCAGCTGGTACTGGCAAAACCGAATCAACAAAGGATCTCGCGAAAGCTATTGCTATCCAATGTATTGTATTCAATTGCTCGGATTAAGTAGATTACATCATGATGGGAAGACTCTTTTCTGGTCTTGCACAGCAAGGATGCTGGACTTGTTTAGATGAATTTAATCGTATAGGTGTTGAAGTACTTTCGGTCATTGGTCAACAACTGTTAAGTGTTCGAAAAGCTCTTTTACTTTACGATGCAAGCAAAGATAAAAATGAATTCATGTTCGAGGACTAAATGATTCCGCTCAAAAAAGAATTTGGATGCCATGTAACAATGAACCCAGGATATGCTGGAAGAACTGAACTACCTGATAACCTTAAAGTCCTTTTCAGACCTGTGGCTATGATGATCCCTAACTATGCTTTGATTGCTGAAATCATGTTGGCAGCTGAAGGTTTTAAAGAAGCCAAAATATTATCTAAAAAGATGACGAAGCTATATAGTCTTTCCTCGGAGCAACTTTCTCAACAAGATCATTATGATTTCGGACTAAGAGCTGTGAAGTCAGTGTTGGTTATGGCAGGCTCCTTAAAGAGACAGAATCCAACTATTGACGAAGACGGAGTACTGATCAGGGCCATGAGAGATGCAAATGTGCCAAAGTTCTTAAAAGATGATTTACCATTGTTTTATGCCATTATTCAAGATTTATTCCCAACTGTAGTGATTACTGAGAATGATTATGGAGATCTTAAAGTTACCATCGAAGAGAGAATTCAAAATAAGGACTTGTAAGTTCATCCTGGTTTTGTGATGAAGGTTATTCAACTTTACGAAACATTCAATGTAAGATTTGGAGTCATGATTGTTGGACCAACCGGAGCAGGAAAAACAACTTGCTATGAGACCTTGGCTGATACAATGACAACAATGAGAGAAAGAGGCCACCCTGATGAGGTTTATCAAAATGTAAATGTTCAAGTACTTAATCCTAAATCTATTTCTATGGGAGAAATGTATGGTATAGTTGATTAAGTATCTCAAGATTGGTTTGATGGGTTGGCTTCAAAGATAATGAGGTCTGCTGCACAAGAAACTGATGAAGAGAGATAGTGGGTTGTATTTGATGGACCTGTTGATGCACTTTGGATTGAAAATATGAATACAGTACTGGATGATAACATGACTTTATGCTTGTCAAATGGATAAAGAATCAAACTTAGACCTCAAATGAAAATGCTCTTTGAAGTAGCTGACTTGGCAGTCGCCTCTCCAGCTACAGTATCTAGATGTGGTATGGTCTACATGACAGCTGATGAGCTTGGATGGTAACCTTTCGTTAAAACTTGGATTAAAACATATTTCGTAGACAATGAATAAATGGACGATGAACTTTAAACTTTCCTATATGAAATATTTGAATTCTCTTGTGAAGAAGGTCTAAGTTTTATAAGATCAAGTCTAACTGAACCCCTTATTTCCACAGATTTATAATAAGTTACTTCAATTACACGCTATCTTGAGAGCTATCTTCATGAAGATAAAGGTTTCAAAGGTAATACCAACGAAAAAAGAAAAATCCTAGAAGAAATCTTCGCCTGGTCATTCGTTTGGAGTCTTGGAGCTTCTCTTGATACACCAAGCAAAGATAAGTTTGATTCAAAAGTCAAAGATATTTTCAAGCAAGTTAAGTGGCCTCCAGCTTATTCTGTTTTCGATTACTACTACGATCTGAAAAAAGATAAGCAATTCAAACCTTGGTCTAATAAAGTAGCTCCATTTATTTATGACAAAGAAGCATCCTACTTTGATCTGATGGTGCCAACCACTGACACTGCCAAATATGCCTTCTCTCTTGACTTGCTGATTGCTCTTGATAAACCAGTCTTCTTCACCGGTAACTCTGGTGTTGGTAAGAGCGCTGTGATCTCTAACAAACTTTAAGAAATGAAAGATAAAGGTGGAATTGTACCAGTCAACATTAACATGTCAGCTCAGACTACATCTTTGAGAACATAAATATCCATCGAGGAAAAGCTTGAAAAGAAACCAAAGAAGAAGTTTGGTCCACCAGTCGGATAAAAGCTTGTTGTCTTTGTGGATGATATCAATATGCCAGCTGTTGAAGAGTATGGAGCTTAACCTCCTATTGAACTTCTTAGACTGTTCATTGATAGAAAAGGATTTTACCAAAGAGGTGAATGGTTCTGGAAAGAAATTGTTGACACTGTTATGGTTGCTTGTGCTGCTCCACCATCTGGTGGTAGAGCAGTATTGAGTACTAGGTTCAGTCGAAGATTTAATCTTTTCTGTATGCCAGAAGCATCTCAATCCACATTAACAACTATTTTCTCATCTATTCTGAAGAACTTCTTGTCATCTGGTTTCCAAGAAAAGGTCAAGAACTTAGAGCCCGCTGCTATTACTTCTGTTATTGACATTTACTAACGTATTCAATCAGACTTGCGTCCAACTCCTGCCAAGTTCCACTATCAATTCAATCTCAGAGATGTCTCTAAAGTCATCCAAGGTATTTGCATGGTGAAACCAGTTTCAATTTCAAACGACGAACTGTTCATGAAACTGTTTGTAAATGAATCATTCCGTGTCTTCTATGACAGACTCATAAATGAAGCAGATCGACAATGGTTTAAAGACCTTATACTTGAATTGCTCTCCAAGAACTTCAAAATGTCTCCTGATGCAGATGACATCTTCGTGCACAACAAGATCATGTATGGTGATCTTTTGAAACTAGACTCACCCGTTCAATATTATGAATGTATTTAAGATAAAAAGAAGTTGCTCAAGATTCTCCATGGCGGTCTTGATGAATACAATATGAGTAACTCAAGCAAAATGAACTTAGTCTTGTTTGATGATGCAATTGAGCATGTCTTAAGAATTGCAAGAGTTCTCAAATAGCCAAGAGGCCATATTATGCTTATTGGTGTGGGTGGTTCAGGAAAGTAAAGTCTCATTAGGCTATGTACATCCATGAGATAGATGGAGTTTAAAACAATTGAAATCACGAGGAACTTTGGAACTGAATAATTTAAAGAAGTAATGAAAGGATACATGAAATCGGCTGGTATTGAAGGTAATGGAATATCATTTGTGATGACTGATACTTAAATTATCGATGAGTCCTTCGTTGAAAACTTAAATAATCTTTTAAACACTGGAGAAATTCAAAATGTGATGTTACCAGAAGACAAAGATGAAATTGTAAATGGTGTAAGAATCATTTGTAACCAGAGAAAGATAATCGATACTTTGGATAATATCAATAACTTGTTTGTTGCTAGAGTTAGAGAGAACCTGCATATTTGCTTATGTATGTCACCAGTTGGAGATACTCTCAGAGTCAGATGCCGTCAATTCCCATCTTTGATTAACTGTTGTACTTTAGATTGGTTTGCAAGATGGCCAGAAGAAGCTTTGTTATTTGTCTCAACTGAATTCTTAAAAGAAGTTCCTGATATCACAGAAAACGTTAGATCAGGATTAGCTGAAATGTGCATGAAAATTCATATTAGCGTTGAAGAATAATCAGAACTGTTTTTTGAATCATTGAGAAGAAGAGTTTACACAACTCCAAAATCATATCTTGATCTTATATCTCTCTACTTGAAGATTTTAGAATAAAAAAGAGAAGAATCTCATTAAAACAAATCTAGATTGAGCAATGGACTCTCTAAACTTAATGAAGCAAATAAAGAAATTGCCGAATTGAGAGTCTCTCTTGCTGAGAAACAACCTATTCTAGAATAAAAGAACGCGGAACTGAAAGTCTCCTTAACATAAGTGAATGCCGACAAAGAAATAGCAGATGAAAAAGATAGAGTTGTTTCTGCAGAAGCAGCCATTGTAAACAAGCAAGCATAAGAAGCATAAATTATAGCAGATGATGTTAAGAAGGATCTCGATGCAGCAGAACCAGAACTCAAAGCAGCACAAAAAGCAGTTTAAGAACTTGAAAAGTCATCCATTGTTGAAATCAAACAATTTGCCAATCCACCTAAGGGTGTGGAGTTTGTCATGCAATGCGTCATGATATTGCTGGGTAAGAAGACTGACTGGAAGTCTGTATAAGCTGCTCTTTAGGATGTGTAAGGATTTATGAATAGTTTGCTCGATTATAATGTAGCAGATAAAACTGAGAAAATGTGGAAAAGAGCTCGTGATAATTATATTTCTAAGCCAGAGTTCGAACCAGCAGCAGCCAGGAAAGTTTCTGTTGCAGCTGCTTCTCTGTGTATCTGGGCCAGAGCAACATCCAAGTATCAGATTGTAACTAAAAAAGTAGCTCCTAAAAAGCTCAAGTTCGCCGAAGTAACAGAAGTGTTGACTAAAGCAAAAGCTGAACTTTAAACTAAATTGGACTAACTTTAAATTGTAAAAGATTCGGTGGCAGCTCTTGAAGAAAAATGTCAAAAGATGCAAGATGAAAAAGACCAACTGGAACAAGATATGGAGACTGCTAGACTTAGAATGGGTAGAGCTGAGAAATTGGTGGACTTACTTAAAGATGAAGGTGTCAGATGGCAACAAACTGTGGAAATTATTAACAAGGACATTGTCCGTCTTGTTGGTAATGTGTTCTTGTCATGTGCATGTATCTCATATTTTGGTGCATTCACCGGTGTATATCGACAAAAGTTAGTTGATGAATGGGTTTCTGGATGCGCTGAAAGAGAAATCCCAACAAGTGAAATCTTCTCACTTGTTGATGTTCTTGGTGATCCCGTAACCATTCGAAACTGGGGTATTGCAGGACTTCCCAGTGATCAAGTTTCAACTGAAAATGGTATCTTGACTACTAAAGCAGATCGGTATGCTTTGTTCATTGATCCATAATAATAGGCCAACAAATGGATTAAAAATCTCGAGAAGAAAAATAAATTGTAAATCATGAAATTTGGACAAAACAAATTCCTGTAGAGCGTAACAACAGCAGTGAGAACCGGAGTCTCTCTGCTTGTGGAGGACGTTGAAGAAGACAATATTGATCCAGCACTTGACCCAATTTTGTTAAAACAAGAATACTTAACCGACGCTGGAATTATGCAAATCAGAATTGGAGATGGAAATGTTGACTTCGATGAGCATTTCAGATTCTTTATGACGACTAAAATTCCAAATCCACATTATATTCCTGAGATTTGCATTAAGGTTACTCTTATTAACATGACAGTTACAATGGATGGTCTTGAGCAACAAATGCTTGGAGATGTTGTTATTGCTGAAAAGCCCGAAGTTGAAGAGAAGAGAGATGCCATTGTGCTCTAAATGGCCGCTGATTCTAAAACTTTGATGGATTTGGAAAATAATATTCTTAAATTACTTAGTGAATCAACTGTTTTGCAAATTCTGGACACAGATGATCTAATTAATGTTTTACAAGACTCCAAAAAGACATCGAGTGAAATCAATGAAAGAATGGAAGAAGCAAAAGTAGTAGAAGTTGACATCAACGAGACCAGAATGAAGTATAACAAAGTTGCCATTCGAGGTAGCATCCTATACTTTGTTATTGCTGATTTATCCTTTATTAACCCAATGTACCAGAACTCACTCGCTTACATCAAATCGCTGTTCAAAAAGGCCATCGCTTAAAGTCCCTAAGCCGATACGATTGAGGAAAGATTAGACATTCTGATTGATAAAATCACTCGTATGATCTACTCAAATGTAGCCAGAGGTGTAAAAGAAAAAGATAAGCTCATCTTTTCATTCCTCATATGCACGGGCATATTAAGAGGAGCCAAAGCCATTGATGAGGCAGTATGGAATATTTTGCTCAGAGGCCCAACTGTCTTTACTCCAGCGGAGGCATAAGCTAAGCTTCCAAGCCCAGATTTGAATAAAATTAATAATATCTATTGGGACACTTTAGTCAGTGCAGAGTTAAGATCAGCCGGTCAATTTGAAGGTATAACTGAGAGCATCACTGCTAACTGGGACTAATGGTCGAAATGGTCCAGGTCAGAAAATCCTTTCAAAACCATGCTTCCACGAGAAGAATTCGATGAAAAACTTCAAGACTTCGATAAACTAATATTGATTAAATGCTTTAGAAATGAATTACTTCCAGAAGCCTTTTCTGAATTCATTATCAGAAAAATGACAAAGTATTTTGTTGAGCCACCTTCTGGTGCAATGGAGATTATTTATCCCGATTTATCTGTATACACTCCTTTGGTTTACATTCTCACAACTGGTGCTGATCCAACTGCAATCATTATGTCCTTTGCAAAAACAAAGGGAATGTATGATAGTCTCTATCCAATTGCTCTGGGTTAAGGACAAGGTAAAAAAGCTGAAAAATGCATCTAGACCAGCTGTGAAGAAGGAGGCTGGGTAATGCTTTAGAATTGTCATTTGTACAAGTCTTGGATGCTTGAATTAGAAAAGATTGTTTTGAACTTGGTAGAACTTTAAGGAACAATTCATGAAGACTTCAGACTTTTCCTGACGTCAATGCCAGATGAGAATTTCCCAACTTCTATATTGCAGAACTCTGTTAAGCTTACCGTTGAACCTCCAAAAGGAATGAAAGCTAATATAAAGAGAACTTACTAAGGAATGATCAATCAAAACTTCTTGGATGACTGCTCTAAGCCTGAAGTATGGAGAAAACTTTTGTTCACTCTGTCCTATGTTCACTCGGTGTTCTAAGAAAGAAGGAAGTTCGGACCTCTCGGCTGGAACATCCTATATGAGTTCAATGACTCAGATTTAGAAACAACATTCACAATGCTGAGACTATTCTTAGATTCAAACGATGAGGTGCCATGGGACTCCTTGACCTTCATCACTGGGCACATCAACTACGGTGGTAGAGTAACCGATGACAACGACAGAAGATGCTTAATCAATTGTCTTGAAAAGTTCTTGCATGATGGAGCTTTGAAAGATGGCTTTAAGTTCTCAGATAGTGGACTGTACTATGCACCATCTGACGGTAATTTAGACTCTTACTTGAATTATATTGAGACTTTCCCATTGAATGATAGCCCAGAAATCTTTGGACTTCATGAGAACGCCAATATTAACTACCAAGAATAAGAATCGCTTAGAATCATTGATACGATTTTGTCAATCCAACCAAGACTTGCCACTGCAGCTGGAGGTCTGACTCCCGATGAAATCGTGCTTGAAAAATCAAAAGAGCTGCTTGAGAAATTGCCCGGAATTCTTGACAAATCAACTGGCAGCAAAGAGCTCTTCTTCGTGAATGAGTAAGGTTTGATCCCTTCGTTGTCTACTGTGCTGACTTAGGAAATGGCCAAGTTCAATCGACTTTTGAAAAAGATGAGACAAAGTTTAATAGACATCGACCTAGCGGTCAAAGGATTCATTGTTATGAGTGAAGAACTGGATCTCATGTACCTCAAGATTCAAAACAATCAGCAGCCATTGAACTGGATCAAGGTAGGCTACCCATCGCTAAAGCCTTTGAGCTCGTGGTACGTAGACTTGCTTAAAAGAATTGACTTCTTCCAGGATTGGTTAGTAAACGGAAACCCTAATTCCTACTGGCTGCCTGGCATGTTCTTCCCTCAAGGGTTTATGACAGGTGTGCTACAAACACATGCTAGACAATATAAGATTGCCATTGATGCTCTGGCATTCGCTTTTGAATTCCTTTCAGAGGAAACAGCTGAATAAATTAATGAGAAAATAGCAAAGGGCGACGCGATAGAAGATGGAGTCTTCATCCACGGTTTGTTCTTCGATGGCGCAAGGTGGGACAGGGAACAAGGCTGCATCGCCGACCAAATCCCAACAGTCATGTTCGATACCCTCCCTGTAATCCATTTCAAACCCCAAGAAGACTTCAGGCCAGACCCTGACGATTACATAACTCCTCTCTACAAGACCTCTTTAAGAGCTGGTGTGCTTTCCACCACTGGTCTTTCCACCAACTTCGTTCTGCATGTGGCCACTCCTTCCAGAGAAAAAGAAAGCTATTGGATTCAAAGAGGAGCAGCGATGCTCTGTATGCTTAACGATTGAGATAAGCAAACGAGCTCTACCATAATAATACTTAAAAAATAAAGGTTAATTTATAAACATTCATAAT
>Ga0138260_10062031_pt1 | contig 13300 bp, 4 predicted proteins | sample RNAB_220151111_FD_105235 | JGI IMG/M metagenome (GOLD analysis project Ga0138260, IMG submission 105235) | Metatranscriptomics of polar marine prokaryotic and eukaryotic communities from Palmer Station, Antarctica after 24hr light incubation -... | ecosystem: Environmental > Aquatic > Marine >... | reverse complement strand
CGTGTATTTAATTAAACGATGGATCTATTTAACAAGGATGATATAAAAAAATTGTTGTTATGCAATACTCATCTAGGAACAAGGACTTGTGAACATTTGATGAAAACGTATACGTGGAGGGAAAGGAAAGATGGAATTTTTATTTTGAACATTTCCAAAACTATCAAAAAACTAAAACTTGCCGCACGAGCTATTGCAGCTATTAAAGATACTTCGAACATCATAGCCATATCAACAGGAATTAGTTCTCAAAAGGCTGTTTTAAAATTTTCATCATTCATCAAATGCCAGACAGTAACTGGAAAATGGGTTTCTGGAAAATTTACTAATCATATGTGTACAAGCTTTCAGGAACCAGAAATAATCATTCTAGCTAATCCTAAAATTGATTATCAACCTCTATCCGAAGCTGCACGTGCCAATATTCCTACTATAGCCTTCTGTAACACAGATACTTCTTTGAAATTTATAGATATAGTTATACCGGGAAACAATTTAACCACTCATTCAATAGCATTACTTTGGTGGATGTTAACCAGAGAAGTTTTGAAATACAAAGGGCAGATTTCAGATTTAAAGGATTGGGATGTTCCAGTTACACTATTTTTAAACACAACCGTTGAAAATTAAATAGAAACAAAAATTAAATTAAATAATTTATTTACAAGTTGGTTAGACTGTATTATCATTTTGAAAACAAAGGATTATCAGTTACCTGGTTTAGGTATCGTCTTATCAATAGTCAACTACCGTAAAAATTTCCTCAACTTAGTTTTTTTTTATAGTTGAACAAAAATATTGCGATACCAGAAGGTGGTGGTAAATACCAGTACAGTTCCGAGATAACGAAATTAATCAGTAAAAAATTCATGATTTTTTTTTGGTACTGTAAAATTAAAAAACTAAAAAAAACCTTTACTTTTTATACATATTTTTTAACTATTGTAGATTTATTCTATTTTTAATCTTTTATCTACTGTAGATGTAGAAAATGCCTTTTATCATTATATATATGAGCACCCTCATATATTAATTTATAAATGGATGTAAGTATAATTTTTCTACAAAATTTACAGATTAAATAATTCAGAAAAATTGGAAATTTTTAATTTTTTTTAGCAAAGTAAATCTTGTGATTCTATTTTCCAAGAAGGTATTGAAAGAATTAAACATAAAACGAAACGAATTATCCCAAATCCCGATTCTTATTTCATGGATGTTAAATGCCCAAAATGTTCGTCAGTATTAATCATTTTTAGTCATTCTCAAACACGGGTAAAATGCGTCGGTTGTGATACGATACTTTGTACACCAACTGGAGGAAAAGCCAGATTGATTACAGGAGCATCCTTTAAAAAAAAAAATAAACTTTTACTTTACTAATTATTTAAAATTTAATAACTGAAGTTACGTATATACCATGACAATTAGTTTTGTTTGATCTAAACTGTTATCCCGAAACACCCGGTTCCAAGATTAGGTAGCATTCCTAAACTCAACCTGCTACTTACTGTCGTCAATTTGTCTACTTTGTTCGAAAGAGATGAAATTATTATATAATTGATTGCCGTTTCATAGGTTATTTCTTGAAACCCATCTTCCTCACCAAACCCTTTTCTGTTAAAACCTCTAAAATTTCCTAATCTTGTCATGTAATCAGCAATTAAATCAAAATGTTTACTTGAAATTGAAATCCCCTGAATTTTGAAAATTGATTCTAATTCACTGAACAGAGAATTTCTGCACGCCTCTATACCATAATTTATCATCATCCCGTAAATATCATTGGTGTATATTTTTTTTATTTCTATAACATCATAATTTTTCCAAAAAACCATGAAATTAATGCCATTTAAATGGAGACTTTTTTCCCTTTGATCAACAAAACAGTCTGAAATTCCCGGAGACGTTTTAATTGTAAAATCTTCGTCAAAAATCATATCAATATCTCTAAAATCTAACATATTTTTATGTTGGAAAAGGTTAATTTTACAGAAATCTGATCTATTTTCCACAAGATTTTTTTTTAGTGCGCTTAAATTCTTTTTTTTAGTCTCAATTTGAATTTCACCATCTTTAAAGTATACAAAATTTTGTTTAACGCAAGGTTCCTTACTCGTATTTTTAGCTGAATAATTTTTTATTAGTTTTTTAAGTTTGGTAACAAAGTATTCAATCGAATGTTTTAAAAAATCCATTCTTAATGAAAGTAAATGTTTGTAAAAAAAGTTTTTTTGCAGGAAAAATCGAAATGTTTGTCCACAAAAATCTTTATTTTTTTCAATAAAGTGAGACGAGCATGTTAGTATATCATTAAAATGGATTCTTTTAAATCTTTTTTGTAATAATGAAAATTTTTTCTCATCGACGTTATTTTGTATTTTTCCTGACATAGTTGGAGTAACTGGAAATTTTGAACTCAGTAAGAGTATTTCCTTTAATCTAGGGATTCCAGATTTTTGATTAGAGGATAGCTTCCCAGCGAAATGAAAAGTATTTAATGTCATTTGTGTACACGGTTCACCTAGAGATTGACTAGTTATTATTCCTATTGCTTCACCTGGAAAAACTAGGTTGTTATAAAATAATTCTGTGAATTCTTGACTAAGTATTTCTAACCTCTTAGCCACCGGGTGAAATTTCCGAAGCATCTTATTTTTTTTTAAAACTATTTCTAATTTTTTTGATTCAAATTTTGGTAAACTTTGTAATTTTTTAGAAAAAATTAAAAGGTCTCTATTTTCATGAAACTTTTTGTTTTTTGAACTAAGATCAATATTTGAGTAATTAATATTATTAAAATTCTGGATTCTCCAATTTATACTAGATTTTATATCAGAATTCATTGAACAACACCCATTCCTCGAATAAACAAACTGATTAATGTCTCCTTTACTGAATCTTACGGAATGATCATAACTTAAAAAAATACTTTCAAGATGTTTGACTAAACTCCTTTGTATATATCCAGATTGGGAAGTTTTTACAGCAGTATCCAATAGCCCCTCGCGACCTGCCATACAGTGGAAATAAAATTCAGATTGAGTAATACCGGTGACGAACCTATTTGAAATAAAACCATTTGAACAAACATTAAAATCAAAAGGAAAAAAAACTGGTAAAGTTTTACCACCTGCACTCCTTGGTGTACATTTTGATTCTAATTCAGTCTGACCTAAATTCAGTGATAGTTGAAACGTGTTCAAAGTTGATCCTTTTGCTCCGGACAATGTTATTGTAGAAAACTTGTTTAAATATGGTTTTAGGTATAATCCTCCTGGAATGCAATTTTCTAGGTTCTTTGAAAATAAATTTATAACGTGATTTTTTTGTGTTTGAATAAATAATAATAGAAGATTATTCAAAAAAAAAATAAAACGAATAAACGCAGAAATTGTAAAAATATTTCGTTTAACATTTTTCTTTTGTACAAGAAATAAACCATATGAGGATAAAAACTTTCGCGAATACATTTGAGAAATACGATTAACTTTTCGTATTCCTATTTTCCTAAATTTATCTATTTTCGGCAATAATAAAAGATCTTCAATATTTAGAGTATACCCGATACTTCTAAGAAAAATAATTAAAACGGACCCAATTTCAGATAGAAAAAAATCACCTTTCTCCCCCCCGTATAATTCATAATATGCATGTAAAGCTCCAAATTTGTTTTTCCCCAGTTGAGAACTATCTATAATTCCTCTTAATAACTCCCCTTTTCTCATTAATACCTTTGTTTCATCTATTCCAAAAGATAATTTTGAAAATTTGGTTCTGGACTCAAGGACTTTAAAATTTTTTTTTGAAGAAAAGTTTTTCCATAAAATTGAAATTAACTGCTTTCCTGTCCATAATTGCAGTGGTTTTAGTATTGCTGGATAAAGAAAGGCACCGGAAAGGTTTTGAAAGTTTTCGGAAAAATATAAAAGATGTGCCAATAAACGTGTATTAATAAAGGAATCTTTTCGTGTTAAAATTACCGAAGATAATATATAGTCCTGGATTAACCCTCTTGATGGACATTCGTTAACAGGAATTTTAAATTGGTTACTACAAATTGAAATTAATTTCGCTTCTGTTTTAGCAAAAGAGTTTTGAGGGACATGCATATTCATTTCATCCCCATCAAAGTCTGCATTATATGAATTGCAATTGCAATAATTTAGTTTGATACATTTTGAATTTGTTTCGATCTTAATTTTGTGACTCATAATAGAAACTCTATGTAAAGAAGGTTGACGGTTCATTAAAACAAAATCTCCACAAACCAAACTTCTAAAAATTTTATTTAGTCCGTAAAAAATTTTTTTATCTTTGGAGAAGACTGTAGCGTGTTTTTTACACATTTTTAAAAAATTTCTATTACGATAACTAAATTTATCACCATTTATCTTAAGTTTATCTCCAATTAGATTCTCAAAATCATAAGATAATTGAATAGGATTTCTACTTTCTGTTCCTATAACAAAAGAATCTAGTAAAAAACCAAGATTCAATGAGTTTATTTCTTCTGGTAGTGTTAATTGGCTTGAAAATTTTTGGGGTACACCGACTTCATTACACCTAAGAAAAGGATCGGGGGTAATTATTGATCTAGCGGAATGAAAAACGCGTTTCCCCATCAAATGCATTCGGAAAATTCCATTTTTTTTTTCAAGTTGTTGTTTAATTCCAATTGGGTTTTCTTTTTTTATATCAGATTTATTGGACATTGTATCTCCTAAACTATTTGCAGCCTTTTCTAGATTTAAATAGCTCTTTATGCCTAAATTTATTTTTGATTTCTGTTCCTTAATACCTAACGCGAGTAAAATTAACTGATTTGCTTTCAAAACTTTGGTGTAATAAAAATTCTGTGGATTTGTTAAAATTGAATTATCTGATTTGGTTTTATCCAATGAACTAAAAGGTCTGTATCGATTAGGTGGAATTAAGAGGGAATCTAGGTAAAATAAATGAAACCCGTTAGTTTTTTGAAATTTTTTTGAAATATTAAATGTGCCCCAAATTAATTCACATAGGTCATTTTCGAATTTCCATAAAACTTCGAGTTCTTCTTTAAATTGAAAAAGTAAAAATTCAGGAGAACTCTGTTTTTTATCAAAATATCTAATCTTATCCTTGATTTCAGTAATCCATAGTGGACACGAACCAGTATTAGATTTTTCTAGAAAATTAAATTGTTTTTTTATTGATTTGAAAAAAGTTGAATCTAGTTTCTCCCTCTTTTTTTTAGGTTTATTTGAATAACTAGAAAACCCACACTTCGGACATTCTGGGTTGTCCTTGCATTTTAATAAAAAGACAGAAACTTTTCTCATCCAGTTTTCATGAGTTTCATGAGTTTTTTTTTTTATAGAACAATTAATCTTTTTTTTAATTGAACTGTGGTAAATTTTTTCAGTTTTTTTTTTCCCAAATTTTTGATGAAATTTGAGGGTGGATATTTTAGGGTAATTCGACAATTCCATATTTGGTTCTTCAGTAGACTGTTGGTTGTATTTGGGATTAAATGATTTGTTAGATTTGAATGAAAGTCTAAGAACTTCGTTATTTAATAAGATAACTTCAAGGTTTTCTATTCTAAAAGAATTACAGACTAGACATTTAGCTTTTAGGATCGTGAATAAAATATTTCTTAAAAAATTATTCGTTATTGGTATTGGTAAATCAATATAACCGAAGTGCCCGGGGCAAGTTGTGTAATTTCCTTTGCAGAACTTACAAATACCAAATTTAGAAAAAATTCCCATTTTTTCGTCACATAGACCTCCTTTTATAATATCTCCATTAATATCAAAAAAAACAGGACAAAAAATTTCAACACATGCTAATTTTCTTATTTCTTTTGCTGTAAAAAAAGAAAAACAAATAGATTTGGGAAAAATAGAAATATCTATCGACTTTATATTAGTAGCAACTAAGTCCATTTTAAATTTTTATAAGACAATTTGTCACCAGAGTATTTTTATATATGGCTTTAATTTCCCCAAAAGCCTTTCCTATTGCAGATAATCTTTTTTCAATCCAAATTTTTGATCTGGTGCAATTAGCTGGCGAATTTAATCAACTTAAAAAAGGTGCAAACGAATCAACCAAGGTTTTAAAAAGAGGTTTGGTAGAAATAATTGTTATTGCTGCAGATGCAGAACCACTAGAAATAATATTACATCTTCCTTTGTTATGCGAAGACAAAAATGTACCATACATTTTTGTTTCAAGTAAACAAAATTTAGGAAAAGCGTGTGGAGTTTTAAGATCTGTCATAGCCTGTTGTATAACAACAAAATATGATTCAAGTATTAATCGTCAAATAAAAACCGTAAAAGAAAAAATCGAAAATATTTTAATTTAATAGTTATAAATAAAGTTATATTTTTTTTTTGATTACTCTCAGTTAAAAAATTTACCTTTTTTTGATCAATTTTATTTTACTTGAGCCCCGAATTCTTCGATCTTTCTTAGATCGAACCCTGACTACCCTGTTATGAATAGCAGCTTCTATGGAATAAATATTTTTAAAATATAACTTTGGCAAAGTGTAAAACTCAAAAGCACATGCTTCCTGAATATCTCTAAGGGCACTCGATTCAATTATATTTCTCACAACATATCTAACTATAGCCTTATCTTTCGGAACTAATTTTCCTGAAAAAATGCACGATACTCGTCTTACTATTCCATGATTCTTTTTGTTTCTTCCATTATTTCTTCTTTTTTTTGTCATAATTTAAATTTTATAAAATTATTTTAATTTTAAAAAATATTTAAAAATATTTTGTATTTTAATAATATCAAATCTCTGGTCATTTCATGAAATATAAAAATATAAACATGATCCAAAATAAAATTTTAGCTTCACGGTGCCCAGATTACATTATACCAGTCCTTGATATCGAGAAATAATCCGAAAAATTTTCTGGTTAAAAAAATTGGAATTTCGACCGCCAACTGATCTTCGTGGTGGTATTTACAACATTTCAAGTAAATCTTTTTTTCAACAGTACTAATATTTATAAGTATCATATTTTTTTTTTCAAGGATAATTTTTTGTAAATAATTGAAAATTTTTAAATGAAAAGTAGAACTATCTTTAAGCCTAGGTTTACTGTTTGTTTGTATTACATAACCAAGAAATGTCATAGTTTTAAAAACATTTATTTTTCGGAACTTTGAGAATTCCACGTGTTTTAAAACTCCTTTTTTTTGAGGAATCATTATCAATACCCTGACCTCCATAATGTGTAATGTTAAGTTTGAAATTCTCCCGAAAATGATTGAAATTGTCGTTAAAGTTATATTAGAGCTAAATATTAGTTTTTTTAAAAGGTTTCGTGGAAAAATATGACATATGAGGTTAGAGTTTTCTTTAAATTTCTTTAATTCAATCTTTTTTAATAACTTAAAGGTATCTTCAATATTATGTAAGGTACTTTTTAGAGATATTACACTTAAATCATTTTTTAAAACGGTTGATAATACTAGGGTTGTAATCTTTTTCCCAAAATTATCGGATGTTGAAACTGTTTTAGAACAAGTGTTTTTATTTTTTTCTAAAAAAATGTCAGGATCTTTAATGTAAGATCCAAAAATTATATCTCGTATTTCAGTTTGAAATAAACTTGTTGGGTCTATTTTGTTTTTGGTTGCAAAATTCTCGAGAATTAAATCTTTAATGCTTATCTCGTTTTTTATCCATTCCTCGTCAGTAAAAATAGGCCAAAAAGATTTTTTCTCACCGGTATCCATCTTCAACCCCATTATTTTTTTAGTTTCTATACAATCAAGATCCAGACCTTTAAGTATTAATATAAGTCTAGAAAATGCAGTAAATGCAGAAACAGTATGTATCCAATTATCATATAAATTAAAAATAACACTCTCACACTCATTTGCTTGTGAAATTCGTTTTGTAATTTCTCTAATATATAATAAACTTTGGAAAGAAATTTTAAAATTTGAAAATTTGATCGAAATATTGGGATATTCAATAAACTGAATTTCTAAAGGATCGAGTAAAATTTTTCTTAATAATATAATTTGGTCAGGTTTATCTTGTACAGATATTGTTTGTAAAAACTTAAAAATCTCCTCAGCTGCTTTCCATCGTGCCAATTGTGACAGTCTTTTTTGTTGTTTCCAGACATTTGAACTTATTATTCTTAAGATTAAATTTCCGTTTTTTGGAAGAAATATTATTATTACACCATTGATTGGTTTAGTCTTGATGTTCCCCAGCAAAGTTTGATGAACAGTTACACGGTAAAAAAGAGTATCATCTACTATCCAAGTGGTACCAGAACAAAACAATTCGAAATAGTTTCCAGAATTGAAATTAGATTCCGAAATTTTGCTAGTATATAACTGAAGTCCCTTTCGTATTCTATCTCTTAAGATATATAATGCTGAGTTACTTTTCATAAGTTTTGTCAAGTTTGTCCATATGGTTCTCCCTAATCCAGAAAATTCATACCCATATCCAGAGAATATGTTATAAGAAAGATCAATACCTATTATTAACCCGTGCATACAAGGGTATAATCCGTTTTGATAAACCGTGAAATCTAAAAATTTCCCTCGAACATACCGTTCTATATCATGTGAATCGAAATCACCCCATCGTAGTTGCACGTCAATCCAAAAATTATTTCCATTATCACACAGTGGTTTAAAGTTTAACTCTTTTGAGGTTAATAATAATGGTTTACTTATCTTCCAGTTTTTTTTAGATACAAGAAGTATATCAGCACACGAAGAATTCATTTTATACGATTTCCTAGGATGAACCTGTTCTTTCTGAATCGACGAAATCATTAATTTATTGAAGTCTGGTTCCAGAGATTTACACAAATCTAAAGTAATACTTTGATGGATTTTCTGCCAAAGATGCGCCCTAAAGATTTGAATGAGTGAAATCTTTAGAGTGGGAATTTTACCGTGCATAAAAACACCTGTTAAATCTAATTGAACTTGAAAACCGATGTAAATGTTTCCTCTATTAATCGTAGGACTCCACCAAAGGGTAAATCTACGATTTGGAATCTGATTTAAACCTGAACGTTGAGCGTGTGTAAGTTTTTTGTGTTCGAGAGTTTCCTCGAAACCTGACGATTTCTCCCAAAAAAGGCCCTCCCATGTCGGAAAATAGGTGCCTTTAAAAAGAGTATGTTCTAAAATATTTGAGATGCCTCCAAGATTTTGTATCATTTCAATTTTATAAAAATCTAAAGTCCAAAGTTTCCCATCGTGGTTCCGAATTGTCCACCAAAAAGGATTAATTTTTTGAACTTGGAATTTTTCCATTACTGTTCGTAATCTCCAACCGTAATCAAATGCTAGTAATTCTCTTTCTTTTTGAAATAAGGTATTTATCCTCGGGATTCCTTTGTCCCACAAATCTTCTATATCTTCAAAAGTTACATTTCTTTGTTGACGTTTAAATATCATTCTCAGTCTAACAAAGTCTTTCCAAATTTCTCTAGAATTTTCAAATTCATTTTTCCAATTTCTGATAAAGTTCATTATTACTGGAATTGTGTTATTATAGTTTTCAATAGATTTATCAGGGTTTTTTTTCCTTTGGGTCAATTTTCTATGTTTTAAATCGTTATCGGGGATTATAAAATTTGAAACTGAAATCATACCTAAACCGCCTAATTCTTTGGGTGCAAAAAAAAGAACAAGTGGAAATCTAGATGGCATCTTGGAATTGAACGAAGTTTTTATTCTAGTTTGTATTTTTTCTTCAGATTTTGATAATACAGAATTACAATTTTGATTTTTCTTGGAAAATTCTCTGAAATAAGTTAAAATACCGAGAATAGATGAGTTCCACTTATTTGCTATTTTTGTGAATGTTGTCGATCCAGAATTTAATATAAGCTGTCTAATTCTACCCTCAAATTGAAAAAGTGCAAATGAACCTATTTTTGACTTTAAAATCTTTTTTTTTTCATATCTATATTTTTTTTCCATATCTATTTTTTCAGCCTTAAAAAATGTAAAATTTTCGATGTAAAATATTGAAAATCCACAGAATCTTACTGAATTATTCTTTTTTAAAGGAATATTTAGGATAGTGTCTTCCAAAATTATCGAAAAATTTAACAATCCTAGTGATAATGGTATTTTTAGAGCCATTTTATTATGTAAACTTTCTGTAGTACCAACAGCCACAGATGAAATTATAAAAACTGCGCTGGATAAATACCGACTATAATACATAAACAGACCGGGACCTTTTTTAGAAAACCTATTCACTCCGTTTTTCATTAGTTGTAGAGAATTGTTTACACCTAAAATCATTAAATCAAAAATGAAATAATACAATTGGATTAAAAAACCACCAAATTGTAGCCCTCTTACAATTCCTATTGAATTTAAATTTAGCATATCCTTAAAAACAAGATTCACGTTGTTTTTTGACGTTACATAAGAGACAACTGTTGGTTCTAAAGTTTTTTTCAAGATTTTCTCCATTAATATAAGATCACAATTATCTGAAGACTCGCAAAATTCCAATTTACCTATTTGTAAATTATGATTTACAGAATACATGTTTATTCTCCGGTGATTACGAATAATATTTTGAAATTTATTTATAAAATACGGATTAATTTCCTTGTCACTAGGTTTTATCCATTTTGGAAATAGTATTTTTTGAGAACATTCATACCAAATGTATTGATCTAAATATCCATCTGTAATTTTTTCAGCAAAAGTTATAATATAAACCGGGTTTAAATACGAGAAATTATCAATGAAAGCCAGGCTAATTTCAGAAAATATCCTTTGAGTTAAAATAGAATCTTTTATCCCTAAAAAAGTACCTAACGGATTGTTCATGGCGGTGTGAAGCAAGTTTTGTTCTAGAGAATTCATTTTCCAATCCATTCTGATAGAAGGGCTGTTTTTTTTTATTCTATCTAAACTTAATATGAGTAATTTTAAATCCCATTTATTTTTAAAAGATGGGAAATTTATTTTTTTAATTTGACATATTTTTATCCAATTACTAAAGACATTTTCTACAAAAAATAATTCATCTTTTGAGAAATATGGACCGTTTCTTAAATAATTTAGCTGCCTTGTTTGTTCTGCTTTAAACCATAATCTTGTTATCTTCCCGAGATTTTTCTTAATTCTAGATTTATCAACAGAGACACCTTTTAGTAAAGATTCTCTTATTAAACAGGCCGATTTTACCCACCATGTTGATTTTGTTTTCACGTAATCTAAAATAAGATTTTCTATTTCTTCAGGCAAATCTACCGGGTTCCAATTGTTATTCGATTTCCACCTTTTCCAAGCTTCATTTGATTCTTTAATGTATTGTTTCAAATTGTTTTTCTTATAGATATTTCCTTTTAAACTGTTTAATTCGTTTATTAAAGCTAATTTTAATTCTATATCCAAATAGGCGTCATTTCTTTGTCTTGTAATATTAAAAGATTTCCTGGAATATCTCCTACCATAAAGATGTCTTGATAAAAGATTAGCTAACCACCTCTCTTGAACTGGGACCATGCCTCTCATGAAAAAAACCCAAACTTTCCAAACTGGGGCCCAAAAACAGAAACCTGGACCTTTCGGGACAGGATAATTGTAAAATTTTTCATAAAAAACCTTTTTTATGGATTTACATATTTTTATCTGTTTCATAATTTTATATTTGTACCTGTAAATCCCGGTTACTTTGCCAATATGAGTTAATATAAAATGGATTCCGTCTAAAAGTTGAAAAAAATCAAGAAATCCAGAATAAAATTTAATATGACAATCTACTAATAATTTAACGAACCTCAAAAACTCTCTTAAGAAATGAAATGTGTTACTAAATCTGGATTTCTTTCTTTCTTTTGTGCTCAAGGTTCGAACAGGTTTTAGATTGAAATTAAAATCTAAATTTAAATACGTCAGACCTTTCCTCTTAATTAAAATATTTAGAAGCTTATAACTTTGGAAACAAATTTCTATTCCCACTTGAGTCCATGTTGATTTAACATGTGTAAAATGTGTATTTTTTTTTAAAATTTTACTTAAATTATACTTTATTATATTTTTATTTTTTTTAAGAGTAAAATTGTAATTTGAAAAGTATCTTAATGATGATAAATAGGATACAGATAATTTATTTTTAGAAGATTTTATCAGATTTAGTAAAATTCTCTCCAAATAATAAGTATTCCACGATGGACTTGATGAATAAAATGAGGAATTAATTTCAATAAAAGCAAATTGAAATTTTATATAAAATGAAAGTCTTTGTTGACTAAAAAAAATATCATAAAAGAAAGGTTTTATATAATCGAATAAAAAAAGTTCTCCGTGGCTAACTCCCTTTAAACAATCCAAACTTTTTTTGAAAATTGGGAGATCGTTTACATGATAAAAATCAACAGTATTTTCTTTTTTGATAAAAGCTAATCTATTCGGCTTTTTAAATCCAAAGTTATAATACATTTTTTGGGAATTTATATTTGAAATACCTTTAGATAACAATTCGTTTTTTTTGTATAAAAAGGTATATGACAATATTCTTTTAGCAATGCATTTTAAACTATTTTTTTTCGGAACATTTCTTCTACAATATTGTTTTAAAACAGTAAGGTTATTGTGAAGAAAAAGAAATTCCTGTACCAAATTTTGATTCTCCTTCTGATTAATACCATCTCCATTTATATAAAGACCGCTTTGAAACTCCATCTTTAGTAACGCTATCTTTAAAGAATTATCTTTAAAAACTACATTTTTTATATTACCTGGGATCTTATGACTATATGCCATTTGAGATAACAAAAACCATAGTTTTAAATGATTCTCTAGATATTGGTCCATTTTTAAAAGATTGAGTTTTCTTTTTTTAAAATTATCATAATCACCGAAAGTTTCTTCATCATCAAAAAAAGGAAATTTAACCCTTTGAAAGTAAACCCTTTTCATTTTTTCTCTTCTACTAAAAATCCAAATAAAACTCCAGAGTGCTGATGAGAATTCTGGTATTGTTTTATTGCTAGTATCAAGGATCAATAATGATCTTGTGTTGTGAATAGTTACTCTGATATCGTCTTCAATTTTCCAGGGCATAGGTAAATTTTTAAAAAGGGAAGCGATCGAAAGAGGTGTGTATCTGAGTCCACCCAAATAAATTCTATAATCAATTGAATTAGTCTTTATTTTTTCTTCAAATTCAGGTAAGTCTAGGGTATTGGTACTAAAGGTTGAGAAACTTTTGAATTTTTTTATATATCTTTTTTGACTTGAATCGGTCCAATTAAAAATTTCTAATACTTTTTTT
>Ga0138260_10300559_pt1 | contig 13301 bp, 1 predicted proteins | sample RNAB_220151111_FD_105235 | JGI IMG/M metagenome (GOLD analysis project Ga0138260, IMG submission 105235) | Metatranscriptomics of polar marine prokaryotic and eukaryotic communities from Palmer Station, Antarctica after 24hr light incubation -... | ecosystem: Environmental > Aquatic > Marine >... | reverse complement strand
GCATCACGATGCCTGCACATGCTGAGCAGAAAAGCATTCAAATAATTGTGTATTAAAAAATCTCGCAGGAAATATGTGGCCATGCCACAACTGGCACAGGGGGAAGTGGAAGGGTGGTGGAGATGCTGGGTTAGTCGTCGAGCTGCGAGAGGAGGGCTACACCCCTCTTGACCCAGTGCGCCTCGTCCTTCCGAGACGGCACCACCATTTCCATGACGAAATTGGTGGAGTGTCCGGTCGTCGACAGCGTGCCTTTGCGCTCACTTGTTTTGTACAAAGGAATAGGATAATCGCCCTGCTCCAGCTTCACTTCCGAAGCCAGGATCGGCAACAGCTGCATGGTAGGCAAGATATCAAAGAGCACCTTGGGCTTCTGCTCGGTCAGCACATTGCCTGCACGGTCCCAGGCGCCACCATCAATAAACATGCCTTCACAGAAGCAGCCATCGTCGGCCTTGGAGGAGGGTTTTTCGGGGAGCACCTTGAAGTCCCAGGACAGGGTGTCGATGGCCACCTTATGCTTACGGGCATAGTTCTGCAACACGCCCGTCAAAAACGACTGGGTGAAGTAAAAGCCAGAAAGCCAGAAGACTGGCGGCGGTCCATCGTCGATCCAGGTCTGCAAGTAGATGAGACGCTTCATAAAGTCGTCAAAGTAGCTGCCTAGTGGCTTGCGCGAGGGATAACTCTTGGCAAGCCACACCGCTGGCACTTGGCCAATGAGGAACGAGTTGGCCATCTTCTCCAGGTCGTTTGACATGACGACAAGACCCTTGACAGCCTTGACGAGCTGCAGCAGCGTAGCACGTAGCGCCTCAATAACGCGATTAAAACGCAGGCACTCTTGCGTCAGCACTGTGTTCATGCTCTCGTTGTAGTCGGTGGGATAGAGTTCACCGACTTCGTCAACCTTGAAGGGGAGGCCCTGGCGGAAGTAGTCGGACTTGACTGGCATCGTTGTAATCATGTTGTTGCACAGAGCCTCCAGAATCTGTTCCGAGGTCTGCGCGCCTTCCTCACCGCCACCGCCCCCGCTGGACGGCATCAAGAGCAACATGGCATCGAAGAGCGCATATGTCTCGTTTTTAGCAAACGTAATGTTGGCATTCTCGTGGAGGCCAAAGACCTCGGGCTGTTCCAACAGAGGGAAATCGCGGATGTGATCCATGGTCTGGGCTATCGTGGGGTCACCTGGTGGTGCCCCGTACTTGCCCGATTCCGAATACCTGTATTCGTCTTTGACGCACTCGGGGTTGTAGAAGTCAAAGAGAATAAAGGCGGTGGTACGACGGTCATACTTGTCCGTGACACGTCCGCCATAATTGGTCTCACCGGCTGTGTATCGTAGCGCCTCCCAGGGAATGGTTTCAAACTCGCTGAGGAACATCTGAACCTGCGCCTGGCAGATCTTGAGATCACTCTCGGTGAATGAGTAGGGGATATTGAAGCCAAGAGGCCCAAACTTGATACGTTCCTGCAACCCTGCGTGGAAAAAGGCAAGACCAAAGTGAAGTTTTTTCAACTCTCTTGCCTTGTTGCAGCTCGAAAAGAAGGTCTCTTCCATGTTGATGTACGTGTTGAGCATATTGGCGCGAATACCCTTTGGCGGCTGGAGCGTCATCTTGACACCATTCTGGAGGATAGAGACAGGAAACTGGTCGCTGGGGTAACTTGTGAGCCAGAGACGGAATTGGGGGTTACAACGCTCCAAATCGAAGCCTTCTACCTTGGCATCTAAGGCACCCATCCAGCTGGGCGACAAGTGGCAGTTCTGCAGCACCACCCAGGAGCCACGGTCGATGGCATCGTCAATCATGCGTGCTGCAATGGGGCCCTGCCCCTGCCCAAGCGACAGACTTTCGAGCTTAACACCGACCGAGTCAGCAAAGGCAATCAGCGCAGCGTTGGGATCGGCACCGGGCGACAAGATGAAGATTAACGGCCCTACAGGCGATGAATCGTCGTAAGACATCTGCAGATCAAAAGGAGGCGGTTCGACAAAGCGCTGACTCATCTCATCAATGACGATCTGCTGCACCACTGGTACCACTTTATCAGGACGGAGGCAGCGCAGGATGGTCATCTTTTGAAAGGCACTGAGCTCGTTGCACCAACCCGGCATTGGCAGCTGGGCGGGATCGTTAGAGTCATAAATGACTTTCCACTCAGCTTCATCCTTGGTGAAACTGTCTGGCAAGTCCTTGTAAGTTGAAACAAATTTTGCATTCAGCACTTCGGTCCAGGTCCTATCAGGAATCCAATCGGCGGGCTTGGGCGGTGGCTTCTCAACTACACCGCCCACGCCACTGAGCACAAAGCGAAGTTCTTCGAGTAGGATCTTCTTTTCATCCAACATAAGACGCGAGCAGACAAGGAACGAGTAGAGCACCTTGTCCTTCTCAAATAGCGACCGGCACACATTCCGGTAGAGCGAGTAGGTGAAAAAGTCTATGAGCACGGCCACGCGCTCGGCCTCATTAGCGACATCCTTGTTCGAGTCATTCATACCGGCAATGTAAAGGCCGACAAACCAATCCAAGGAATACTGGTACATGGGCTCGATATTGCGCATTTCGGCAACGCAAAAGAAGAGAAGGGCGCCGCGCTCAGGATAGGGCGTGTATTTCATGCGTGTCTCGTTGATAACGGCCTCGGTCTTTTCGGCCGTCGCCAGAGCTACTCCAATCTCATCAGATGTCACTTTGGATGCCGACAGAGTGTTGATGAGCTCCTCATCCTCAAGGATATCGCCGCCGGCTTCGGACAACATCTTGAGAATCTTGTCTTCAATTTCAGCCAGCTGTTTCTTAAATCCTGCATTCTGCACAACAAGGCGCACACGCTCCTGCTCCAGATCGTTCCTTTCAACTTCGACTGTGATGCCTAGCAGCTGATCTGTAAGGCCTATCTGAGTGATTGTAAAGTTGATGAGAACAACCTTTGTTGATACCTCTGGCGCATAGTGTGGGCTGGGCAACTTGGTGGTGAGATAAAGCTTGAAGTTCTCGTGGTATTCGACGGCATTGTCGCCAATATTGACCACCATAGAGCCGCCCGACTTGTAGATCGACTTTGTGAGCAGTGGTTCAAGGATCGAGTCAATAGTTTCTCCAACATTCTCCAAGAGCACGGGGCGCCCATACTGCACACATGTTTCAATATTGCGTACGAAGTCGGATTGTGAGAGCTTGTAGACACCCATCTGGTTGGCACTCTCCATGGTGCGGATCCACTTGTTTGCCTGCCCTTGAGGGTCTATCATGAGCGGCCACCGACGTGACTTGGCCATGATGATAGCATTGTCCGTCGAGAGCGAGTCACGCGGCAACCCGGCCAGGTTCCAATCGCGGATCTGCACGGGGTTGCCCAGCACTTTCTCGAGGCTGACGACTGCAGAACCTGGGATGCCCTTGAGTTTGACCTCCTGGATGGCTTCTGCGACATAGTCTGTGCGGTATTCCGAACTAAACACGCCCAAATAGGCCACGACAGCTGACGATACAAGCACATCGCCCGTGGTATTGTTCAATTCTTCGCCCAGTGTTGCTACATTCTCAGTCCATCGTGCGCGCTCGCCGCCCAGACCGGAGATGAGTTTGCCTGCACGGATCAGTTTTTTCTCGCACATATCAACCTGATTCGCAAGACTAACTTTCTCGTCATTAGCTGCTTTAAAGTCGGCCTCAAGCTTGGCGATTTTGTCGAGCACAGCCTGCAAGGCGTCTTGCTTCTCCTTCAACTCAGCCATCATGACGGTGAGGTCAGCCTCGGCTTTCGCCAGCGAAAGACGCTTGGGTTCAACCACCTTGGCCACTCGGTCATAGACCTCCATAGCTCGCACCCACTTGCAGATGCCCGTGGCGGCCGAACTTTGTTTTTGCACTGCAGCAGGTAGGAACTCAGGCATCACAGTGTATTTCTTGATCTTTTCAATGCAGTGGGTAGGGATATTGTCCTTGTCGTAATCAAAGAGCTTTTGCATGAAATTGGGGTCGCCCAGAACCTTCTTTGATGGATCCCAGTAGTCGTCCACTTTACCCTTGCCATCCGGCGCTGGCACCTTGATAGGTTTAACTTCAAAGAGGATACACACTCCCTCCATTACCAGCTTGACACCGGAAGGAGGAGTCTTCATCGACTTCATCTCGGTGATATCTGCTTTAGTAAGAGACTTGAGAGCTTTCAAAGCGTCATCAAGCGCAGGTAATGCCTCGGCCAATTCGGCCTCGCACTGGGCTTTCATTTCATTGGTGCTATCTGCCTCTACTTTGGCAGCAGCAGCCTCCGCTTCCACCTTCTCTTTGACAACGGCAGCATCGGCCGATTCCTTGTCTAAGACAAGGATGAGATCTTCAACCTCTTTAGTCTTGACAACCAAAACAGGCTGAAGGGCAGTCAGTTCCTCTTCCATTTTCGATACGTTTTCAGCGCAGGACAAAATTTTGGCCAGGCCGATTTCGTAGCGCTTTTTCGCACCACCCACTTCGTCCTTCTTAACATTCAAGAGGTTCTTGAAGGTGGTGATCAACTCAAGATAACTCGTCGGCGTCACATAATTGAACTTCTTGGCCTCGGCAAAGTACCTCTTGGTCAAGGTCTGTGCCTGGACCTGGAACTGCATACATTGGTCAATAACCTTCTCTGTCACGTCAGCGTCAAGTCCAATGTTTGTAAGAGACTGTCTTGCGACTGCCACGAGACCGTCCTCAGGCCAGGCAAAGAACCAGTCGATGGTGCAGCAGTTGACTAGTGACGGGAAGCTGCGAAGCCGATCCCGAAGCCCAGAGCCGATTGGGCTCATGCAAATGACCATGTGCAAATTCTTCTTGCACTCGTCGATAAAAAATTCAAAGGTGTCGGTAGGTGTCTGATTGCGGCCGGCTGCCTTGGCCCTCGAATTGACGGCATCTAGGATTCCCATCACTTCATCTGCCGGGAAGAGATTCGGGACTGAACCGGTGTTGAGAACGTTGTTGATATCTTCCAACATGGTCTCCATCACGATTTGTGAATCAGTAAAAAGGAATACAGTTCGTCTGTTGTCGCAGCCAGCCTTCCTGAAGACAGTCTTGAGGTCCTCAAACCAAGCGGTTCGGTCGTAATTTTTGGTGATCTCAATGCCGAAGAGCAAAAAATCGCCGATGCCGGCCGCCAGGCGCGTCAGAGACTGGCGCCCACTGCCACCAACACCCACCAACAGGGCATGCCCGGCAGGCTGACGGAACACGCGACAAAGCCGGCAAATATACTCCACCACATATCCGAAAAGAACAAGCTGCATGGGGCTCTTACTGACAGAATTGTAGTCCTCCATAAACTCGCCAACGATGCCCGTAGCTTCAATGAGATCATAGACCTGGCAGTACTTACGCTGCTCGAATTCGGCTTCAGCCTTCTTGCCGCCAGCAACAAAATCGGCGTAAAGCAGCATGCCGTTGCCGTCGGCTCCATCGCCAATAATACTATTCATGGGCTTCTTGAAGAACTTTTGCGCCACCTCGCCCTGCATCTTGGCGAACCACTCCTTGTCTGGGTAATCAATGAGGCGATCCATGAAGATGCGCTGCGACTCATGCACCCAGAGTCGGAACACTTCGTCCGCTCCGCCAATGCTGGCAGGGTCCACAGACATGATACCCTGCACCACCTTTGCCAGATCTCGGAGGTTGAAAGTGTAATGCGACTTGGCCGGCGATGGTAGCAAGCCGGTCGAGACATGTTTAAAGACCTCGAGTGTTGCCGCAACCACGGGCGCGTTGATGGCGGTAACCGATACTGCTGGCAGTTGGTTCTGGCACCACCATCCAAAGATTGTTGTGAAAATGCGTGTCATGCCTTCATCGTCGAAGGGCGTGACGATGACCAGGTTGTACCAGCGCGAATAGCGGCAGGTGATATGAGTCTTGCCGCCTCCCGGCAAGCCCATAGCAGCAACATAGATGGTGTCGACAATCTGGCGCCACTCGATCTCGCGCCGGTCCCACCATCCACCCCAGTGCAACATTTGACGTAGGATTTCAATGGGAGGCTGCGCTCCGTAGGCCTCCTTGTTGGGCATATTCAGATCATCGACGAAGACGACGAGCTTCTTGCCAAGAGGCGGCCCGAAGACACCCTTGCGTCGCTTGTCCACCTTGCCATCAATGATATCTTGACATTGATTTGCCTTCGAATTGGCAGAAAAGTTCATAAAGTGCGACAAAAAGTTATCACCCATGCCTTTCATGAGCTTCTCCTTGACCATGACGGACTTGCCGGTGCCCGTGTCGCCACAAAACAGGACGGGGTAGTCATTGCGCAGCTGTGTCTCTAAGAGGTAGCCATAACGGATCGTGTCAAGCGTCGGCACAAGAATGTCCTGGAATTGAGCGGTGGGAGCAATACTGAAGGTGGGCACAATTTCAAGCCAGCTCTTGAACTTCAAGTCCTTGGTCACCCAGGCCCAGTCATACACCGTGTTCTTCTCAGGGATGGCAGCGCCAAGCTTGGGCACGCCCTCGGCCGTGCAGAGCTCACGAAGGCTTGCGTCGAACTTGATGCGACCAGATTCGTCTGAGGTACAGCCTAACGACCAGATGAGCGAAATCAAGAAGGCCCCGTCAACACGTTTCACCACATCGGACGCACTGATCTTGGCACACACCTCTTCATCGTGAAACTCCTTGAGGTGTGAATTCATCAACTTGAGCAGATTGAGGAAGAGCTCTGTATGCTTAGTCTCGACTGGTTCTTTGCACTCCTTCTTGACGAGCCTCAGGAGAGGCGGCACAAAGTGGTTGAACAGATTCTCCAGCTTCTCTTTGCTGCCCTCTAGGCTGGGAGGCAAGAGCTCAAACCACGAGAGCATGATCGAAGGCCAGGTAAGCATGTGCGGCTCCATCAGCACCATGCCGTTCCTGCTAACGGTAGCAGGCGAAGCAGCTTGAAGATCCTCGGGTTCGAACAACATCGTCATGGATCCTGTGAGCTTGATGATCTCGCCACTATTCAAGCACAGCTTCTTATTGTCGTCCATCACCGTGTTCATATTCTCAATCCAAATGGCGTCGACAGGACCATCAAAAAGGATCCACTTACGCTTTTTTTTTAGGTCAGGGTCGCTATCCATCTGAGCACTCCTGCGAACGAGCGAAGCACCAATACCTTCGACCCATTCGCGAGAGACCGGGTCGAAGTTGCCATAGATCTGGTCGATGGTAATGGACTTGGGGTTTAGCGAGAAGCACAACACATCTGCGAAGCGCTCCTTGTCTTCAACATTGCACATGCCATACTCAAGCACTTTGAAGACCGAAGTTTTCATGGACAGGGCCAGCCCCACAACCATCAAACTGTGGCGTACAGTGACAGTCTCGTACAGCTGGATGCACTTGGAAATAAGCTCTGGTGTAGGCTGCACATTCATCGTGTGCGTGCTGAAGGAGCTCACTGACATGGCCGTAGGTTTCTTGTCCTTGAGCTCCCCGCACGCCTTGGTCATGCCCTCAACAAGAACATCGTAATCCGGTGCAGGGATCACCAGGCCCAAGAAGAGGTCCGAAGTGATGCCTTTGAACAATGGCAGGTCAGCGTCTGTGAACTTTGGCAGGTTTACATCATTGATGGCACGCAGCACCAGAATATCCTCTTGTTCGTCAAGGAAGGCACGCTTTAAGATACCGGCGGCAGTGAGGATCGATTTTACAGCACGCATTCCAAAGTCGTAGTGCACTTGCGACGAGAGCTGTTCTGAGGAGATCTGCAGAGATTTGACAAGCTTTCGCGCCAAATCGCGTGCATCTGTGAAGCCATACGAATAAAGACAGATTTCCGAGATCATAGCATAGTCGGGAACCATCATAGCGCACGGACGAAATAATGCCTTGAGGTTGTCTGGCAGCTCCGACCTGCCTGCATATCCAGGATTCATTGTGATGAAGGAAGAGAACCCCCTGATAAGGGGAATATCCGAGCCTTCAAACATGATACGCGGAAGATTGCGACGCAACCCGTCGGCGAGAGAAAGTAGTTGCTGTGCAACCACTGACAGCACCTCAAGATCGATACGGTTGAACTCATCGAAGCAGGCCCAGGCACCGCAACTGGCCAGACCCTTAAAGAACTTGGCCATTGCAAGATAGTCGAGCCCGTCAGAGCAATTGAAAACTACGCATTGTTTGGCCACGGCCTTAGCCAGATCCTTGACGGTCTCTGTCTTGCCGGTACCCGCAGGACCCTCGGGAGCACCGCCGAGGTCCAGATGAAGAGCACCCATGAGCGTGCGGTAGCACCTGTCGGTCAAAGGCGTGACAACAAGACGCATCGAGTTGCCCAGGTACTCGTAACTGTAAGGCAGACTGGCATTCATCATTCGACACATGAAGTTTTCTTGCCCATTAATCGTTTCCTGGTAATAGCGGAGCTGACTGTTCCAGTCAAATTCGAACCTGTTCGACACGCCATTTTCGACAAGCATTACCACCACATCCTTGTTGTGCACGTCGAGAGTAACCATGGCACCAATGATGAGGCGCGCCTGCTGGGAAAGCTCGCCACGAACCAAGGCCACAATATCAACCAATTCGTCCTGCATCTTCTTGAGCACATCTTTCAGACCCTCGTGGCCTTTGGCCTCCATTGATTCCTCCACATCCCTGGTCCAGTAGAGGCAATCGGCCGCCAACACAATCATGCCGGTCCATGACTGAACAAACTCAGTGCGTACCGATTTGGAGTAGGCAGCCACGGCATCTCGACCAATCTCTTTGAGAGTGGTGCGCATAGAATCCTCCATTTCCAAGAGCCAGCGTTCAACATTGCCTCTGTTTCTTTCTGCATCAGGCTCAACCGGAGCGTTGGCACTGAGCGGTACCTGTTCGCCTTCACCCGACACCATGCACAGGATATCAAGCATTTTTTCTCCCTGCGCCTGCTCCTCTGGTGTCTTGCCTCGCATTTCAACGCCACAGATACCCTCGAAGGCCTTGGGCAGATGCGGCACCACACGACGTGGGTCCTTAGTCTCGGACAAGATATCCAGAAGCTCATCATTGCTAAGGAAAAAGAAGCGGGGGAAGGCGCTGCGCTTCGTCTCGAGGTAATCGTTGAGACCCTTCTGAACCATGTCCAGGGTCTTGTTGGCCTCGACGAAATTGCCCTTGAGGTTTTCGATGCTCATAACCGTTAACACCGCTGGTGCATCGGCACCCGTCTGCATAGACTGGCGCCACATCTGGTCCACTTTCTGGAACCGACGACCCTCAGTGGGCATCTGCCTCATGATATCCGGAGATGCGAAAATGGGCTCGAGGTATAACCAGGTCTTCTGGCACTTGAGCCATTCCTCCAAGACATCCTGCATGTAGATGAGTTTATTGGCCCATTCAATGACAACCTGTTCCATGGCCTTGGCGTAAGGCGAGCCACGCATGGCTTGAACTTTGACGATCTGGTCGTCGAGCAACATGACGGTATCTTCAATGCCCTTGAGCACATAAGTTCCAGAGTCTTTGTACGCAGCAAAATCGAAAATTAGCTCACGCCACTCAGATTTCATCTTGTCAAGGGTGCGCTCGAAGCCGTACTCCTTAGCTGCTTGCTCAGAAAGCGTTACAATGTAATTCTCATGCTTGAGGATATCAAACTCGAGGAGGTTTCGGAGCGTCAAGTTGCCATCTGGCATAACCTCGTGCCCAATTTCTTCACTAAGGCGCAGCCAGTGACGATCTTTGACGCCGGCGTTGCGTAGGGCCGAAATCACTGGCAGGTTCGGCTTGAATTCGTCTAGCTTCTCCTTCAGCGTCGTGCACACCGACTGCGGTTCCTTCTTGCCATCAAATGTTTTCTCAGCCCTCCACGCAAACTTCCACCAGTTGGTGACGTTGGTGTCGATGCTTTCAGCATCTAATTTGCCGAAATCGCCGCCCATCCAGAGCGGGTAGCTCTTCTGGAAATCGGCCGCCGTTGTCCATAGATCCGCGTAGGGCTGGAAGTTGGCAGCCATGGATGGAATCTCGGAAAAGTCGCTCACAGGGAATTCAAAGAGCTTCTCGCGTTCATTCACAGTGACACATGATTCTTCGGCTTCCTTCAAGCGCTGTTCAAGCATCATCACCTGACCCGCATACTCGTCCGCCTGCTCCAGATCCTGGTACGTAAAAAATTTGTTAATGTCCGCTTCAATCAACGCCAACTCCTTCTGGAAGTCGGTAGAAAAGCTCTGCAACTTAACCATAAAACGCATGCGGTCATCTTCCTGCCTCGGGATGGCTTCCTGGCGAGCCGCGTCCACCTCCTTCGGCTTGGCAAAAGCTTGCCAATAAAGTTCGAAGTCGTCGATATTGACATCGAAACCAAAATTCTCTAACATATCCAACTTTTCGCGTGCCTTGGAGATCTCGAGAGCCAGCTCCTGGACCTCGACATCGCACGTCTTGACATATTCCTGCAAGACTGCAAGCTCTTCGGGGTTTTCAGGCGATTCCTCCAGCTTGGACAGAACCGTGCCAAATTGCTCCACCATCGAATGGTTCTGCTCGCGGATTTCAGAGGCCAGGTTTGTGAGCATCAGAGTCTGCAGCTTGACCGCCTTTTCACCAAGAATGGCCTTGGTATTGCCATTCTGCACTTTGTACATGCGCAAGACCACATCGGTGGCAAAGCGTGACTGTACCTGGTCGGCAGCAATCGTGAAACGCCGGATCTCATTCTCAGATTCCTTAATGGGATGTGCTGACTCCTGCCAATTTGTCACGTGCTCCTCGATCTGTGTTTCAATCAAATGCGGGAATTGCTCAAACTCTTGCACGAGGGCCTGAGAAGCAAAGCCGTTATCGACGGCAACAGCAGAGGTGCGCTCAATAGCGTCTTTCTGAAGGGCCTCGAAATCCTCTCCGGTGCACGCACGCAAATGGCTCTGTGCCGCACGCGCATTGATAATTTCAACCTGAAATGAAACAACACCCTCAGTCGCCTTGATAAGATCTGTAATGACAGACACAGCAACCTGCTCTACTTCGCTGACAGAAGGCTCTAGCGTCAGCTTTCCCTCGATGTGATACTGCAGTTGAATCAGAAACATGGGCTCCTTTTCTGCCAGCACTCCCAGAGTCAAATCTTCCGGCAATGTTTCGAGCTCCATGTACCAACATCCACCGTCCGCCTCCGGTTCTACTGCTGCTACTTCAACAGCCACGTCGGGCACAATCGCCCCGGGCGCAGCCGGCCCGGGTGCAGCCGCCTCGGGTTCATCTGCCGCTTCAGCATCTGCAGCCAGCGGCGCAGTGGATTTGTCAGAGGGCACCCGCTTGGGAGCGTCCTGAGCAGGCGTGCTATCAGGAGCGGCAGCATCAGACTGGTCGGCGTCGGGCGCGGGAGCAGTCTCGCCGCCTTCGGCCTTGGCAGAATCCGAGGACACGCGTGCTAGGGCATCAGCGGCGGGCGCTGCCTCGGCAGAAGTCACAGCATCCGAGGGCACACGTGCTGGGACATCAGCGGCAGTCGCTTCCTCGGCGGCATCGGCAGGTGCAGCTGAGGCATCGGCGCTTTCGGACGCACTCTGCTGCAGCTCAGCAACATCTTCTGGGACCATCTCAGCGACACTGGCACCGCCTGACGTGGGCCTTTTGGGGCGAAGATAGCTCTCCAGGCATTCAACATATTTCTTGATGTCACGTGTGATAGCATCACGGAGCGCATCGCGCAACATCTTGTTTGCCAGCTCCACAATACGCACATAGCGGTCTTTCTGCAATTCGCTCATAGGCTGGCCTGGCACGCTCATCGTCTCCTCATGACCATAGGCAAGCAAGAGCGAGTCGGTCATTGCGTCCATCATACCTGACGAGATATCCTCCAGGGCTTTGGTCCAGGTTGCAACGTGCTTCTGCTTGAAAACCGAGAGCTCAACGCATTCGCTGCAGTCCCAGAGGAAGCTAGTATTACGCAGCCTGGCAATCTGGTTTTGGAAGGAAAAAAGCGCAGTCAGCAGATGGCTCGGAGCCCAGGCCAACGACTGTTCAATCTTGTGCATCGTCAGCTTCATGTCTGCCTGCTCGTCAACCATCACCACCACTGGTCCTTCATCTTGATCTTCAGACACTATCAGCTCCACGGTTGAAATAACACCCTGTCCGGGGATTTTAATGAGCTGCACGGGAAGCTCCTCCAGACCGTGCGCCTCAATAGGGTCCGCCATTCGTGTTGCGATCTGCTCCGGATTGGTGTGGTCAAAGTCCATCTTGTTGATGCTGCGGCTATAATGGTGCAGCACGTCCTCCACCAGCTCCTGGTTGCGTCGCAGCTGCTCTCCAGAGACACGCATTCCTATGCGGCGAATAACGCTATGAAACTGGTTTGGTGTTAGCTGTAGCTGCTTGTCAGTCGGCATGATGTCGATGGCTCGCTCGTATCGCATGATAGCCTCAATGCGCGCGCGATTGTCCAGCGCCTGCTGCCGTCGCTCCAAATGCCGAGCTAAATCCTCGAGGAAAAAGCAAACATTCAGTCTGCTTGCCTTCTTTCGCTTGCTGTTATGCACCCACTCTATCATAAAGCTCTCATCCGTCTGGTTCAACTCCATCACTAGCACGTCCTTCCACTCACTAGTCCCATCCCCGAAGTGCCAGAGCGACTGAGCCTCTACAGGCTCTCCTTCGTTGAGCTCTATCCACTCCTTGGTTGTCCTAGTTTCATATGTTCTATCGTCGAAGTACTCGAGCGGGAAGAAGCTAGGCATTACAGGCGGCTCGTACTCCATCTGAGCCACGCGCGTCTCGGCATCCAGCGACACTACCCCGCGCGTGTGTGCATACACTATTTCGTTTAGACTTGTCGAGACTTTCGGCATGATTTTTGTGTCGGTCATGCGCAGTGGATCGTCCGATGAGCTTGTGATGCCCAGGTGTGCCATCGCTGGCTTGCGCAAATTGAACTGGGCCTGTTTGAGCGTGGTCTCGGGCGGCAGGTGTGTCGTATATCGGTGAGCCAGCTTGTTCTGTATCTTGATCACCTGCGCCTCGGGCGCCCGCGATTTCAAGACCGCTTCTTCCTCCCCCCCGCCGCGCCGGCTGGCATACCCACCGCCATTGGCGGTGCTGGTCCAGCGCTTAACTTCCTGCTTGGGCACCGTCTTCTTTTGCTTTTCGTTCTTGTTGACGAGAGGGACATGCACCGCGACATTCCACTGCCCCGACCGCGGGCCCGTTCTCTTGGCGGCCGCGGACCCCAGCTTCGAGATCTTCTCGCCAAAATCCACATGGTTGTCGTCAAACTGCTGGAAGCGCTCAAAGGATTGGTAGAGGCGCACGCTGGCTGGCTCCTTG
>Ga0138260_10786401_pt1 | contig 13349 bp, 20 predicted proteins | sample RNAB_220151111_FD_105235 | JGI IMG/M metagenome (GOLD analysis project Ga0138260, IMG submission 105235) | Metatranscriptomics of polar marine prokaryotic and eukaryotic communities from Palmer Station, Antarctica after 24hr light incubation -... | ecosystem: Environmental > Aquatic > Marine >... | reverse complement strand
TTCAGTTTATCATAGTATATTTAATTTTTAATCAAATCTTTTAAGTTTTTCTCAGGAAGTTGAGGGCTTTCAATTTCTCTACTCACTCCTCCTCTTCTCCACCGCCGCCTCCCATGCCAGAGGAGCTGTACTCGTCTTCGTGCTCGCCAAATGGATTTCCTCTGTGGTGATCAGAATCTTCGTCCTCGGCAGCAGCAGCAGCGACTTCTGGAGCGTTGGGATCGACCACTTCTTCGGCATTGGGTGAGCCTGCTCTATCAAAGTCAGCGTCAATGGCCTTGCAGTGGTTGATGGAGTAAAGCAGCTTGCTCTTGAGCACCTAAATAGATTCATAAGGTGGAAGCTCGAGTCTGAAGAAGCACGTCCTACCGACTGGGAGTCTTGTTTAAGCAGCTGTTTCATCCAGTTGAATCGTGTGGTTCTCAACGACTTCCTCTTCCTTCAGAGGCAATCTTGTTCTACCCCAAACGAATCGAAGATAGCTGATTTTCTCTTCGTTCGAGAAGCCTTGCAGGACTTACCAAAATCTCTTGACGACCTCATGCGTCTCAGAGCAGTTTCGGTATGCTGTTAACTCCTTCAATCTTTCAATGCTGATCTCGTTCATGCCAACTACTCTATATTCCAGGTATTTCCAGCTGACCATTCTCAGGAATTTCTTATCGAAGGTCTTGTCAATTCCATCGATTAAGGCCTGAACCTGTGTTTTGGATTCTGCAAGTCTTGTCTGAATGGCTTTATCGTGGTATTCTTAGACCTGGTGCTTCTTGAGCTGGATGTTGCTTCCGTTCTCAACGAGGTCGATGACCTGGTCGTTCGAGAGCATCACACTCATCGAATGTGTCTCTCCGAATTCTGCATCGAATTCTTCATCACTCATGGTCTTCGATTTGGCCAACACATTGTCAAGGTCTTTGACAAAGAGCGTGTCAATAAATGACAAATCTTCTTTGGTGAGCTCTCTGCCTGCCACCTGCTTCCAAATGAAGCGAGACAAGTTCAGGTCCAGCAGAATGCCAGATCTGAAACTCATTCCCATGAGTGCGCCGAGAAATTCGATCATCTTGAGTTGAGTCTCTGAAACTGCTCCAGGATTTAGCACCCACATATCCATATCCACACCAGTATTTGCTTGTTGATTTTTGCTCTAGAGGAGCAGAGGCAGCACGTCTGACCTCAGCTCAGAGCACAACTCAGAGAGCGACTCTCGGAAGAGGCCGCCGTCATCCACTGCGTACTCTCCGATGAATTTCACAAACCAGGCCTTCTTGTCGGCTGTGTTGATCTTCAGCCCTCTGTACCGATTGGCCTCCAGTTTCTTTTGTACCTGTGAGAAAATCGTATATTCTCCTTTGACATCAACCTTGCCGCTCTGAGCGAATTCTTGAGCTTTCTTTCGATTGACATGGATTGAGATGTTCTCGCCGTCAGTCTCCATGTTGTTCAAGAGCTGCTTTAAAAGCTTGTTCAGGGCTATCCATGGGATATTGTGCTTATTCTTCATGAAGGTGGAGAGCAAGGAAAGATTCTTGATGCTTGAAGCAGGTACCGATTGATTGATGTAGCTCAAAGAGCCCCAGACATAGCTATAGTAGGTACTCAATAGGCCAAGGTTGTACTTCTTGCACTCTACTGAGACTTCTTCATTAATCTTCTCGTTGTTCTTGGATTTGAGGCCTCGTGACTCATCGAGGTCGTTCTTTTCCTTGATGGTCTTCCAATAGGCATGGATCTCGGTGAAGTTGTCATCCTTGAGTCGATTATGCACATAGTCCTTAATCATTTTCTCAAATGCTGCAATGGACTCGGACTCTTCTGCCAGAACTTCTTTATATTCATTTAAGGCCTTCTCAAACTTGTCCCATTCTGCTTGATTGTGCTTAATGAAGTCTTGATTTTCAAAGAAGCCATAATCAGGAGTGAGCTTGAGCACGATTCCTGATTTTGAAGCTCGATTTTATTTTTCTTGAGACATTGCTTAGAAAGATTATTTCAAGTTTTAGGCTGTGAAGCCTTTCTTGACGCCCTTCTGCTATTTGGAGAGATCTGCCTCCAAATATGGATCAATCTAAAAGGAACCTGACGTTGAGACATATGCTGCATCTCCCAACACATATATCTGCGTCACCTTATTTGGACTCTTGCTGGAGAAATCAATATCAAACTGAGCTGTTTTGAAGCTATCTTCTTTGGCAAGTGGTGCAAATTGACCAACTAGAACCTGAACTTTTTCACTGTCCTTCTTTTGGGCAACGATTACTGTCTTTTGATGCTCGGTGCCTATCTTTTGAATTTTATACTGTTCACAGAGCTTGAGTGGCTTTGGCTCAAAGGCAATCTCTTCGTGAGATTAAGCAGCTTTGTCGTAGCATCCAAGTACAAACACTTCTTCATATGCATTCAAACTTATAATGGTATGGTTGGTGCCACATCTGACATCGACACCATCAACCGATTTGATCTCGACGTCTTGTTTTGCTACCTCTGGCTCTTTTTCTTTTTTCTCTTCAGCTGTCGACTGAGCCTTGGGCTTGCTGTCTTTCTTGAATTCTATCTTCTTGAAGCAGAGAGCTTCTTGTGTATGTTCACCAAGTCCGAGCAGGCCACCTCCTTGATTCTTTCCAATGGAATGAAGCTCGAGCTTGTTGCTCTCGGTGTTTTCAAACAAGCAGTAAACGACGTAGTTGTTCTATCCTTTGCACCTGGAAATCCAAACCCTCTTGGCCGTAAGCGTCTCATTTTCTTCCTTTTTCTCTTTCATATCTTCTGTGGCTTTCTGGTCTTCTTCTTGGTTTGATTTGGCCTCTTCTCCATCAGCTCCTTCTTCTTCTGGCTCCTGTTCGTGCAAAGGCAGCTGATAGAAGCCAAACCTCTCATCATCAATCTTAAACAGCTTCTTGAGCTTGTCTCCAACGGCATATACCCTTCCTTTGCGAGTCACAGCCACCGTCGTCCTCTTGAAGGTCTCAATTGACTCGATTTTGTCTTTGGTATCGTGAAATGGAATGAGCTACTCATGATTGAAATGCTTCTTTTAATCTTGGTCTGCGAAATGTTTACGCTTATTCCATCCTATTCCATAGACTTGGCCTGATTTCAAGAGGAACATCATCAACTTCTTGCCAAAATTTACTCTTGATAGGTCCAGATGATTCTTGTAAGGTGTTGTTGTATCTCCATGTTTGTGATGCAGAGTCTTGAAATTGCCTCCAAGGTAGAATGTCCCAAAGTCATTATTGGTGAAGTCATCAAATTGTTCATATAACTGAGTTTCCATGATTTCGAACTTTGGTTCATCAGAAGTGATATTCAATTTGTAGTTCAGACTTGGATAAACTGGATAATGCACGTAGAATGGCTTGCCTTTTGAGTAAACATTATGGAGAGTTTGGTCTCTTTGGAAGAGAGACTTGTTATAAAGCATTATTAGATCCTTGGCATCCTTGTCCTGTGAGATCAAGACAGTGGCTCCTTGGGAGGAGAATTGAGTCTCAGTGTCATCAAGTCTCACCAATACCTTCTCAACCAGTTGCTTATTTGCCGAATCATCTCCTCCAAAGTCAACTTCCAGGGTTTGGATATCGCAGCCGTCATCTGGGTTCTTGATGGCGACATCGTGAGAAAAGATCTTCTTCGAGTCTTCGAGACTTTCATAGAAGGTGAGGTACTTGTTCAAGCTTGAGCCTTCTCCACCTTCCTCCTTGACCTGGTTGAGCACTCGTTTATACAGGTCGAAGTAGCTCATCATGTTGTTTTGGAATACATAACTCACATCAATACCTTTGATTTCAGTCAGCTCTCGGAGTTTGTAGGCGACCTCCAACATCAGTCTCGTAGCATCTTTGATTCGTGGATGGCACTCAATGTACTTCTGGTGGACTTGGCTTCGATACAGATAGACTTGACTTTCCATTTGTTTTCTGTTGATGCCATTGAGCTCTCTGCTTTGCTCATCTTTCAGCATACGTTTGGCATATTGAGCCTCTTCCATGTTGTATTGGTTGTATGATTCGAATTCACTGAAGTACATCATGAGTACTTTCAAATTCACCAGTGTAGAGATTTGCTCCAGAGTGACTCTTGGCTCCGGTTTCAAAGCCTCGATCCTCACGATCTCAAGTATCCTTAAAATCTGTTCCATGAACTTGTTTTTGAGATCATTGCCACTGGCAAAGTACATACTGACGGCAGCCAAAAGGCTCACGACGTCGACCAAATTATCAAAGATCAAGCTAACATCGTTTTCAATAATGAGTTCAACCACCTCGATGAGCACAATTGGATTGAGAAGATTCTCAGCCTTGCTCTCGCTCTAGAAGTACTCGAAAATATGTTTCCTGAATTCAGAATGTTCACCTGAAAGGTCACTGAAGTGCTCATGGTAGCTGTCCAGCATGGCCTCAGACACCAAAATGGTCAATAGAGATTTGTATTTGCTATCTTTTTTGCAGCATGTTTGCACAACCTTCCTCAAGAATTGCTTGAAACTTGAAATGTACTTCTTATTATTGGTGATGAAGCACTCATTTCCGATGACTTTGATGAAGATAGTGAAAGATCTAATGCTGTTGAGGATCTCAGCATCGTCTTCAAGGGAAGAAGAGACAATCTAATCACCATCTTCATTCGATTGATGCATGATTAGCTCAAAGATTTTCTCGACGTCGTCGTTTTGAATCAAGCTCCAGAATATCTGTCTGCAGTACATATTAAAGAGCCGTTTGATAATCCGTTCATATTCCTGAGAAAGCCCTTCTTTATCTGCAAAGGTATTGACTTTGGCAAAGTATGCATGTCTGTCATTGAATTCTTCAATACTGACATCATGTTCTCCCTCATTCCTGTTGGCATAGCTCAAGAAGTTGTGCTTCAGGAAATTCATCACCTCATATTTCTCTTCAGGTCGATCGAAAGTCTGCTTTTGCTCAATCTTTGACTTCTTTCTCCTTTGGTTCTTTTTGCTTGAGTCTGCATCCTTCTTTTGCTTTTCAATTTCTGCCTGCCTCTGCTCTTCCAACTCCTTCACATCGATGAGGCCATCCTTGATCTGCTTCAGAATTTGCGAGAAATGGAGCGTCTTCTTCTCCAGCGAGCCTTCTTTGCCGATGATCTTCTCGGCAACCACTTGTGAGAAGCCGCCATATTTCATCAGCTCTTCAATAAGACTCTCTTCAAAGGGTGTTGCTCCAAAGATGTTTTCAGATGGTCGATTTTTATTATCTTTTGCCTTGCTCTATGATTTGTCGTTCAATACTTAATTGATAGCCTCAAATTCAGCTTCTTGGACCAGGAATATGGTCTTGGATGCTAGAGTTGCATATCGCTCTTTATTGATTCTCTTCTTCTCCACCATGATGCCGACGATGTCATTGAAGTCAACTCCAAAAGTGACCAAAGATTTGCTTTGATTCAAGATGTCAAAACCTTTTGAATTGATGGTTTTCAAGTGCTCAGGTCCAACAAGAACTACGTCATTCGTCTCTGTAACTTGAGCGTCATCAGAATCCTTGCTTTACTGTTCCTTGTCTGCCTCTGATGGGCTCTCAAGCGCAATATCATCACCAAGCAAGATTCGAAATTCTTTCTTTTCTTCAAAGGACTGGTAGTTAATGGCTGAAAGGAGCTAAATGGCAGTCATTTAGAAGTCGTTTTTGTCACCGCTCTCTTTGTTTTATGTTTAGACGTAGAGTTTGTCTTTGACGAGTGACACCTTTACTTCTTGGTGCTTGATCAAGCTGGTCTGGTTCTCGCAGGCATGCAGCCTGATGGCTGCACAGCGCTGTTCCAGCCAGTCGATCAAGGTAATCTGGTTGGCAGAGCTTGAGCTCTCAAGGTCGCTGGAAGATGACTCCTGGCAGACATACCTGAGCAATTCTTTGTAGTAATCGGAGCTTTTGAGTATCTTGAGGAAAGCTTCGGTATTGTTTTCTAGCTGATAATGAATCAACTTCATCACCATTGTCTTCTGGCTCAAAGAATAGATATCTTGGTCATTGCTGCTCTCCTCACCTGATGATCGCAGTATCTTTGATTCTCTCAAGATTGTATTCAAAAGTTCAATTGAAATTGGGAATTCTTTCAATTTTTATTAATCATCAAGGTCTTTTGGAGTTGTGTTCTCATTTTGATCTTCTTACTTCTTGTTCTTGGTATCTGTGAGCAGTTGCTGATCGAGGATATTCAAATCATATTGGAGACTCAAGTTCTATGGCTCGATAATTTACAGCTGGCATTCGGACAAATTTGCTGGGTCATACTGCATGACCAGAACCTTCTAAGCGCTATCTCTCATGACAGGGAAGACCCGTTTCTCTTCTTCACCCCACTCAAGAGTCCTATGAAGCCATTTCTTGTGCACAAAACCAATCACCTGCACATACTTTCTCTACTTCTCTGCCATCTCCTTGCCTTGCTGGGCTCCTTCAGCTCCAGCATTGACATCAGCCTTGTTGTCGATGACAACTGCTGAAGCATATGGCATCATTCCCATGTATTCACAGCCTCTGATAAGACTCATTACGATTTCTAGTTCGATTGGGAAGTTCTTTTTATAGCGACTGAAGTTATTTGACTAAAAGAGCTTTGATATTGCACTTTCGATCTCCGTTCGCCAGACGTGGTTTCGAGCAGTGGTCTCGTGGTTGACTTCGTAGATGAATCTCAATGTCTTGATGATGTCGCAGCTGATAGCAAATGAGCCTTCGCTTTCAAGGCAGCTTTTGCTCCACATTTTTGATCGGATGCTGTATAAATATTGATAAAGGAATCGAAGGAATGGTGATTGGAATTGAGCGATGTTGGTGGATACATCGTTGTAAATCCTCTGAGCCTCAGTTTGGGTCTCTGAGGTCTAGGCTACGATTTGCTCGACAGCCTGATCAAAAATGGTGTGTGGGATTTGTTGGACTCGGATGAGCTGCTGGATGATCTACAGGATGGTGTGAGCAACTGCTGGGCTGCATAGAAGCAGCAGATTGAGCAGCGTCGCGAGGTAGCTGGACGAGGTCAGCTTCACCAAAAGGTTCAGATGATATTGGCCCATTGAGGGAGTTAAGGAGTCTTGACTCTCTTTGCTTTCGGTGGCTTTCCAGGATTGCACATTTGTGAAGATCTCAAGGATTCTTATTAGCCGTTGAAGGTAGCTCTCGTGATAGATTGATCCAATTTGAGAGAGTTGCTGAGCAATTCTCAGCTTCTGCTTCGCTTCAGCCTCCTTCTTCTATTGATCTTCGCTATTTTCTTCTTTATTTGCTTCTTCAGTCTTGGCAACCTCGACATTCTCTTTCTCGCTCTCATCATCCATGACGTTGATCAGTCCCTATAGCTCATCTTGCAACAATTTCTGATGGTCCTCATGTGTCCTTGACTTGACATATGTTGCCCAATCAATACCTTTGAACAGGTTGCTCATGATCTTAACATACCGATTGAACTCCTTGAAGATGATGTCGAACCCTTGTCCCAGCAAAGTCTCGCTGACGTCTTCATTAATGACCGATTTTGCTTTCTGTAAGCTAAGTTGATTCTTTTTCTTTGACATTGGCTCTACCGATGAAGATGGCGAGTCCTGTGAGGTTGTGTCAACGATCCTGGCAATGATTGATATGAGCAAATGCTCAAAGTACTCGATGACATCTTTGGCTACGCTTTGCTCGTCTGGCTAGAACTTTTTGCCAACGATGAGATTTCTTCCCCATGACCGCTTAATGAGATTGCTCTTCTCACCATTTCCTTTATGCAAAACTTGAAAAATTCCAAGTTCGAGCAGGTTCTTATGGTCTCGACCCATGAACTTCCACTCAAGCGTGTTCTTCAGGAAGTATTTGATTTGCGTCTTGTTCGTTGATTCTTTCAGCCTCTTGACAATTTATTGGAGGATTTAGAAGAAGTACATCCTGGTTTTGTTCTCAAGGTAGGTTCCTTCACCTTTGATATCATCCATGTAGTGAGTGATCTTGTTTTTGTTGCCACGGAGAGCTGAGCAGAACCAGTTCAGGCTATCTTCCATGATGTATTGAGGAGCATCGAGGTTGACGAGATCGGCGATGATCTTCAGGCCTGTGACCCGCTTGCAGGCATTTTGGTAGATCAATTCAACTTGCTCCTGGATTTTGCCGAATTCAACAGGAGCTTGCAGAAGCGAGAGGACGCATGCGACACATGATTACATTGACGAGTTGATACTTTATTTTTGAGGTTCCTCAGATTTTTCACGACTCTCTTAAGATTTCAATGGAGATTCAATATCAGGCTGGTAGTTTTGCTTGTTCAAGAACTGCAATGGAATTTGCAGTTTTATCAAGAATTCTGATTTCTTTTCGATTTTCATGAAGATCTCATCAAGCTCTTTTTCGAGCCTATTGAATGCCTCATCCAGAATATATGCTTCCTCTTCTGCTGTGAACTACTTTTTCTTGCTCTCCTCTTGTAGGATTGGCGCTTCTTTTCCTTCTTTGGCAACCGAGCTATCAATTTAGTCTTGTTTGGCCTTTTTCTCTTCCTCTTTCTTCTTTTTGAGGATCTCATTTGCCACTTCTGTTTCATATTTCAGAGATAGCTATCCTTTCTATTCATTTATCCATTGCCGCATCTTAGCAGCTTGTTCCCATTTCTTGCAAATCATTGGCCATTGAGGCAAGTCCTTCAAGAATGTGATAATCGGATTCACATCGTGAGCATCTTGCGACTCAACCTCGTTGTAGAATTGAGCTTAATCTACCAGCGAGACAAAGTCCTCCAACATATCGCTGAATTTGATCAACAAAGCAAAGGCTGCTCTTGCCATTCGCAGGCCATTTGGTCCTGCCAATCTTGCATAAGGGATCACCAGCTGCCTCTTCTCATTGACTCTTTCTGCTTCTCGTTATAAGCATTTCAAAAGGCAATCTGTAGTGGCATCTCTGCCTTCTTTGATGACTGCCTATAAGATCTTGTCATCCGAGGTAGGTGAGCCATTCAGTTCCTCGTCTTCATCCTCTTGCTCTTGCGCTGGATCAAATTGCTCTGTGAGGAATTTGTCATCGATTATCATCAGATATGTCTTCAGCAGCTTCTATCTCTCCATGGACAAGACTGAGGTAAGATGCCTGGTTTCAATACCACCACTGAGCAAGCTTGACTCTTGGATATTGACGAGGTTCTTCTTTTGCTGATCGGTCAGCTTGCCCTTGGAATTTGTTTATTCTTTGTCTGAACTGGAATCGGGCTGCTTTTGAACACGGATCATTCTGAAGGCTGTTTGTCCAAGAAGCCACGAGATTTGGCGGTACAATTTATCGATTGCTACCATGAATGCAGGAGCAGCACTTTTGAAGAGAAGAGGCTCATCAGCTTCCTTCGTGACCGCTGTAACCTGCAAAGATTAGAACATGCTGCATTTCTTGATGATGGCCATCAGCTTCTCCACGAACTTCACCATGAGGTGGTCTTGGAGAAAGCTATCCAGCTTCAGTAAAGCGAAAGTATTGGTGAATACAAAGCAATTCTCATAGAAAACATTTTTGTTGGTCAGGATATCAGCATAGAAGTTCAATTTGGCCAACTCAGCACTTCTTTGTTCAACTTCAGATTTCATGTCTGTCTAGGTCGTGAGCGATTTGTAAATCTTGGCCAAATCACCCTCAAGGTATACAAAATTGAGCTCGATGACTTCAACGAGCTGTCTCTGGTACTTGTTGGTGAGCTCCTATTCACTCTCGGCCTTGTTGAGTTTCGGCATCTCTGCGTTAGCCACAGCTGTCTTGCTTCTCTTCTTCATCGTTGATGGCCATTTGCTGACTTTACATCTTCTTCTGCTTGGCAATGAGGCTCTCTTGAGTTTCACAATACATCTGGAGAACCAGCTGAGTGTAGTTCAAGATATAGCTCTTGGTAGTTTACTCAACAAGTTTATCCACTGCTGACAGAGCACACTCGCCTTTCTCCATTCTCAAGCTCATCTGGTCATTGAATAGCTCGCTTATCTTCTCGGTCAGGACGGAAAGCTTTGGGTGATCAATGACCTTTTTCAAATTGTCTTTCAAATTGAGGTAAGAAATTTACACGCAGACGTTTTGGAGTGAAATATCGGCTTTTGGCTTGGAGAGGCCGTTGAGTAGGATCTCGACCATCGAGGATGGATCTTGATGCAGCAGACTGACAGATCCATCGATTATCTCTTTGCAGACGTCATGAATAGTAGTCCAGAGCTGGCTGAGCTCTTCCCGTGTTTCGGAGCTCTCAATTCCTGCGAGGTGCTCGACGTGGTGTCCTCTCTCCACGACGGCCACGATGGTTGATTCATACGCCGACATGAAATATCTGTAGCCCTTTTCAAGCCCATCTCTGCCTCCTTCGCTCCAGAACTTGTCTTGGAGCTTGCTGATCTCTTGGATCGCCTTCTACTGCTCCACTTCGCTGTACTCTGCCAGTTCATCATCAAGCAAGAAGCTCAGCTTGATTTGGCAATGACTGAGTGCTCTGAAGTTCGCGTTCACGAGGTTGAGCAAGTACAGGAAGCTATATTGATTGGCCACTGCTTCCTCGTCATGTTGTGACAAGGATGAAGTCGAGATCACATGTTTTAGGCCATTCAAGCTGTCAGCCAACAGAATAAATACTGACTCTGTCAAATATGTGCAATTCTGGAACTTGAACAACTGCAAGATATCGTTGATCAGCAGGGCTGTCGATTTATTTCGGATCTCCTCAAAGTAGATGTCGAAGTTTTCTTTTGTAAAGTGGTTTAGTTGGTCCAGAATCAGACATCTTTGGAGATGACTTGGAATACTTTATCGTACTTGCAATTTGCCTTCCTTTGATGTTCTTTTTGGCTTCTTCATCAAGTTTTTGATGATATTTTGGTTGTTGCAGCAAGGCATGGACTCCAGTTGGCCTTTCGAGTATACCTTGGCCCTGATTTTTGAGAGCTCCTTCCTGGTACCGAATTCTTGGTTCTGGACCTTGAAGTTTGAATATGTGAAAATCCAATATCTGTTGACTTCACTTGAATGATCTCGGGTCAGCATACGCACAAATAGGCCACTTGTATAATTGAAATAGAGCATGCTGTTAGCATAAGTATCACTGGCTGTCCAAAAGACAGTTTTGCATATTTTCAGGCCAGTTTTCAAATCGAAACAGAAAAGTTTATTTTTCTTCGAAAAGCAAAGCAGAATTTGACCATTGGTAGCCCATTGAGCCGTTTTGCCGATGAATGTATCTGAATTCTGATCCTTGGAGAAGGCATCAAACTTGGACTTCAGCAAAGTGATTTGTCTAAGGTACTTGAATGATGGTAGACTTTGGTCACCAACATCTTCAATCTGGTAGATATTGATGGCGATGATGTACTTGTGCTCTGATCCTGAGGCCTCTGCTCCTGATTACTTCTTCTTTTGCCTACCGAAGACGTACAAATGTGTTCCGTCGGTGATCATTGGCATGTTGTCATAGTTCATGTCTTGGTTTTTGGTCTCTCGCCACTCCGTCCAGGATAGAATGTTGTCCAAACTTGCACAGGAGAGGCCGTTTGGCTCTCCAAAATCAAGGATGGGCTCAAGAGTGTTGGCATCAAGAGCCATGAGCTTCACTGGATCTGAGCTCATATTCTTCTTGTCCTTCTGAGGAGAGTCTTCAGCCTTGGTTTTCTCTGCGACTGGCTTTGGCTCTTTGTATTTCAGGTAAATCTTGCCACCTAAGAGAAACATGTGGGAATCAAGGTTCTACTCCGACCTTTTGAGCATGATCGCAGAGGTATTTGACTGAAGGACCCTACCTGTCAGCCTCACTGCTCCTCCTTGGGAGTTCTGTTCGCTTTGGGCAGAACTGAGCTTATAAAGTCCAGGATTATAGCCCTTGACTGATTGGTTCTTGTAAACATAGAAGTGCTCATCGTCAGCGACCATCTTGTCACCACATGTGCTTCGGATTTCAAGAAGTGGACCCGAACTCATCAACATTTAGATTGAAATGCTAGTCAGCAGATTTTGCTTACCAATTTTGAAGCCTTTGACGCTGTTGTCTAGTTCACCGCTGGATTTATCTTCTGATGGATGTTGCTCGATTTCATGAGAAGGCTCTTGCTCGAAGCCATAGTAGGAGGATATGAGCTTAATCTCATCTGAGAGGTCGACGTCTTGCAGTTTGTCAATCACTGTCAAGATGATGAGGTAGTCTTCCACGTTTGACCTCAAGATGCCTAACATCATGATGATTTTGGTGGCTATTTCAGCAAAGTTTCTTTGCTCATGTGTAGGTGAGGTAGACCCGGATACGATGCTGTCGATCTCTTCCAGCAAGAAGTCACGAGCGATATTGAGATTTTGGTCCATCTAGTAGCTCATCCGGTCAGTTGCGCAATACAGTGCACCAGGCCTATACTGCTTCAAGGAGTCCAAGAGGCACTGCAAGGAGCTCACAAGTAGACTCTTGTTCACCTGGCCGAGCTCCTTGAGCAGATTGATTGAGAACTTGAGACCAACGTCCAAGCTGACTTATGCACGAGCCTCTCCCACGCTCAGAGGTGGCATCGAGTACTGAATAGCAGCTCCTTCGCCTCCATCACCGCCGCTCTGCTCTTTTCCATCCACGGTAGCATTCTCCTCCTTAGGCAGGTTGAGGAACTTGTTGACGTAATCAAAAAAGTCCTTCTGCTCTTCATCATTTAGTTTTTGTCGCTGTAGATAAATGCTGTACAGAATATATAGCTGCTTTGAAATCACATCTCGAGAATACGCCTTGGACTCTTGCTAACCAACTTTTGAGATCAAGAAGTACTTCTCGTAGACCTTGTCGTACGCCGTCCTGGAGGCAGCGTCACCACTTTTCAGCATTTCGACGTGGCTTTGAGCCGTTTGAAAGCCTATTTGCAGGTCCTGGTGGACTTCAAGAATCGCTTTGTTCACCATGAGGGAGTCTGGGCTCAGATGATGCTCCTCATTCTCTTGGAAATTGCTCTCCTGCAAGAAATATTCAAAATCGACAGAGCTTGAACGCATTTTGCTTTTAACATGCTCGTAGATTTTGGCTATGACGTCTTCGTCTCGAATCAGATCATTCAAGAAATATTCATTGGAAGGCCTCTTAGTCCGCTGAGCTGCCTGTTGAGATTCTCCTCCAGGACCTTCCTTCTACTTTTCGGAAGCCACGGGCGGAAGATAGTGAGATGCAGCTTCTCGTGCCAGGGTGCTCATGAACACCTCGGTCGAGATCTTGGGCTGACCTCTAAACTTTTCTCCATCTTTTTTGTAAACACGAAATGCTGCTTGCAAAGTTTGCACCTCGATGGGAATGGCTGCCTGAGCCGCGGCAGACGCCGCTCCTTCTTTGGCATCTGTCACTGAATTGACTTGTCCCATTTTTGATAGAAG
>Ga0138260_10504228_pt1 | contig 13420 bp, 19 predicted proteins | sample RNAB_220151111_FD_105235 | JGI IMG/M metagenome (GOLD analysis project Ga0138260, IMG submission 105235) | Metatranscriptomics of polar marine prokaryotic and eukaryotic communities from Palmer Station, Antarctica after 24hr light incubation -... | ecosystem: Environmental > Aquatic > Marine >... | reverse complement strand
CAAGAATATCTAAGTTATGTCGAAAGACCTACTCCAAGAGGACAACAAGAACTTTGTTATTGTCAAAGAATTGCTGACCGAGTCCAACTACGGATACCAACGATCCCACCAAACGCAACTGGGTGCCGAATTCCTAGGCCAACCCAGCCCCACTTCTGTCCAAACAGAATTACTCAAAGGCTATCGGAGCAGCTACCAGACTGCACAGGACCAAGCTCAAGATGGCAGCGCACCCGGCCCTGGCTTGAAGATGTATCAGCAACTCGGTACCCTAATTGACACCGAAGATCCTAAGTTTGCTAGCATCAAGGACGAAGACTTCAAAGCCTGGCAATCGTCAGTACAGGGACTCTGCGGAGCATTGAACTCTGGCACTGATGAGTACTACCGTCGCAGACTGGGCGTGTACCGTTGTCTACTCAACAAACAATCTGACCGCAACGACAATCTACCCTCACTATCTTCAAGTCAAGTCATCCTCAGCCAGCAGTTCAAGGACGCCATCCTCACAAATTGCTAATTCAATGAGCTTCCAGGTGTGAAGTCCACCCCATCCCTCAACTGGGCTAGCGAGGGCAAATTGCTGAACGAGAAGCTCTCATCCCAATAACGTTTAGGCTTGTGGCACGAGCCACTAGAAATTCTTAATGGAGGTCCTGAGTTTGTGAAAAACGTGTCAATGTTTTTATCTGAGTCAGCCTCCCCCGATCAGAGATTGGGAATCCAGGATATTGACAAGCTTTAAGAAGTGTAGGCTCTGTCAATCAGTGCACTCATGGGCATGGCCGTGCTCACTGGCAACCACGACCTAGTCATCCAAGCACTGGAGGTTATTACTTCCTTTGATAAGGCCTGTGAGGATGCAGCGTATACAAAGAGAGTGTTCGACCTCTGCTCGGGTGAATTGAAACACTATCTTCAACACATTAAACAGGCGTTTGAGTCTGACACTGACAAAGCAAAGTTCCATTACTTGAGTCAGCAGAACCTTATGGGCGTGTTTGGGATTGCCCATGCAGATGCTGCGTCTGTTCTGGCTGGGAGTCAGGAGAAGTACCCTCCCCAACTGACTTCAGATGGCAATGGATACCTGTACATTGCTTTCCGCTAGGAAGATAAGCAAGCTCAATCCAACAATGGCTTAACCAAGATCTACAAAGTAGGTTCAGGCGAGAACGGCACTGTTGCAGGCAAGATTTACTTAGATGCTTAAATGGAATACATCATACTTTCCTGGGTCTACTTCAATGCAAAGCTCTACGCTAGGATCGAAGAAGGTTGGGAAAACGGAAAGTTGGAGGTGATTGACCCCATCAAATTCACGCGCCTGAAAGAGGACAAAGTGAGTCTGCAAATAAGTCACTTGCAACCTGCCTCAAACAATAAGCTATGGTAGACCATGAACAAGAACATGCCCCTGCTCACTGATGGAGGCACCACCAGTCTGTTCGTACTCACTGCCACTGTTGAAGAACGCAAACGCCCCATTCCCTCCCACTCATAAGAGGCGTACGACAGTCTCAAGAAGCAACTCTCCACCGAGGACAACAACAAGAAAATACTGGATGAGGCCATCAGAGTCAAGGAACAACAGCGCAGAGAAAAGGAAGGAGGTAAGAAGCAGAGGCCAAGGGACCCTCCTCAGCAATTCAAGGCTGCTGACTGGATGAATGGGCTAGGAACAACTCATGTGTGCAAGTACGAGATCCATGAGTTCGATATGATAGCTCGTGAATAAGTTGCCTACAAGAAAACTAACTTCGACAGCATGACCCACACCCAGATTAGCCAAGAGTTCCCTGAAGTGTACGAGCTTTACCACTCGTTTGCAGGGTGTGTGAACATGGCGGACTGTCAAATGGCTCTGGTCAAGTGCGACGACGACTTCGAGATGGCGGCTAACTGGGTCATTAAGAACCAGAAGAAAGCGGAGTTGAAGTAGGAAGATAGGATTCTGGCCAACACCAACTCCACTGTCCTGTGTGAAACTAGAGTCAAGTGCATCGAAGGAGGTGGCCTTCCCTAGGAGATGGACAAGTTCCCACTGCTTGAGCCCTCTTGCATTTCTGCTAGCTCAGGCAAATGGACCTTAGCAGGAGACCAAATTACGTTCCACAACTCGAATTAAAATAAAGGACCAGACATCCTGATCTTTTCAACACACAGCAGAGACTACAAAGAACTGGATGGTTCTCACAACAGCCCTAGAGAAGAGGCAAAGCTAGAGACAGCAGAGACTACGTCTCCTGATCTGATAGAGTTGATGCAGCCCTAAACTGAAGAAGCCCAGACAAAAAGGAGGTAAGCTGCGCAACACATGATTAGGTCTCAGGAAGAACCCCTCTCGGTAGAGCAGAAGAAACTCAAATTAGAAAGTCTTCACCAGCCCATCAGACTTAAAGGCACCCTCCTCAAGACCATTGACCGTAGCCAAGAGATCACCCTCGAAGAATTCCGCAACAATTCTGCCCACTTAATCACCTACGACCACAAGGCTCACAAGTTCTATGTGCTACTCCTCCGCAGTGCCATATTCGCAGTTGTGGACTGTCCAGTCGACATGCTTCCCCAGGTTGAAGCACTGGAGGACTGTGACTCCGCCACTTTCTCCCAAGTAGCGGAGCAGTTCCTAGCTCAAATGAACCTTGCCAACTCACGTCGCTTCTCAATGCCTAGAAGTTGGAGTAACTGGGGCAGCAGTCTGAACCAAGTAATTGGCTAGGCAGAAATAAGTCTGGATCAACACAAGCGATATGGTGCGGAACTTAAAGATGGGACTCACCAACATCAGCAGGAACACATCAACATTAACGCCATTTAAAAGGCAGTGAAGAAACTGAAGGCCAGAGCAGCGAAGGTGGAGGAGATCCAGATACCCAGTTTGCTTGACCAATTAACCATCAGCCAGTGCAACCCTTCAACCACCCAAGCCTTCAAAAAGAAGTTGAACAGGCGAGTGGAGGACGACAGAAAGAAAGAAAAGGAAGAGAGGGAGGAGCAAGTAAAAATAGAAAATGAACGCATTTACCAGAAGGACTAGGCCTAGAAGAAGCTCAAAGCTGAATTCAGTAAAGACATTGAAGACACGGAGTTGCTCTTGGACCAGGCCCTGACTCAGATTACTCTGGAATGCGGGGCTTTCATGGCTTAGGACAAAATGAAGGTAGTCAAATTGCCAGGCAAACTAATAGATGTGTTCAAAGCATTCTTCTGCATCATGAATGCTAATAAAGCCACTGCTCAGTCAATGGGATAGGTGCAGGAAATCTTGAGCATGCAGCCTGACCGATTCATGGAATTCTTCTTTGAGAAGCAGCTCCACTCGAAGAAGGAGCAAGGCCTCAAAGCAGACATTACGGCCCTAGTCAGCGGATTTAAAAACAACCAGATTGAATCCAAGTACTTTGAAATGGCGCAAAGATACACTGACAAACTCCAATCTTACACAAAGGAAGTGCAGGCATAGGACAAATTCATTGGCGCCGTGTGCAACTGGCTGCTGCTGGTCATTCAGTACCATGAAGCCCACACCTAATTCAATGCAGGAGGCATCAACCAGATGGATAGAAACTTCCATGCGGAGCAGAGGAGGCAAGAAGGTTTCAACAAACGAAGAGAACCCCCTTCTTACGCTAGACCGGACTTCGGTGGTAGAGGAGGTAGAGGCGGCGGTATAAACTACTTTAACAACTACGCAGAGCATGAGGATCGTGGGAGTGACTCTGAGGCTGAGGAGCAGTAACTGTGTGGTGTTTGTTCAAACCTCATGTCTCCCTATGCCCCAAGTTGTGGTGTTTGTGGAGAACGTGCCCCATAGCTAGGCAAGCCACCCATCAACCCAAGCTCAAACTTTGGGCTGTATGGCAAAATGAACAAAAAAGCAGAAGTGGACTCCTTCGGTTAGGATCTGTTCTAACAGCCTAAGCAGACTCTCAAGCATAAGAAGGTCTATGGCGATAATGAATTCGGAATTCCCAGTGAGAAGATTTGCATTCCAGTGGAGGGCAGACACTAGTACGTATTCTGCACTCAGGGTTCAACTCAGTCCCTGCACAAACTGTTTGCCTGGTTGAAATTGGTTGACTCCCAACAAACTCGATTGACTGTTTGCGAAGCTATTTTACAAAATATAACTTACGCAAGCCTGCTTTGCATCTACTATCAACCTGAACTGTACGACCAGCTCAGTGAGTACATCAGGAACAGGATAGTTGGCATAGCAGCTGCTAATTCAGAAGAGAGTTAACTGCTGATGAGAGTGCTAGTTGTAGGCTGGTACCTATTCGCCCGTTCGGGGATGCAGCAGGTAGAACTGATGGCCTTCTTGATTGAACAAAGCAAGGCCAGTGTCAACCAGCGGCCAGAGAGTGAACTCCAACTCAGCTATCTGGATAAACTGCTGACCACCAAGGCGCATATGTCTGGAATTGAACTATTCAGTTTGAGATTTAACTACTACCCACCTTCCTTCTATCCCCTTGAAGTTCTCACTAAATCAAGTGTCACAAGCAAGATCTTAGGAGTGGGCCTCAAGCAGCTGCCCAGTGACTACTTCTGTGGCTTGTGCAACAGAATACTATCCAAGGCTAACTCTACTGTCAAGTGTGGGGACTGCAGCAAGATGTTCTGCTAGACTTGTGTGCAGAGTAGGACCAAGGAGATGGAGGTGGCCAAGAAAATGCTAGCGGAGGCTGAACCCAAAAAAATGTAAGAGTAGAAGAGAATTCTGAAAAACTTGGAGGATGCACCTTGCTGCAAGCGAGCCAACTTTAACACAGTGGCTCTGAGTGAGGAATAAGCTAGTCAATTTAACGCTTACACATGCCACAATAATGATGAGGACAAGTCTAGCGCCACTCCCTGCCAATAGGAGGGATGTGATGGTGTCGTCAAAAGCTTCTAACCTCGTTTTTAAAATGAAGCCAACAGTATTGCAGTGTTCCAGGACTATCAGCAGCTGCCTTTCTACAAGATCAGCGGCATCCCTGTAGACTTCTTAAAATTGAAAGAGATTGGCGCTAACAGTAGGAACTAGATGATTCGCAGTCATAGTTACTTCAGCCTCCCACTTGAATGCATGCTCTCTGACGGCATCTGCCCTACAGCACTGCCTAGTAACACTAGCAAAAAGTAGTTCAGGTGGAAGCAATTCTCTCAATTCTACAGCTCCTTGGAGATAGACTTATAAAACACTGAGAAACACTCGTTGGAGGAGTTTGAGCTTCTGAAGGCTCACTTCCTGGGACTGCGAGAAGATCACAGTCAGAAAAAGAAAGAATTGCTGGAACTGTTCATGAACACCCTCTAACAGGGCCTTGAGACTGACGAGCACCAACACATGATCCCCTCCCTATTCAAAACCTTCACCAGCCTTGTGGAAAGTGCCCTCGGCAAGACAGAGTGGAAAGAAAATCTTATTAGAGTCAATCTGCCATTTTTAATACTTAAGTGGCTGGACGAAAGCCTAGCTATTTTCTCCAAGAGCACTGATGGCTTCCAAGCAGAGCTCGAACCCAGACACCGTGATTGGCTGGCTGGTTTCAAGAAGCTTTTAATCGTAGTGATTAACAGTCTGCAAGCTAGCTTGAATTCTGCGAGTCAAGGCCGCACTGCCACAGACGCTCTTGACCACCTGCTGTCTATTCTGAAGCAGGCCAAGACGATCTTCAACTACACCAAAGAAGACAAGCAACTCAACCTGCTTGAACAGTTCTAATTCAGATTGCCTGAAGGAGTAGATATTGCTAATGAAAGACAATTTGAGTCGGTCCACCCTTTCACAAGCGCTACTAGCTCGAGCAGTGTGAACCAAGTTGAAATCTAAAATGCCATTGGGTACTTTGTAGAGTTCGATCCCAGGTGCTGCTCTAAGACGGGGGCTCAGATGTATATCTGGAATGATTCCAAGACTAAAGACAATTCCATAGACTTTGCTGTCAGTGCCAAGCCAGGAAATGGACCTCCGAGGCCCAAGTACTACTCGGGAAGTAAAATCACTATACAATTCTAACAACACGACCCCAGACGCCAACCCCAGCTTAACAAGGCTGAAAATCCTGATGAGAAGCAAGAGACCTTTATTAAGGAGAACTGGGGATGGAAAATGTGGATTAAACCTGTGATGGGCAAGGCCTAGTCCTACATTGAATCCAGGTCTGACCCAAGCCATAAAGCTGTGTACAGTAGGATTGGCGGTGACTAGAACGCAGACTCGTGGCTTGATCTTCTCAGTCAAGTTACTTACCTGTCTTCCACTCTGGTCTCTCTTTTGACTGAGGGAATCATGGTCGACGATAAGGATCTCCAGACCCAAAAAACCATAGGTCAGTTTAACTTCTTGGCCCAATTTTAAGACACTGAGGTAAAGGAGCAGAGCCCAAGCAAGCTGGCTATCAAGTCAAAAACTGAAGATGGAGATTTGGATTACAAGATTTCCATTCCTGACACTACCCAAAGCCAAAATCCTTTGTTGGCCAATTCTCAGAAGAATGTACTGAACTGGCATTTATTCAAGTCGGGATTGCGTCTACCTGAAGCACTTGAAGACTACGCTTCTTCCCCTTTCCAGTGTGTTGCCACTTTCTTTGACAGCTACAACTACTAGTGCTAGCAGAAGAGAGATTTAGAGCAAGCAACCCTCACCTAGTTCGTTCCCCTCAATCTTCCAAAGACCGAGGAATCAAAGGAGAGAATGGAAGAAGATGAAGCCTCAGTGAGCGAAGAAGAAGTGCAAATTGAACCATACTAAGAAGGAGTGAAAGAATCTTGGACACCTGAAATACGTGAATTACTGGATCCTAACTCCACAATCCTGATGTAAGTCATTAAACGAATGAGGAGGGAGTAGAGCTACGCCTAAGCCTATAATGGCAAGAAAATGTAGCTGCGATCTAAGAAGCAAGACTTGGAGCTTTGGGAGAAAGTTGAAAAGATGCTTCTCTGCACCATGCTCTACCACTGCGACTCTCTCGGCGACATCACTAAGATGATGTCTGTCATTGAGCACGGAGAAGATAAGGACAGTAAGCAGCTGTTGCAGCAGTTCAAGCTACTTGGATAGAAATCCAACACTATTATTGGCTAGATGGTTGCCAAAACTAACGGCCAGAAATACTTCAAAGAGATGCTCCAGACGTTCGTTGATCACGCTTAAACCGAGATTGATCACTTAATCGCCACCAAGAAGATTGACGCTGAGAAGCGAAAGAAAGATCAAGAAGAAGCTGACAAGGCCAAAGCTGAACAGTTGGAGAAGGAATTGAAACTGCAGGCAGAGGAAGATGCAATCCAGGCGTAATTGAAGACTCCTAAACAAAACAAAAAGTCCTCTATGGGTATGCAAGTTGCTTAAGATAATAGCAAGAGGAGAAGCGGCCCTCGTCCCAACACCAGTCGTATCGCTAAAACCACAGTTAAAGCCTCTAAGTAGAAGAATAAGCGCTCTAACTAACCATAGTAGCCCATACAAGAGTCGAACATTCAAGAAGCACCCTCAGTAGAGGAAGAGGATGCACCAGAAGAAGTTAAGGTCGAAGAACCTATCAACACTAAACCCAAAAACGTTGACGCTGACTTCACCCAGAAAGAACTTGAAGCTCTGAAAAATTCTATCTCAATCAAGGTGTATGAAAAGTTCATGGAACAATTCGATGACACCGAGAAGGGAGGCCGTCTGGCTCACATTTCAATGCTTTTCAATATTGAGCTCAACCATCAAGACCGCAATGAGACCTTGCTAGAAATATTCAAATTGGTCAAGGATAAGGTTCAACCACTTGTTAACTTCCAGAACCCATTCTAGAAAGTAAAAGAGAAGCTTGACTTGGATAAGCTCAACATCGGCAGTCCTGAGGTTGAGATCACCAGCGAAGTTATCCAGAGGCTGGGCTTGCTCTTGGAAATCAAGCCATCCACCGACTACTACGCCTCAGTCTGTAAAATCAAGTCAAGGCGTGAGAATTTCAAACGATCTGTTTTCAAGGCCGGAAACCTTCAGACGATTGCTGAGGGCAAGCAGGATGACGAGGTCTCTGCTCTATTCTCAGACCACTAGTCGTACACTCAGCTATCTGAGTAGCAGGAGGAACAGAAGCAGGAGTAGTTTGGTGCCCCAGGGTCTGCTTCAGAAGACTCCGACGAAGAAAGTTCATTGCCCCTCATCACCATGAGTAGATCTCTGTCTGCGGTACCTGCCCACACTGAAAAACCGTTTAAGAATGTTGCCTAAAAGCGCTAGAGAAAGATGTCAGGCGATTACGACAACGACTGGCTGCTGAGACATCGTAAGTGGCGCAGCTGGTAAAAGAAGCAGGTTGAGAATTAGGAAGACCCCGTGTCACCCAACTGCTCACCTCTTTCCGCTATAGAACAGTTTGTTACCACCGACAAGACTAAGGTGGCAGATCTACGCTAGATCTTCTTAGACTAGTAATTCAGGGCCGCTTTCCGCTGCCAAGGCCTAGAAGTGAATGAACGGCTGTTCCAGATAGTGAACAGAACTCCTTTCGCTCGCTTTATGCAGGGCAAGCAGACCAGCGCCCTCAAGGAGTCAGTCCTCAACTAAATTGAGGCTTGTGGAGAGTCCATGTGCAAGACTTTGAATGAGAACTGCCGAGTGCTCTTCACCCAGTACATATCCACCATCACTGAGGGCAGTGCTAACTTCGTAAAAAAGATGAAGTCTCTCTCTAAGGAGCACGAAACACAAGGTGGATTGTCCAAGAAACAACCTGAGAACACTATGTTGAGGTAGGGCTCATAGTTGACAAATGCTGAATAAATATTAGCTAGATCATTAGAAGCCAAATCCGTTCCCTAGCCAATTGACTACTCCAGCCTGAAGTCAAAGAAAGTGTGCAGTCTGAAGCACTCTATGAAGTACGCTACTGTTTATCCTTAGGGACCTAGCTACCCACCTGGCACTTCCCACATCATCTGTGACAAATGCAGGAAGAGAGTTAATTGTGCTGACGGGTACTTCCGCTGCAATCAGTCTTGTGATAACGATCTGTGCAATAAGTGCGCCACATCCGGCCTAGTTGCTACCAGTGAAGAAGAAAGGAAAAAACGTGATAATGACCATAGAAAGAGCTTGGCTAGAAATGAAGGACTGATTTTGGAGGACCTAAAAATGATTGTGTGCTCTCTTAGCGATATTAGAGTGCTGCTGGCTTCTCCTTTCACCCGTGAGTACATTTTCGAGCATTTCAGACAAGATTGCAACCAGAAACAACAGATCCAAGCCCATGCTTCTCCAGTGGACTTGGTCAAGAACTTCCTTCAATCGGCCATGGAGATCCTAACCTGCTGCTCCAGTCTTACTGGTGTGTCTTACAAACAGAGTTCCTACACCTCCATCTGCAAACTGGCTTAGCAGGCAGTGCAGGCCACTCGCATAGTTTTCAATTAGTTTTTGGACTCTGATCGAATGCAAAGCCGGTAAGTTCAGACTCAGAACATGATGCAAGAACTGCTGCTGGACATTGTGGTGTCTGAATTGGAAAAGCAGGGAAGTGGTGACTACAAGAAGGACATCAAGCCATTCGCCAGCTAGGAGAAGTTGATTCAGATGCTGTAACTAATGGGCCAGATAATCCGCCTGTCAAACGACACTGAGAAGTAAGCAGCCGATGAGACAGAGCCTGTAAGCGGGATGGACAGGGCCACAGTCCCTAAAAGCTAATTCCTGGCTAGGGACAGTACTAAGGTAATGAACTGTGCTAATCTTCTGGCTGACTTGATTACCAGCGACCACTCTCCTGCAGTCACCAGACAAGCTATCAGATGTGCCAAACTCATCTTCAATCTAGTTGATTTGCATAAGGTCAAGTCCCCACCCACCATAGAGCATTCTAAAGCCAGTCCCAGTGACTTCATTATGGCCACTTTGCTGAAGATAGGCCAGCAAGTATCCAACTGCGAGACACCCACTGATTTCTTCTAGGAAGAAGAGAAGACGGAGGAGGTGGAAATAGACAAGGAGGAATGCTGCGAGGTCTAACCTAGGATGGTCAGGACTCAATCCAGTAGACTGCAGCTAGTCTCCACCAAGGAAATGAACACAGCCAGCAGTCAGGATCAGTACTACGTGTACGCTCACTGCAACGTTGTGTACGATGAAGACTTCGTTTTCCTGTTTACTGCCCTATTCCACTGGGTCATTAAGTAACCCTCTTTCAAGCAGCTACTCATTAGCGACCCTGAAATTTTAGTTAGGGAAGTACAGCCTGTGGTAGAACTGCCTCCTTAAGAAGTAAAGTGTAAATCATTGAAGCCCCATAGAAACTGTAGTGGCAAAATGGAATTAATTCCTTAACCAGTGCCGGGCTCTATCACCTGTGACCTCTGCGGAAAGCGCCCTACTATGATGGGTATCGATTGCTATGGCTGCCGGTAGTGCGACTACGATGAGTGCAGTGCGTGTGTAATGAAGGCACTCCCCAGAAAGCCAGACAATAAGTCACAAAAAGACTTGAACATTGACAGTAAGAAAAAGAACAAGCAGCAGAAGAGGGGGAAGCAAAAGGATGACCAAAGTAAACCACTTGACATTGCTTCACTCTTTGGCATGGAAAGTAAAAAGGACATCCCAGTCATCGCAGATGCTTCCGTTATTGTTAGACGCACCCGAGCTAATCTAGGAGGCCCAGAGACTGAAGGAAGACTCAGCAAAGATCTGTTAAAAAAGGTTAGCAAATTCATCAGTGGATAGGTTGAGCCTAAGGCTTTACCCGAACAGAGAAGCAAGATAGAAGAAATTAAGAGATTGTCTAAAGACCTCGAATCGAATGAATCAGCCAGAGTGTTTGAGTAATTGTACAGATACGGACCTTCCAATGGACGGCCCTCCAGTCCAACTGAAATTAAAACCAACCCAGCGGAAGCAGCCTTAATAAGCATTCCTTCTGCATTCTTACTGATGGTCTAGAGTCTGCAGAACTCCCATGCTAGGAAGTTGCCTGGTGGTTCCTAAGTGACAAACCTCAACCTGAGTAAGTACGCCGCCACCTTCGCTGAAATACGCAAGCTGACTTTCTGTCACCCTAAGCCAGATGATAGAGTGGAGGTAAAACAGGCTCGCATGGAAGAATTCAACTACAACATGAGGGTGACCCACTGCCTCTAAGAAGCCATTGACATGGTTAGTTTCTTAAAGACTCGCTCTTCAGGCCCTGTCTTAGGTCCTCTCTCCCACGATAAGGCCCTTGAGTTCGCCCGTATGCTCGAGTAGGCATACACACACCAACTGCCTCCTGTAGAAATCAACCCTCACATCCTCCCAGAAAAACTAGAGGTTAAACTGAGTCCTTCCAGAGATCGTTAAGCCCCTTCTAGAGATAGGTTACCACCGGGTTTTGAAGCAGAGGCTGCCTAGAAAACAGTGAAGGACATGTTCCCAGTGACTCCTAAAACTGTTAACTCCCTTGAAGGATCTATGCACGGATACCCCATGAGCTAACTCAACCCTGGCAACTTAGTGCCGAAGAGATACATCAAGATGGCTTAAAATTAATTGAAAGTGAGTATTGCGAATGCAGACCACGCCAAGCAGATTGAACTAGCGCTTGACAAGAACGAAAGGGAACTGCGCAATCTGAGCAAACCACAGAGTAACAACCTCCTGTAAGACGACATACTCCGCAACTCACAGTCCGTGCCCTTCTAGACGTTCCAAACTAGACAAGGCAGTTCAGCCAGCAGTATCATCCACCTATTGATTGAACTTGTACGCAGTCTAATGACGCAAGAGAACAGTGAGAAGGTCAGCGAAGAGATCATGACTCTGTTCAACGGTACTCTTGCTACCCTAGCATCCAAGCAGCTCACCCAGATGTCCCTAGAGGAGAAGCAAGTCACTGTTGGAATCCTCACCATCCTTGCAGGCTGGAAACTCCAAATTAAGAATGGCGCTTAAGTAAGAGTGAGGATGAACCAGTCCTTCTGCCAGGCCACTGTGATTGATGAGGGCAAAGGCAAAGACAAAGTGAAGGTGATCTTAGAACACAATGAAGGCGATCTCAACCCCATTCTGGTGGACAGAAGCAATGTGACTCCTATTGACTCAGTGGTGGTCCCTCCTTAAGTCATGGACAGCATCAACCAGCAACTCCTCGCAAAAGCTATTGTTAACCTCCACCAGCAGCACATGGCTAGAGACCCAGTCCAAGTAACGGCTGACTAAGAAGCACCCCAGAACTGCTCCTAACTGCGCAACACCCTGGGCGAAAGCATTCTGAGTGCCAGTTACGTGTTGCAAATCCTGCTGAAAACATCTACCCAGATTAACTGGAGTGATGAGTGCAGCAGCAACCAAGACATCACTGGACTACTTAAACTACTGCACAGCATCACCAAGGCTAATTCATCCCAAACTCAGACAACCTAGAGTGTTGAGGATAAGTTACTGGCTGCTTGGTAGCAACTCATAGCAAAGACTGAGAGACAGCACACCTACTTCTAGTCCTACGAACAACCAATGCAGCAGTAGGACTGTTTACAACTTGTGGAAGAGAGCAAAGACAACAACACAAATGACGGTGACTTCATTAACAACTAGAGTTCGTACCTAGAAGGACTCCCCACCGAAAGCCTGACAGAAACCAACAAACTTACCCTCAGAATGATCCACCACTACGAAAAAGTACACCTCCCAGATGTCCAATCCTACTGCGCTAACTGGAAAGGCTATGAAGTTTTATAGTACGACGCCATCAGGAACTAATTGGACTCTTAGAATATTGAAATGCTGCACTCACTGCTTAATATGGCTTTGGAGAATAAACCAGGGCCAAGTGGGGTCCCTATGCCATCTAAAGACCACAACTGGTCAGGCATGCTAATCAGTGAATGCGTGGTCAGTCAGTGGCTGCTCTGCTCCTTCACCGTCACTGACGCTCTTATGGCTCAAACTCTGCTATATAAAGACCCGCCTCCTACTAATTAAAAGGAGATGATGTATGTGCCTAGGCAGAGAATTAAAGCTTAACTCAACCAGCAGCCCTTCTTAGAAAACCTCAGCAAAATAGGAATTACGGAACTACTGGTGCAAGTCAAGGCCACTGATGCCAAACTGAACTGCGTGCTCGTTGAACTAGAGGATTCAGAAAGCATGCTCACTCACTAAATGTGGGTACCCGTGGGCAACCTGAGACAACTGGAGAAGCCAATGGCCTCCCCGACCACCTAGTCAGCTAACAGCCTGAACAGCCACTTTATGGAGACCATCGACCAACTGATCTACGAGTACTCGAAGACTGCCATTGAAAAGTTGTTCTAGTCCCTGTAAAACAGAAACAACGCCCAGTAGGAAGTTGGGTAGGTGCTGAAGATGCCAGAAGGAATAGACATAGCACTATAAGAGCTGGTGAGTTGGATAGTCTAGGAAGCCTTCCACAAGGACCCAGTGACTGGTTGGGAAATT
>Ga0138260_10242124_pt1 | contig 13431 bp, 8 predicted proteins | sample RNAB_220151111_FD_105235 | JGI IMG/M metagenome (GOLD analysis project Ga0138260, IMG submission 105235) | Metatranscriptomics of polar marine prokaryotic and eukaryotic communities from Palmer Station, Antarctica after 24hr light incubation -... | ecosystem: Environmental > Aquatic > Marine >... | reverse complement strand
CTCAGTTATAATCAGAACTATGCTTAGAGCCCTATTCCGAAGTAGTGGTTACTGCACCCAATGATGGGTCAATAGGCGCATCTGCAACCATTTCTAGAATGTCTGTTGAAGCTACTGCTTCAGACATATCTGGCATTACAGGCATAATGGGTTTCATACGGCGCTTACGACGCTCTTCATGATAGGTCTGACCAGTTCCTGCAGGAATAAGCCGCCCTACAATGACATTCTCTTTCAGTCCACGTAAGTCATCCTTAGCACCTCTAACGGCTGCCTCGGTTAAGACTCGAGTAGTTTCCTGGAATGAGGCAGCTGAAATAAATGACTCAGTTACAAGTGATGCTTTAGTAATACCCAACAAGTCTTGAGTATAGGTAGCCGGCATTTTATTCAACAATACAGCCTTGTCATTTAAATCTAACACTCGTGACTTATCAACTTGATCACCACGAATAAGACGTGTATCGCCACCGTTTACAATAGTAACCTTACGTAGCATCTGGCGAACAATCACTTCGATATGCTTATCGTTGATTCCAACACCTTGCAAGCGATAAACATCTTGCACTTCATCAACCATGTAAGTGGTTAGATCCTGCAAGCCCTTAATACGAACAATGTCATGAGAATCAAGCTCACCGTCTACCAAAACCTCACCTTTTTCAACATGCTCGCCTTCAAACACATTAATGTGACGAAATTTTGGGATCAATGTCTCAATTGATTCATTATCTTTATTAGAAATAACTAAACGTTTTTTGCCTTTTGTTTCCTTACCATAAGAAACAACACCAGTCATTTCAGATAATACGGCAGGTTCTTTTGGCTTTCTAGCTTCAAACAAGTCAGCAACTCGTGGCAAACCACCCGTAATATCACGGTTCTTAGACGATTCTTGTGGAATTCTAGCAATAACGTCACCAACAGAAATAGAGGCACCATCCGATACATTAACAAATGCGCCACCGGGTAACATGTAATGAGCTGGAATATTAGTGCCCGCATAACATAACGCTTCACCCTTACTATCGATCAACTCGATAGTTGGGCGCAGTTCTTTACCGGCGTTAGATCGAATGGAGTCATCCATTACCTCAATAGAAGTCAGACCCGTGGTGTCATCAACTCGATGCTGTACCGTTACTGCTTCCATAAAATCTGAAAACTTAACTTTACCAGCCACCTCGGTAATAACTGGGTGCATATGTGGATCCCAATTAGCTACTGTTTGGCCAGCTTTAACCTTTTGGTTGTCCTTAACGACAAACTCAGAACCATAAGGAATTTTATAGCGTTCTTTCTCTCGACCGTTGACATCTATAATACCAACTTCACCAGAACGTGACACAGCTACCAACTTGTTAGACGAATTCTTAACGGTCTTTACATTATGGAACTTAACTGTGCCTTGATTTTTAATCTCAATACTGTTGACTGACGCTGAACTACTCGCCGCACCACCAATGTGGAAGGTCCGCATTGTTAACTGAGTACCCGGCTCACCAATAGACTGAGCAGCTAAAACACCAACAGCCTCACCTTTACCAACTTCATGCCCACGTGCTAGTTCACGACCGTAACACTTTACACATAAACCGTATCGTGTCTCACAGGTAACAGCAGAACGAACTATTAATTCATCTACACCAATCTCATCGATAATATCTACTTCAGCTTCTTCAATGAGGGTACCGTTTGCAATTAGTACTTCACCATCGTTACCGATTAAGTCTTGTTGTAATGTACGACCTAGTACTCGCTCACCTAACTCAACAACGATATCGCCACCTTCAATGACTGGCTTTAAAACAATACCCTTCATTGTTCCACAGTCATCTTCGTTTACGACGAGATCCTGAGATACGTCCACTAGTCTTCGAGTTAAGTACCCTGAATTTGCAGTTTTCAATGCAGTATCAGCAAGACCTTTACGAGCACCGTGAGTAGAAATAAAGTACTGTAAAACGTCTAATCCTTCCCGAAAGTTTGCAGTAATAGCGTTCTCAATAATAGAACCGTCAGGTTTAGCCATCAGGCCACGCATTCCGGCTAACTGTCTAATCTGCGCTGCAGAACCACGAGCACCAGAATCAGCCATAACAAAAATTGAGTTAAAAGAATCCTGTACGATCTTCTTACCTTTAGCATCAGTAACTGTTTCTTTACCAATCTCTTTCATCATTGCTTTAGCAACTTTGTCATTCGTGTGAGACCAGATATCAACAACTTTATTGTAACGCTCACCGGAAGTAACGAGTCCGGTCGACCATTGCTTTTCAATTTCTTTAATGTCAGCTTCAGCTGCACTAATTAATTCAGCTTTATCATCAGGAATAATCATGTCGTTAACACCGATTGATATACCAGACTTGGTTGCATACTTGTAACCGGTATACATCAATTGGTCAGCGAGAATTACAGTGTCTTTAAGACCAACGTCTCGATAACAGGCATCAATCAATTTAGAAACATTTTTCTTATCTAATGTTTTATTAATTTGGTCAAAAGATAAACCTTTAGGCAACAACTCGCTTAAAATAGCACGACCTACCGTTGTTTCAACTCGGCGTTTTTGAGCAACTTTGTTGCCTTCATCATCTTTTGTATATTCAACCACTCGACATTCAATTTTGGCCTGGAGTGCAACAACATTAGTTTGGTAAGCACGCAATACTTCTTTAGCATCACTAAACACCATACCTTCGCCATGAGCGTTAATCTTTTCACGTGTCATATAATAAAGACCAAGAATAATATCCTGAGTCGGCACTATGATAGGCTTACCGTTGGCTGGAGATAGAATATTGTTAGTCGACATCATTAATGTTCGCACTTCTAACTGCGCTTCGATTGACAACGGTACGTGAACTGCCATTTGATCGCCGTCAAAGTCTGCATTAAAAGCGGTACAAACTAACGGATGTAACTGTATTGCTTTTCCTTCAATTAGGGTTGGCTCAAAGGCCTGAATTCCCAAACGGTGAAGTGTTGGCGCACGATTTAGCATAATAGGATGTTCACGAATAACCTCTTCAAGGATATCCCAAACTTCAGCTACTTCACGCTCTACCAATTTTTTAGCTGCTTTAATAGTAGTTGCCAGACCACGAAGTTGGAGCTTGCTGAAAATAAAAGGCTTAAATAACTCAAGTGCCATTTTTTTCGGTAAACCACATTGATGCAATTTAAGAGTGGGACCAACAACAATAACAATCGACCAGAGTAATCGACACGCTTACCTAGTAAATTCTGACGAAAACGACCTTGCTTACCCTTAATCATGTCTGACAATGACTTCAAGGGGCGTTTGTTAGTACCAGTAATGGCACGACCACGTCGTCCATTATCAAGCAAAGCATCTACAGACTCTTGAAGCATACGCTTTTCGTTGCGCACGATAATGTCAGGAGCGTTCAATTCAAGCAGTCGCTTGAGGCGATTATTACGATTAATCACACGACGATACAAATCGTTTAAATCTGACGTAGCAAAACGTCCACCATCCAGTGGTACTAATGGTCGTAGATCGGGTGGTAACACTGGAAGAACAGTCATAACCATCCATTCTGGCTTGTTACCAGAATCGATAAATGCTTCAACAAGCTTTAGTCGTTTTGATAAACGTTTAAACTTTGTTTCAGATTTTGTGCTTTCAATTTCTTCCCGAAGGGTGATCGTATCGCTCTTTAGATCAACTTCTTTCAACAATTCAAATATAGCTTCTGCACCCATTTTGGCATTAAAATCATCACCAAATTCTTCAGTCGCTTCTAGGTACATCTCATCATTTAAAAGCTGACCTTTTTCTAGCGTTGTCATACCTGGATCAATTACAACAAAACCTTCAAAATAAAGAACACGTTCGATATCTCGTAGGGTCATATCAAGTAGCAAACCAATACGCGATGGTAAAGATTTAAGGAACCAAATATGAGCAATCGGACACGCTAATTCAATGTGTCCCATGCGGTCACGTCGGACTTTAGTCTGAGTAACTTCGACGCCACATTTCTCACACACAACGCCGCGATGCTTAAGGCGCTTATACTTTCCGCACAAACACTCAAAGTCTTTAACTGGGCCAAAAACTTTGGCACAAAACAAACCGTCACGCTCAGGCTTAAAGGTACGATAATTAATAGTTTCAGGCTTTTTAACTTCGCCATAAGACCATGAGCGAACCATATCAGGAGACGCTAAGCCAACCTTAATGTGATCAAAGTCGTCAACCTGGCCCTGCTTCTTTAATAAATTAAGTAGGTCTTTCATGATTACTCCTGTTCAAGCTCTATGTTAAGGCTCAAAGAACGAATCTCTTTAAGCAACACGTTAAATGACTCAGGCATGCCTGGTTCCATACTGAAGTCGCCATCTACGATATTCTTGTACATCTTATTACGGCCATTCACGTCGTCCGATTTTACGGTCAACATTTCCTGTAACGTATAAGCTGCACCATATGACTCTAGTGCCCAGACTTCCATTTCTCCAAAGCGCTGACCACCAAACTGAGCTTTCCCACCCAAAGGTTGCTGAGTTACTAAGCTATAAGGTCCTGTTGAACGAGCGTGCATCTTATCGTCAACTAAATGGTTTAGCTTAAGCATGTACATATAACCGACGGTTACAGGGCGATCAAACTCTTCTCCAGAACGTCCGTCAATTAGGGTTGTCTGACCTGTTTCGGGTAAGTCGGCTAACGCAAGCATGGTACGAATCTCATCTTCATCAGCACCGTCAAAAACGGGGGTTGCCATCGGAACGCCACGTCTAAGATTTTTGCAAAGCTCCATGATCTCAACGTCGCTAAATTTACTAAAATCGACTTTGTCACTTGTACTGTTATAAATTTTCTTCAGAAAACCACGTAACTCTTCCGCCTTGGTATGAGCATCTAACATGCCACCAATCTTTAGACCCAGTCCGTTCGCTGCCCAACCCAAATGCGCCTCGAGTACCTGTCCAACATTCATACGCGAAGGAACGCCGAGTGGGTTCAAAACGATATCGATGGGTGTGCCATCCGCCCTGTATGGCATATCTTCTTCAGGCACAATCATAGATACCACGCCCTTGTTACCGTGACGTCCAGCCATTTTATCACCAGGTTGCATGCGACGCTTAACCGCAACATAAACCTTAACCATCTTAAGTACACCCGGCTTTAGATCATCACCAGCGGTAACTTTATTCTTTTTTTCTTCAAACAAGCTATCAAATTCTGACCGTTGACCTGCAAGCTGATCACTCAAAGACTCTAGTGCCTTACTGACTGTGTCATCACTCATGCGAATACTTGACCACTGGTCACGACTGATAGAAGCAAGGTACTCTTTAGTAATTAACGCACCACGCTTTAGACCTTCTGGTCCACCACTAGCAGGCTGACCAGTAATTAAACGGGCTACACGCTGATAAATATTACCCTCAATAATACGGAACTGGTCGTCAAGATCTTTCTTTAAAGAGATGATCTCAGCACGTTCATTCTCAAGAGCACGAGCATCTTTATCAACACCATCACGCGTAAAAACTCGAACATCAACCACGGTTCCAACAACACCAGACTTCATTCGAAGTGAGGTATCTTTTACATCAGAGGCTTTCTCACCAAAAATAGCTCGAAGTAACTTTTCTTCTGGTGTTAACTGAGTTTCACCTTTAGGTGTGACTTTACCAACTAAAATATCACCAGCTTTAACTTCAGCACCAACATACACCACACCCGACTCGTCCAGCTTAGACAATAAGCCTTCGCTCACGTTAGGTATATCAGCTGTAATTTCTTCTGAACCTAATTTTGTGTCTCTAGCTAAACAGCTAAGCTCTTCAATATGGATAGTGGTAAAACGGTCTTCTTTGACAACACGCTCCGATAGTAATATAGAATCTTCAAAGTTATAACCGTTCCAAGGCATGAACGCGACTTGCATGTTCTGTCCTAAAGCCAGCTCACCTAGATCGGTTGAAGCACCATCAGCTAGAACATCATTCTTTTCAACTTTATCACCCGGTTTAACAAGTGGTTTTTGATTAATACAAGTGTTCTGGTTAGATCGCGTATATTTTGTAAAGTTATAGATATCAACACCTGGATCGCCAGCCGTTGTTTCTTTATCATTCACACGTATAACGACTCGACTAGCATCAACAGAATCAACGATACCGCCACGTTCTGCTTTTACGATAGTGCCTGAGTCGATAGCAACAACACGCTCCATTCCAGTTCCAACAATTGGCTTTTCGGCGCGCAGGCAAGGAACAGCCTGACGTTGCATGTTAGATCCCATTAACGCTCTGTTCGCATCGTCGTGCTCAAGAAATGGTATTAAAGATGCAGCAACTGAAACAATTTGTTTTGGAGAAACGTCCATATACTGGATTTTATCGACTGAGGACAAAATGGCTTCATTTTGAAAACGTGAAGGCACTAGTTCATCAGTAATTAAGCCTTTTTTATTAATAGTGACGTTGGCTTGTGCAATCGTATACTGACCTTCATCAATTGCAGATAAGTACTCAACGTCATCAGTAACTTTACCGTTAACAACTTTACGATAAGGTGTCTCTAAAAAGCCATAATGATTAGTACGAGCATAAACAGAGAGTGAGTTAATAAGACCAATGTTAGGTCCCTCAGGTGTTTCAATTGGGCATACTCGACCGTAATGCGTTGGATGTACGTCACGCACTTCAAAACCCGCACGTTCTCTTGTAAGACCACCGGGGCCTAAGGCAGAAACACGTCGTTTGTGTGTTACTTCTGACAGTGGATTATTTTGATCCATGAATTGCGATAATTGGCTCGAGCCAAAAAATTCTTTGACGGCTGCTGCTACCGGTTTGGCATTGATAATATCTTGTGGCATCAAGCCTTCAGATTCAACGAGGCCCAAACGATCACGGACAGCACGCTCAACTCGCACAATTCCAGTTCGGAAAGCATTCTCAGCCATTTCTCCTACACTACGGATTCTACGATTACCAAGATGATCTATGTCATCTACCTGACCATTACCATTGCGTATGTCGATCAAAACTTTCATAGCATCAACAATATCGTCTGTAGAGAGCGTACCCTTGCCCAGAATCTCTTCACGTCCAAGACGACGATTGAATTTCATTCGGCCTACTTCAGACAAGTCATAACGTTCGCTGTTAAAAAACAAGTTCTGAAAAAGATTTTCAGCAGAATCTTTAGTTGGTGGCTCGCCAGGACGCATCATGCGGTAAATTTCAACTTTTGCTTCAAGATCTGTTGTCGTTGGATCAAGTGCCAAGGCGTTTGAAATAAAAGCACCATGATCAATTTCATTAGTAAAAATTGTCTTGATTTGTTTTATGCCTTTTTCACGAATTAAGACAATCAACTCTTCAGTTATCTCGTCATTCGCGCTCGCAAAAACTTCACCCGTTTCAGAATCTATTAAATTGTCCGCAAGAATCTTGCCAAGAATAAAATCTTCGGGCACGACTAGAGATTTAATTGAAGATTTTTTCAAATCTTTGACATGCTTTGCAGTAATGCGACGGCCTTGTGGGACCATTACTTCGCCTTTGACAACTATATCAAATGTAGCGGTATCGCCCTTGAGACGGTCAGCTTCCAAAACCATGTCAATATCATTCTTTTTAATTTTGAAAATATCATGATCAAAAAACATATCCAACATCTGGACATTATCAAATCCAAGTGAGCGCAAGAGAATAGTCGCAGGCAATTTGCGTCGACGATCAATCCGTACAAACAAAGAATCTTTAGGATCAAATTCAAAATCTAGCCATGACCCACGATAGGGAATGACGCGAGCTGAATATAATAATTTGCCAGAAGAATGAGATTTACCACGATCGTGATCATAAAACACACCGGGTGAACGATGCAATTGAGAAACAATAACTCGCTCTGTACCATTGATTACAAAGGTGCCGTTGTTCGTCATTAAAGGCATTTCGCCCATATACACTTCTTGTTCTTTGACGTCTTTTACCGATCTATTTTTGGCAGAGGCTTCTCTGTCGTAAATAACTAGACGAACTAAAACTCGCAGAGGTGCAGCATAAGTCAGACCACGGATTTGACATTCTTTAACATCAAATACAGGAGGGTTGACTCGGTAGCTGACATATTCCAGCTCGACATTGCCAGAAAAACTGACAATAGGAAAAATAGATTCAAAAGCACGCTGTAAACCGGTGCCTTTCTGAATGCCGTCAGGATTTAGAAAACGTTTGTACGAATCCGTTTGAATAGCCAATAGATAAGGTTCATCAATGACTGCGGGTCGTTTGCCGAAATCCCTGCGAATACGTTTTTTCTCAGTAAAAGAGTAAGCCATTTATAGTCCTCGTAAAAAAACCGTTTTCATGTCACGTTTGGTTGCGCTTTGTTTATTCGGCAGCTATGAAGAATTCATAATAGCCGTAAACAGGCGCGGGCTGATGACGTTTTCCGCCATCAGCCCATGCTTGTAAGTGCTGGGTAAAACTACCCGACAACTGTTTCAATACTTAATTACTTAAGCTCAACAGTTGCGCCAGCTTCTTCAAGCTGCTTTTTTAGATCTTCAGCTTCTGTCTTAGATGCTGCTTCTTTAACAGTAGCAGGTGCGCTTTCTACCATGTCTTTAGCTTCTTTTAAACCAAGACCAGTAATACCACGAACCGCTTTAATAACACCAACTTTCTTTTCGCCAAAGCTGACTAGTACTACATCAAATTCGTCTTTTTCAGCTTCGACTGCTCCACCAGCGTCGCCGCCAGCAGGTGCTGCTGCGACGGCTGCCGCTGCTGATACGCCAAATTTTTCTTCCATTGCTGAAATTAAATCGACTACTTCCATTATTGTCATGCTTGATAAAGTTTCAAGTATGTCGTCTTTAGAAACTGCCATTGTTCTTCTCCTGATACAGAAATAATAAAATGATTAAGCTTGTTTTTGATCACGAATTGCAGCAACTGTTCGAGTCAGCTTGCCCGGTACTTCATTCATAGTACGCGCAAGTTTTTCGACAGGGGCTTTCATTACAGCCATCAGTAAACTGATTGCTTGATCGTAAGTTGGTAATAACGCTAGTCGTTTAATTTCGGACGGATCCAATAACTCACCACCAAAGGCGATTAGTTTAACAACTAGTTTATCGTTGGCATCAGCAAACTTTTTTAGAACGCGAGCAGCACTACCTGGCTCGTCCATAGAAAATGCATAGACCATTTGACCTTGTAAAGAATTACACATGCAGTCGCAGCCCGTACCTTCAAATGCGCGGCGAGCCAAGGTATTCTTGACTACACGCAAATGAACATTAGACTCACGAGCCTGAACACGTAATTGGGTCATCTCACCAACCGACAAGCCCTGATACTCAGCCGCAATAACAGAATGTGCATCGGCAGCAACCTGCGCTACTTCGCTCACCACTGCTTGCTTTTGCTCGAGTGTTAAAGGCATATAAGTTCTCCTGATTAATAAACCATACTGAACAAATGTTCAGTCCTTCAGTCCCTTCTGGCATTGTCAGCTTGCGATTACTAGCAAGATGATTCCACCTATTCCTAACGATCTCTTAACCAGGTATTCCTGTCTCAGAAGATCGTCTACGCAGGCAATTAAGGCTTGAAATCTTACAACAAGTTAGACACAAGCCACCCACGGTCTTTGACGAGTCACCGATGAAATTGATTAATAATGACACCGGTGTTCTCAAAGATTATAAAAACCAGTCTATTTAAGATCCAGACTAGTTTGGTCAACCGCAACACCGGCACCCATGGTGGTGGAGATTGAGATTTTCTTTAGATAAACACCCTTAGCCGTACTCGGCTTGGCTTTTTTCAAATCTGCCAGTAGAAATTCTAAATTTTCACGTAATTGCGCGATTTCAAAACTAGACTTGCCAATGGTGCAATGAATAATGCCACCTTTATCGGTTCTATATCGAACTTGACCTGCTTTAGCATTTTTAACAGCCGTTGCAACATCTGGTGAAACAGTACCCACTTTGGGATTTGGCATTAAGCCACGAGGCCCTAGAAGTTGACCTAATTGACCAACCACACCCATAGCATCTGGACTAGCAATAACAACACCAAAGTCGATATCACCAGCTTTCATTGATTCAGCTAAATCCTGCATTCCAACAACGTCAGCACCAGCAGCCAGTGCCTTTTCAGCATTTTCGCCTTGAGTAAATACCGCAACGCGAACAGTCTTACCTGTTCCGTTTGGCAATACACTGGACCCACGAACATTTTGGTCTGACTTGCGAGGATCAACACCTAGATTAATTGCTGCATCAACGCCTTCATCAAATTTAGCCGTGCTTAGATCTTTTAGTAATTGCAGACAATCATTGATTGAATACTGCTTGGTTTTATCTACTTTCTCGCTGATTGCAGCAAAGCGCTTTGAAGATTTAGCCATGTTACACTCCCTCCACTTCGAGGCCCATACTACGGGCACTACCAGCAATAATATTAACTGCAGCGTCCATATCGTTCGCGTTCAAGTCAATCATTTTAGTTGTCGCAATTTCTTCTAACTGAGCACGGGTTACTTTGCCCACTTTATTAGTATTGGGTGCACCACTTCCTTTAGTCAAACCAGCCGCTTTCATTAGCAAAACTGAAGCTGGTGGAGTCTTAATTTCGAAAGTGAAACTCTTATCACTATAAACTGCTATGACTACCGGTAATGGCATGCCTTTTTCAGCTTCTTGAGTCTGTGCGTTAAACGCCTTACAAAACTCCATAATGTTGAGACCGTGTTGACCCAAAGCTGGACCTACAGGTGGACTTGGATTTGCAGCACCTGCAGGTACTTGCAACTTGACATAATTGATTATCTTTTTAGCCATAACGACTTTCTCCTGGGTTCAAATGGACTACTCAATTCGCCCTCCCCAAAATTGTTTAAAAAAATTTAGAAATTAAATAACTGCTATTAACCCTTTTCTACCTGGCCAAAACCAAGCTCTACAGGGGTCGAACGACCGAAGATTTGAACCGAAACCAGCATCTTACTTTTCTCATAATTCACTTCTTCAACGACACCATTAAAGTCATTAAATGGACCATCATTAACGCGAACCACCTCACCAACTTCAAATAATACTTTTGGCTTTGGCTTATCGACACCAGCTTCAACTCGATTTAAAATTGAATTAGCCTCTGCGTCTGTAATTGCGGCCGGAGTAGAACTGGTTCCACCTATAAACCCAAGTACTTTAGGTACTTGCTTAACCATGTGCCACGTATCATTGTTCATTTCCATCTGAACCAATACATAACCTGGAAAAAATTTACGTTCACTTTTGCGTCGGACACCGTCTCTCATTTCCACAACTTCTTCGGTTGGGATAAGAATTTTTCCAAAACTTTGCTTAAATTCAGAGGTTAAAACACGGCTTTCTAAAACCTTTTTCACATAGGCTTCAAAGCCTGAGTAGGCATGAACAACATACCAACGCCAAGCATCATTAACTACTTGCTCAACTTCATCAAGTGGTTCTTGACCTTCTACTTCTTCGTTCGATATATCACTCATTTAAACAGATCACCAAAGTAGCTTGTGTTAAATACGTTCATGAGGCCAAAATACTTCGAACACCCCAACCCAAAGCAGAATCAACCGCCCAAAGCATGAGCGCTACTATAAACACCATGATCATAACCATCAATGTTGTTTGAATTGTTTCCTGCCGAGTTGGCCATACCACCTTACGCACTTCGATTCGGGCATCTTTAAAGAAGCCAAGAGCCTTACGACCCATATCAGTAATCGAAACCAAAAAGATCGCAATCCCGATTACTACCAATAAGCCGAGTACTCGATATAACTGAGACTCACCTTCAAAATAGTAATAACCGGCAACAGAACCAATTAATACAATTAAAGCTGAAATTAACTTTAATGTATCAAGACCTGACGCTGGCTGTTCAGCCTTTGTAACCACAAAAATACCCCGACCTATTGCGAATATGGCAGGACAGGAGGGACTCGAACCCCCAACCTGCGGTTTTGGAGACCGCTGCTCTACCAATTGAGCCACTGTCCTAAACTTGGCGGCGGATCTAAAGCTCCGCCCTTAATATTATCGCCGTCAAACGAAGGGCGGGGATGGTAGCCCATCTCCCGCCCTGATGCAATAATATATCTACTTACTTACTTGAGTATTTAACTCGACTTACTTAAACCGCTTCTTAAATAACTTTCACAATCACGATTATTGACTGCCAGTCTTATGCAAGAATTTTAGCAACAACGCCCGCACCAACGGTACGACCACCTTCACGTATTGCGAAGCGAAGTCCATCGTCCATTGCGATTGGCGCTATCAGGGTAACTTCCATCTTAACATTGTCACCAGGCATTACCATTTCAATACCCGAAGGTAATTCACAAGCACCAGTCACGTCTGTTGTACGGAAGTAAAACTGTGGGCGATATCCATTGAAGAATGGCGTATGACGACCACCTTCATCTTTCGATAAAATATACACTTCACATTCAAATTTTGTATGTGGCGTAATTGAACCTGGCTTTGCTAATACTTGACCGCGCTGAACATCTTCACGCTTAGTACCGCGTAATAAAATACCGACGTTATCACCTGCTTGACCTTGGTCAAGCAATTTCCGGAACAATTCAACACCAGTACAAGTAGTTTTGAGTGTGTCAGTAATACCGACAACTGCAATCTCTTCACCCACTTTAACAATACCACGCTCTATACGACCTGTTACAACAGTACCACGACCTGAGATAGAGAAAACGTCCTCTACTGGCATTAGGTAGTCGCCTTCAATAGCACGCTCTGGCTCTGGTACATAAGTATCTAATGCTTCGACTAACTTAATAATTGCTGGTACACCAATTTCACTGGTATCGCCTTCTAATGCTTTCAAAGCAGAACCCGTAATGATTGGAGTATCGTCACCAGGAAAATCATAGGTATCGAGTAATTCACGTATTTCCATTTCGACTAGTTCTAACAACTCTTCGTCGTCAACCATGTCGGCTTTATTCATGAAAACTACAATGTAGGGAACACCTACCTGACGTGCTAGAAGTATGTGCTCACGAGTTTGAGGCATTGGGCCGTCCGCTGCTGAACAAACAAGAATAGCGCCGTCCATTTGAGCTGCACCAGTAATCATGTTTTTAACATAATCAGCGTGACCAGGACAATCAACGTGTGCGTAATGACGGTTATGTGACTCATATTCAACGTGAGACGTTGAAATAGTTATACCACGTGCCTTTTCTTCTGGCGCGTTATCAATCTCAGCGAATGCCTTAACTTCACCACCTTGAAGCTCTGCCATTACTTTGGTCAGTGCTGCAGTCAGCGTAGTCTTGCCATGATCGACGTGACCAATCGTTCCCACATTGACGTGGGGCTTATTTCTTTCAAATTTTGCTTTTGACAT
>Ga0138260_10303373_pt1 | contig 13438 bp, 9 predicted proteins | sample RNAB_220151111_FD_105235 | JGI IMG/M metagenome (GOLD analysis project Ga0138260, IMG submission 105235) | Metatranscriptomics of polar marine prokaryotic and eukaryotic communities from Palmer Station, Antarctica after 24hr light incubation -... | ecosystem: Environmental > Aquatic > Marine >... | reverse complement strand
GTCTTTTTTTTGTGATGTGTTTAATTATGCCGATGTAGCTCAGTTGGCCAGAGCAGCTGATTTGTAATCAGCGGGTCGGGGGTTCGAATCCCTCCATCGGCTCTAAGAGGTCTCAAAAGAAAGAAAAGAAGTCGTTCTTTATTGTAAATGATATTAATATTATGGGGGAATACTCAAGCGGCCAACGAGGGCAGACTGTAAATCTGCTGACTACGTCTTCGTAGGTTCGAATCCTGCTTCCCCCACCATATATAATAAGCGGGAGTAGCTCAGCTGGCTAGAGCATTAGCCTTCCAAGCTAAGGGTCGCGGGTTCGAATCCCGTTTCCCGCTCATTTTATTTTAACTAGCGTAAGCTAGTTAATGTTTTTATCAGCTTTTGTTTGGCCGATGTAGCTCAGCGGTAGAGTGCTTCCTTGGTAAGGAAGAGGTCACGGGTTCAATTCCCGTCATTGGCTCGATAATAGGATTAATTATAAGTATTTTATTTGTTAACTAAATTGTAAAAATTATGGCTAAGGAAAGTTTTAAAAGAACCAAGCCTCACGTGAACATCGGAACAATCGGTCATGTTGATCATGGTAAAACCACTTTAACAGCAGCTATTACTAAGGTACTAGCTGATGCTGGATTTGGTGAAGCTAGAGATTTCGCATCTATTGATAATGCTCCTGAGGAAAAAGAAAGAGGTATCACTATAAACAGTTCGCACGTTGAGTACGAAACTGCTAATAGACATTATGCTCATGTTGATTGTCCAGGTCACGCAGATTACGTTAAAAATATGGTAACTGGTGCTGCTCAAATGGATGGTGCTATTCTTGTATGTGCTGCGACCGATGGTCCAATGCCACAAACTAGAGAACATATTCTATTGGGTCGTCAGGTAGGTATTCCAAAAATCGTTGTTTTCTTAAACAAAGTAGATTTAGTGGATGACGAAGAATTATTGGAATTAGTTGAAATGGAAGTTAGAGAATTATTAACTTTCTATGACTATGACGGTGATGATCTTCCAGTTATCTCTGGTTCTGCATTAGGTGCTTTAAACGGTGAAACGAAATGGGTTGATTTAGTTTTAGAATTAATGAAAGCTGTTGATGATTACATTCCTCTACCTGCTAGAGATATCGAGAAGCCTTTTTTATTACCAGTTGAGGATATTTTCTCTATAACTGGTCGTGGAACTGTTGCTACTGGTAGAATTGAAACAGGTGTTGTTAATGTAGGTGAAGAGGTTCATATCTTAGGTATGCAGGAGGAAAAGTTAGTTTCTACTGTTACTGGTGTTGAAATGTTTAGAAAATTATTAGACAGAGGTGAAGCAGGTGATAACGTAGGTTTGTTATTAAGAGGTGTTGAACGTGAAGCTATTAAAAGAGGAATGGTTATAGTTAAGCCAGGATCTATTACAGTTCACACTAAATTTAAAGCTGAGATATATGTATTAAAGAAAGAAGAGGGTGGTCGTCATACTCCTTTCCATGATAAATATCGTCCACAGTTTTATTTGAGAACTACTGATGTTACAGGTGAAATATTCTTACCAGAAGGTAGAGAAATGGTTATGCCAGGTGATAACGTTACTATTACAGTTCACTTAATCGTTCCTGTTGCAATGACCAAAGGTTTGAGATTTGCGATAAGAGAAGGTGGTAGAACAGTAGGTGCTGGTCAGGTAACTGAAATTATTGAGTAATTAAAATAAAAGCTGATTTATTTAAAAGGTGTCTTGATATTCAAGACACCTTTTATCGGCTTAATAAATTTTATTTACGAGAGTAGCTCAATTGGTAGAGCACTGGTCTCCAAAACCAGCGGTTGTGAGTTCGATTCTCGCCTCTCGTGCACTAAAATACTATGTTTTGAAAAAATTGAAATTATATTTGAAAGAAGTTTATGTTGAGTTGTTTGATAAGACATCTTGGCCAACTTTTAAGGAGTTGCAAAAGGAATCTACAATTGTATTAATCGCATCTGTAGTGTTTGCTTTAATTGTAGTTTCGATGGATGTAGTATTTAATAAGTTAATGGATATAGTTTATAACCTATAATTTAATAGAATGACTGAGGTTAAGAGCGAAAATAATAAGATGAAATGGTACGTTGTTCGTGCTGTTAGTGGTAAGGAAAAAAAGGTTAAGGATTATATCGAGCATGAAGTCAAAAGTGTAGGACTTGACGATTTAGTTAGTCAGATATTAATTCCAACTGAAAAAGTTTATCAAATTAGAAATGGAAAAAAGGTAAGTAAAGAGCGTAGTTTTTTTCCAGGTTACATATTAATTGAAGCTGCATTATTGGGAGAGATTACTCATGTTATAAAAAATATAACTGGTGTAATTGGTTTTCTTGGTGATAAAGGTGGAGAGCCAATTCCTTTACGTCAGACGGAAGTTAATCGTATTTTAGGTAAGGTTGATGAATTGGCTGAAACTGAAGAGGAAATTAATATACCATTCATAGTTGGTGAAAATGTTAAAGTGATTGATGGTCCTTTTAATAGTTTTTCTGGTGTAATTGAAGACATCAATGAAGAAAAACGTAAATTGAAAGTGATGGTTAAGATTTTTGGTAGAAAAACTCCACTTGAATTAAGTTTCTTACAAGTAGAAAAAGAATAACAATTAACAATAATTAATTTGCAAAACAATGGCAAAGGAAGTAACAGGAATAATTAAATTACAGATTAAGGGAGGTGCTGCTAATCCATCACCACCAGTTGGTCCAGCACTTGGTGCTAAAGGTGTAAATATCATGGAGTTTTGTAAGGCATTTAATGCTAGAACTCAAGATATGGCAGGTAAATTACTACCAGCTGTTATTACAGTTTATTCTGACAAATCTTTTGATTTTATAGTAAAACAACCACCAGTTGCAGTTCAACTGATGGAAGCTGCTAAAATTAAAAAAGGTTCTGCAGAACCAAACCGTATTAAAGTTGCAAATGTTTCTTGGGATCAAATCGAGGAAATTGCAAAAGGAAAAATCCAAGACATGAATGCTTTCACTATACCTTCAGCAATGAAGATGATAGCTGGTACAGCAAGAAGTATGGGTATTAAAGTTGATGGAGAGTTTCCACAACCAGTAGAAGCGTAATTATTTTTATTTTTTATACAATGGCTAAATTATCAAAAAACCGGAAGGCTGCCCTTGCTAAGTACGATGCTGATGCAAAGTACTCAGTTATTGAGGCTGCCGCTACAGTTAAGGATATTACAACCACTAAATTTGATGCATCAGTTGACATCGATATTAAGTTGGGAGTAGATCCTAGAAAAGCTAACCAAATGGTTAGAGGAATAGCCACTTTACCTCACGGAACCGGGAAAGAGGTAAGAGTTTTAGTTTTATGTACACCAGACAAAGAGCAAGAAGCTAAAGATGCTGGTGCTGATCACGTTGGTTTAGACGATTATATCGCTAAAATTAAAGGTGGTTGGGCAGATATTGATGTTGTTATTACAATGCCATCTGCTATGGGTAAGGTTGGTGCTTTAGGTAGAGTTTTAGGACCTAGAGGATTAATGCCAAATCCGAAAGCTGGAACAGTTACAATGGATGTAGCTAAGGCAGTTAAAGAAGTGAAAGCAGGTAAAATTGATTTCAAAGTTGACAAATATGGAATTATCCATATTGGTATTGGTAGAGTTTCTTTTACAAAAGAGCAAATTGCTGAAAATGCAAAAGAAATTCTTACAATTATCAACAAGTTAAAACCTTCTGCTGCTAAAGGGACTTATATCCATAGTATCACTTTAAGTAGTACAATGAGTCCTGCTATAAAGCTGGATCTTAAAATGGCTGAAAATTAAATGTTGCATGCTTCCACATATAACCTAATTCTCATTAATTACTAAAAAATGACTAGAGGAGAAAAAAATCAAGTTATCGATGCGCTGGCAGTAAGATTGTCTGAAAATGATAATTTTTACTTAACAGACATTTCTGAACTTACGGTTGAAGATTCCAACAGTCTTAGAGGGGTTTTTCATGAAAAAGGTCTTAAGGTAGAGGTTGTAAAAAACACTCTGCTTCAAAAGGCTATGGAGAAAGTTGAAGGTAAAAATTTCGATGAACTTTATCCAACGTTAGTAGGTTCTACTAGCATTTTATTTACTGAATCGGGTAGTTTACCTGCAAAAGTGATTAAAGATTTCAGAAAAAAATTCCCGAAACCTGTATTAAAAGGTGCTTTTGTTGAAGAAAGCGTTTACGTTGGTGATGATATGCTTGATTTCTTATCAAGTGTGAAAAGTAAAAACGAGCTTATTGCTGATGTTGTTGCTTTATTACAATCTCCAGCTAAAAATGTTATTAGCTCTCTTCAATCAGGAGGTCAAACCTTGGTTGGATTACTTAAAACCCTTTCAGAAAAAGAAGGAAATTAATTTATTTTATTAAAATTTAAACTTATTACAAAATGGCTGATTTAAAAGAATTTGCGGAACAATTAGTTAATTTAACTGTAAAGGAAGTTAACGAACTTGCTGAGATCTTAAAAGACGAACACGGTATAGAACCTGCTGCTGCTGCAGTTAGTGTTGTTGCTGGTGGTGGTGACGCTGGTGATGCAGTTGCTGAACAAACTGAATTTGATGTAGTTTTATTGGCTGCAGGTAGTGCTAAATTAGGTGTTGTTAAATTAGTAAAAGAAATTACTGGTTTAGGCTTAAAAGAAGCAAAAGGTTTAGTTGACGAAGCTCCTAAAGCTGTTAAAGAAGGTGTTTCTAAAGAAGAAGCAGAACAAATTAAAGCTCAGTTAGAAGATGCTGGTGCTGAGGTTGAAGTGAAGTAATTCATATCTTCCAAAAATTAGGTTTAGACCAATTCATTGTGAATTGGTCTAAACCCTTTTATCGTTTATTTACTTTTGTTCTTTCAACAAATTATTATAAAATATGTCTACTCCAGTAAAGGTAACCGAGAGAATTAATTTCGCAACTGCGAAATGTACGCCTGAATACCCAGATTTTCTCGAGGTTCAATTAAAATCTTTCCATAATTTTTTTCAGTTTGAAACAACTCCTGAAAATCGTCAAGACGAAGGTTTATTTAATGTTTTTAGTGAAAATTTTCCTATTACTGATGCTCGTAATCAATTCGTATTAGAGTTTTTAGATTATTTCATTGATCCTCCTAGATACTCTATTGAAGAGTGTATTCAAAGAGGATTAACATACAGTGTTCCGTTAAAGGCAAAACTTAAATTGTATTGTACTGATGACGAACATGAAGATTTTGAAACAATTGTTCAGGATGTATATTTAGGTACAATTCCTTACATGACACCAAAAGGTACTTTTTGTATTAATGGTGCAGAACGTGTTGTTGTTTCTCAACTTCATAGATCTCCAGGTGTGTTTTTTGGTCAATCAAGACACGCAAATGGAACAAAACTATATTCTGCAAGAATTATCCCATTCAAGGGTTCTTGGATAGAATTTGCTACAGACATTAATAGTGTTATGTATGCTTACATTGATAGAAAAAAGAAACTACCTGTTACCACGCTTTTAAGAGCGATTGGTTTTGAATCAGATAAAGATATATTAGAGATTTTTGATTTAGCTGATGAAGTTAAAATCAATAAATCATCTTTGAAGAAAATTGTTGGACGAAAGTTAGCAGCAAGAATATTAAGAAGTTGGATTGAGGATTTTGTAGATGAAGATACAGGTGAAGTAGTTTCTATCGAAAGAAATGAGGTTATTATTGATAGAGAGACTGTAATTGATGAAAGTCATATTGAGTTGATTGAAGATTCTGGATCTAAAACTATTTTATTGCATAAAGAAGATACTTCTTCTGCAGATTTTGCAATTATTTATAATACCCTTCAAAAGGATACATCAAATTCTGAAAAGGAAGCTGTTGAACATATTTACAGGGTTCTTCGTAATGCAGAGCCGCCAGATATGGAAACTGCGAGAGGTGTAATTGATAAATTATTCTTTTCTGAAACAAGATATGATCTAGGTGAAGTTGGTCGTTACAGAATAAATAAAAAATTAGGTGGTGATTTAAATGAAGATACTCGCGTTTTAACAAAAGTTGATATCATTAAAATTATTAAGTATTTAATTGAGTTGATTAACGCGAAAGCTGACATTGATGATATTGATCACTTGAGTAATAGAAGAGTGAGAACAGTTGGTGAACAGATGTATTCTCAATTTGGAGTTGGTTTAGCTAGAATGGCTAGAACAATTAGAGAGAGAATGAATGTTAGAGATAATGAAGTATTTACTGCAACGGATTTAATTAATGCTAAAACTTTATCTAGTGTTATTAATTCTTTCTTTGGTACAAATCAGTTATCTCAGTTTATGGATCAAACCAATCCACTTTCTGAAATTACACACAAGAGAAGACTATCTGCTTTAGGACCTGGTGGTTTAAGTAGAGAAAGAGCTGGATTTGAAGTAAGAGATGTTCATTACACTCACTACGGTAGATTATGTACTATTGAGACTCCTGAGGGACCTAACATTGGTTTAATTTCTTCTTTATGTGTTTATGCTAAAATCAATAGATTAGGTTTTATAGAAACACCTTATAGAAAGGTTATTAATGGTTCTGTAGATTTAAACAAATTTGAGTATTTAAGTGCAGAAGAAGAAGAAGGTAAGTTTATTGCTCAAGCTAATGCAATAATTAAAGATGATGGTTCTTTTGATGGTGATTTAATAAAATCTAGATTGGATGCAGATTACCCTATTGTACCTCCTACAAAGTTGGACATGATGGATGTTGCTCCAAATCAGATAGCTTCTATTGCGGCTTCCTTAATTCCATTTTTAGAGCATGATGATGCCAATCGTGCATTAATGGGTTCTAACATGATGCGTCAAGCTGTACCTTTACTTTATCCAGAAGCTCCAATTGTAGGTACTGGTTTAGAGCAAAGAGTTGCTTCTGATAGTAGAGTTTTAATTAATGCTGAAGGTGATGGTGTTGTTGAGTATGTTGATGCAAACGAAATATGTATTAGATATAAGAGATCTGAAAATGATATTTTAGTATCGTTTGAAAATGACTTACGAACATATAATCTTATTAAGTTTAAGAAAACTAATCAGAATACTTGTATTAATCTTAAACCGATTGTTTCTAAAGGACAAAAAGTTATTAAAGGTCAGGTACTTTGTGAAGGTTATGCTACTGAAAAAGGTGAATTAGCAATTGGTAGAAATCTTAAGGTGGCTTTTATGCCATGGAAAGGTTATAATTTTGAGGATGCAATAGTAATCTCAGAAAAAATTGTTAAAGAAGATGTTTATACTTCGGTTCATATCGAAGAATATATCATGAATGTAAGGGATACTAAAAGAGGTGTTGAGGAATTAACAGCAGATATTCCAAACGTAAGTGAAGAGGCTACTAAAGACCTTGATGAGCACGGTATGATTAGAATTGGAGCTCAAGTAAAAGAGGGTGATATTTTAATTGGTAAAATTACTCCAAAGGGTGAAACTGATCCAACTCCAGAAGAAAAGTTATTAAGAGCAATTTTTGGTGATAAAGCCGGTGATGTTAAAGATGCTTCTTTAAAAGTATCTCCATCTGTTACAGGTGTTGTTATTGATAAGATGTTATTTTCAAGAGCAGTTAAAGATAGAAAATCTAGAGCTGATGAAAAGAATGTTATTGCTAAGATTGACGAACAATATAAGAAAGATTTAGGTGAATTAAAAGGAATCTTATTTGATAAATTGTGGAAATTAGTGGAAGGTAAAACTTCTACAGGTGTTTCTAATAATTTCAAAGAAGAATTAATTGGAAAGGGTTCTAAGTTTACTAAAAAGGCATTACATGATATTGACTATGATAATGTTAATCCAATGCGATGGACAAATGATAGTGATATCAATGATTTAATTAAAAGATTAATTCATAATTTCAATATCAAGTCATCTGATTTACTTGGTGCTTACAAACGTAAAAAGTTCTCTATCACTGTTGGGGATGAATTACCAACAGGTATTCTTAAATTAGGTAAGGTTTACTTAGCTAAGAAAAGAAAATTGAAAGTAGGTGATAAAATGGCTGGTCGTCACGGTAACAAAGGTATTGTTGCTAGAATTGTGAGAGAAGAAGATATGCCTTTCTTAGAAGATGGAACTCCAGTTGATATTGTTCTTAATCCATTAGGTGTTCCTTCTAGGATGAATTTAGGTCAGATTTACGAAACTGTATTGGCTTGGGCTGGTGAGAAGTTAGATTGTAAATTTGCAACTCCAATTTTTGATGGTGCAACTTTAGATCAAATTAAAGAATACACTGATAAAGCTGGATTACCTGAAAATGGTCAGACTTACCTTTATGATGGAGGTACAGGAGAACGTTTCGATCAGCCTGCAACTGTTGGTATTATTTATATGCTTAAGTTAGGTCACTTAGTTGATGATAAAATGCATTCTAGATCTATCGGACCATATTCTTTAATTACTCAACAACCATTAGGAGGTAAGGCTCAATTTGGTGGTCAGAGATTTGGTGAAATGGAGGTTTGGGCATTAGAAGCTTTTGGAGCAGCTAATATACTTCAGGAAATCTTAACAGTTAAATCTGATGATGTTATAGGAAGAGCTAAAGCTTATGAAGCTATTGTTAAAGGTGAACCAATGCCAGAACCTGGTATTCCAGAATCCTTTAATGTACTACTTCATGAGTTGAGAGGTTTAGGATTAAACATTACATTAGATTAATAATTTGTATAACTAATAATCGTTAACGATGGCATTTAGAAAAAACGCAAAAGCACCAACAAAGTTTGATAGAATAACTATCAGTTTATCTTCACCTGAGCTTATTTTAGATCGCTCAATGGGAGAGGTGTTAAAGCCTGAAACAATAAACTATAGAACATATAAACCTGAAAGAGATGGTTTGTTTTGTGAACGTATTTTCGGTCCTGTAAAGGATTGGGAATGTCACTGTGGTAAGTACAAACGTATTCGTTACAAGGGAATCGTTTGTGATAGATGTGGTGTTGAAGTGACAGAGAAGAAAGTACGTAGAGAAAGAATGGGACATATTCAATTAGTTGTTCCCGTTGCGCACATCTGGTATTTTAGATCTTTACCAAATAAAATTGGTTATTTGTTAGGTTTACCTACCAAAAAACTAGATATGATAATTTACTACGAAAGATATGTAGTAATTCAAGCTGGTATTGCCAAAAATAAAGATGGTGCACCTCTTGAGTATATCGAATTTTTAACTGAAGAAGAGTATCTTGATATTTTAGATGAATTACCAAAGGAAAATCAATATTTAGAAGATTCTGATCCCAATAAGTTTATAGCTAAAATGGGTGCTGAGTCTCTATACATGTTGTTACAACGTTTGGATTTAGATTCTTTATCATATGAATTAAGACATAAGGCTAATACCGAAACATCTCAGCAAAGAAAAAACGAGGCTTTAAAAAGACTTCAAGTTGTTGAAGCTTTTAGAAGTGCTAACTTGCATATCGAAAATCGTCCAGAATGGATGATTGTTAAGGTTGTTCCTGTTATTCCACCTGAATTAAGACCTTTAGTTCCTTTAGATGGAGGTAGATTTGCTACTTCCGATTTAAATGATCTTTACAGAAGAGTTATTATTAGAAATAATCGTTTAAAAAGATTGATCGAGATTAAGGCTCCAGAAGTTATTTTACGTAATGAAAAACGTATGCTTCAGGAAGCAGTTGATTCTTTGTTTGATAATTCGAGAAAAGCTAATGCTGTAAAAACAGAGGCTAACAGAGCATTAAAATCTTTATCTGATTCCTTAAAAGGGAAATCTGGTAGATTTCGTCAAAATTTATTAGGAAAGCGTGTTGATTATTCTGCTCGTTCTGTAATTATTGTTGGACCAACACTTAAAATGCATGAGTGTGGTATTCCTAAAAACATGGCTGCTGAATTATACAAGCCTTTTATCATTAGAAATATGATCGAAAGAGGTATTGTTAAAACTGTAAAATCAGCTAAAAAGATAGTAGATAAAAAAGAACCAGTTGTTTGGGATATTTTAGAAAATATTTTAAAATCTCATCCTGTTTTATTAAACCGTGCTCCTACATTACACAGATTAGGTATTCAAGCTTTTCAACCCAAATTAATTGAAGGAAAGGCTATTCAGTTACATCCTTTAGTTTGTTCTGCATTTAATGCCGATTTTGATGGTGATCAAATGGCAGTCCATTTACCTTTAGGTAATGCTGCAATTTTGGAAGCCCAAATGTTAATGTTAGCATCACATAATATTTTAAACCCAGCTAATGGTCATCCAATTGCTGTTCCTTCTCAGGATATGGTTTTAGGTTTATATTATATTACAAAAATTAAAAAAACAATAGGTACCGAAATAGTAAAAGGTGAAGGAATGACCTTTTATGGTGCTGAGGAAGTTATTATCGCATACAATGAAGCTGCAGTAGATTTACATGCTACTATTAAAGTAAAAGCTACAGTTAGAAGAGATAAAGTTTTAGTTGAAGAATTAATCGAAACAACAGTTGGTAGAGTAATTTTTAATCAAGTTGTTCCAAAGGAAGTTGGTTTTATCGATAAATTATTAACTAAGAAGGAGCTTAAAAACGTTATTGGTGAAGTTATTAAAATCACTGGTATGGCTAAAGCTGCTGATTTTTTAGATGAGATAAAAGAAATTGGTTTTTCTAATGCATTTAAAGGTGGTTTATCTTTCTCTTTAAACGATGTAATTATTCCTGCTGCTAAAGAAGTTTTAATTAACGAGGCGAAAGTTAAGATTGAAGAGATTCAAAGTAATTATAACTTAGGTTTTATTACAAATAATGAACGATATAATCAGGTAATTGATACTTGGGGTAGAACAAATGTTAAGTTAACAGATGTGTTAATGAAACAACTTGAGGAAGATAAGCAAGGTTTTAACCCTGTTTATATGATGTATCATTCAGGTGCAAGGGGTTCTAAAGAACAAATTCGTCAGTTATCTGGTATGAGGGGGTTAATGGCTAAGCCACAAAAATCTGGTGCTACTTCTCAAGCTGTAATTGAAAATCCAATTATATCTAACTTTAAAGAGGGGTTATCAATTTTAGAGTATTTTATTTCTACTCACGGTGCTCGTAAGGGTCTTGCAGATACAGCTTTAAAAACTGCTGATGCTGGTTATTTAACTAGAAGGTTAGTTGATGTTTCTCAAGATGTAATTATTAATGCTGAAGATTGTGGTACTTTAAGAGGATTAGAAGCTACTGCTTTGAAGAAAGATGACGAGATTGTTGAAAATCTTCAAAATAGAATAGAAGGTAGAACAAGTGTTCATGATGTATTTCATCCTCAAACTGGTGAGTTAATTGTTGCCATTGGTGAAGAAATAAATGATGATGCGGCTGCTATGATTGGATCTTCTCCAATAGAAATGGTAGAAATTAGATCAGCGCTTACTTGTGAGTTACCTAGAGGGATTTGTGCTAAATGTTATGGTAGAAATCTTGCAAATGGTAAAAATGTTAACATTGGTGAAGCTGTTGGTGTTATTGCAGCACAATCAATTGGTGAACCAGGTACACAGTTAACACTTCGTACTTTCCACGTTGGGGGTACTGCTTCTACTATTGCGGCTGAAAGTCGTAATGAAGTTAAGTATGATGGTTTATTAGAAATTGATGAGCTTAAAACTGTTCAAGGTGAGGATGAAAATGGTAAAAAAGTTGAGATTGTAATTGGTCGTTCTGCTGAGATGAGAGTTGTTGATGCTAAAACTAAAATTACTTTAAACTCTAACTTAATACCTTACGGTGCTATATTGTATATCCAACCAGGTGCTAAAGTTAAAAAAGGTGATGTTGTTTGTCAGTGGGATCCTTACAATGCTAATATTATAGCTGAAAATGCTGGTATTATTGGTTATGATAATATTGATGAAGGTATTACTTATAGAATTGAAACTGATGAGCAAACTGGTTTTGAGGAAAAAGTTATTGTTGATAATAGAGATAAAAAGAAAAATCCTACTGTTCAAGTTTTAGCAGGGAAAGATGTAATAAAATCATATTCTTTACCAGTTGGAGCTCACTTACAGGTTAATAAAGGTGAAAAAATTAAACCAGGTCAGATTTTGGCTAAAATACCAAGATCAGCTGCTAAAGGTGGTGATATTACAGGGGGTCTTCCAAGGGTAACTGAATTATTCGAGGCAAGAAATCCTTCTAATCCTGCTGTTGTTGCTGAAGTTGATGGTGTTGTTTCTTTTGGTAAAATTAAAAGAGGTAATCGTGAGATTATTGTTGAGGCTAGGACTGGTGAGGTTAAAAAATACCTTGTACAGTTATCAAAACATATCTTAGTTCAAGAGAATGATTTTGTTAAGGCTGGTATGCCATTGTCAGAAGGTGCTATTACTCCGAGTGATATTTTAAGAATACAGGGACCAACTAAGGTTCAGGAATACATTGTAAACGAAATACAAGAGGTATATAGATTACAAGGTGTGGGTATTAATGATAAACACTTTGAAGTTATTGTTCGTCAAATGATGAGAAAAGTTGTTATTGATGATCCAGGTGATACTAAATTCTTAGAAAAAGAAATTGCAAATAAAATTGATTTCAATATTGAGAATGATGCAATCTTTGGACAATTAGTAGTTATTAGTAAAGGTGACTCTAATGAATTAAGAGAAGGTCAAATTATATCCGCAAGAAGATTAAGAGAAGAAAATTCTTTATTGAGAAGATCTGACTTAAGCTTAGTTGAAGCAAGAGAAGCAATTTCTGCTACATCTACTTCTATCTTACAAGGTATAACTAGAGCATCTTTACAAACAAAATCTTTCATCTCAGCTGCTTCTTTCCAGGAAACAACTAAAGTATTAAATGAGGCTGCTGTTGCAGGTAAAATTGATACTCTTGAAGGTTTGAAAGAAAATGTTATTGTTGGACATAGAATTCCAGCTGGTACAGGTGTTAGAAAGTTTGAATCTCATGTTGTTGGTTCTGCTGAAGAATACAGTGAATTGATGGGAACTAAGGTAAAAGATGTTACTGAAGTATAATTATTTTAATTATGGCTGAACAAAACGATACAAATCAATTGAATATAGAACTCTCAGAAGAAATTTCTGAGGGGACTTATTCTAATCTTGCAATTATTACGCATTCAAATTCTGAATTTGTTTTCGATTTTGTAAGAGTAATGCCGGGTATTCCAAAAGCTAAAGTGAAGTCAAGGATCATTATGACTCCTCAACATGCTAAAAGATTATTAAAGGCTTTAACTGATAATTTATCTAAATTTGAATCTCTACATGGCAACATTAAAGATGTTGACGGAGGTACGGGAGGTATGCCGCCAATAGGTTTTGGCGGACCAAAAGCACAAGCATAAAAAAAAGGTTGCCAGTTTTGGCAACCTTTTTTTTTGATTAATAATAAATACACAATATGAAGTTAG
>Ga0138260_10379745_pt1 | contig 13465 bp, 17 predicted proteins | sample RNAB_220151111_FD_105235 | JGI IMG/M metagenome (GOLD analysis project Ga0138260, IMG submission 105235) | Metatranscriptomics of polar marine prokaryotic and eukaryotic communities from Palmer Station, Antarctica after 24hr light incubation -... | ecosystem: Environmental > Aquatic > Marine >... | reverse complement strand
GGGGGATTTGCCATGTCATGTTTGAGCATTAAGCAAAGCCATAGGCACTCGCCAGAACAATGTTCTAGGCTGGTAATTAAGTCACTGCTAACGATGTCTGTAAAGCGTCGATTAGTATTCAATTACGAGGCATGGTTATGAACCAATACACTCTATTTACCTCCGAATCAGTGTCCGAAGGACACCCTGATAAAATCGCCGACCAAATTTCCGATGCCATCCTAGATGCCATGCTGGAGAAAGACCCCGAATCCCGTGTTGCAGTTGAAACCCTTATTAAAACTGGTTTGGTTTTAGTGGCAGGTGAAGTGCGAACTAAATCTTGGGTAGATATAGAAGATTTGGTGCGCGAAGTGATCACAGACATCGGTTATACGTCCTCTGAAATGGGCTTTGACGGCGCCTCTTGTGCTATTTTAAACGCAATTGGTAAGCAGTCTTCAGATATAGCAATGGGTGTGGATCAAAATACTGACGACAACAAAGAACAAGGCGCTGGCGATCAAGGCCTAATGTTTGGTTATGCCAGCAATGAGACCGAAAGCCTTATGCCTGCGCCGATTCATTATGCTCATCGCTTAATGCAGCAGCAGGCTAAAGTGCGAAAAGACGGCACTTTACCTTGGCTGCGTCCAGACGCTAAAAGCCAACTTACATTTCGTTACGGTGCTGACGGCAAACCTTTATCTATAGATGCGGTCGTGTTATCTACTCAACACAGCCCTGATATTGATTTAGAAAGCCTTCGTGCAGGCGTGATGGAACACATTATTCGCCCAGTAATACCCGCACACTGGCTTACAGAAGACACTAAATATCACATTAATCCAACAGGTAATTTTGTGATTGGCGGCCCTGTAGGCGATTGTGGCTTAACTGGGCGTAAAATTATTGTAGATACATATGGTGGCATGGCTCGCCATGGTGGTGGCGCATTTTCTGGTAAAGACCCCTCAAAAGTTGACCGCAGTGCGGCATATGCTGGCCGCTATGTGGCTAAAAATATCGTCGCAGCTGGATTAGCCGATCGTTGTGAAATTCAAATTTCATACGCTATTGGTGTATCGCAGCCTACTTCTATTAGTCTCAATACGTTTGGTAGCGGTAAGATCAGCGACATGGCTATTGAAGCCCTAGTGCGTGAACACTTTAACCTTAATGCGGGAGGCTTGGTGGATATGTTAAATCTAAAGCGCCCTATTTATCGTGACACTGCTGCCTATGGCCACTTTGGTCGTGAAAATCCAAATTTTACTTGGGAATACACAGACAAAGCTGAAATTTTACGTAAAGCTGCCGGTTTATAAACATTGCGTATTCCTCGCCTATATTCACCGCAACTGCTGCCATTAGAGCAAATAATCACTCTTCAAGCCGCTGCTAGTCATTATATAGGCAAGGTTCTCCGCATGCAGGAGAAGCAAGAAGTAATCATTTTTAATGGCCTTGCAGAGCAAGTAAGTGCTCACATTACAAGTATAAGCAAAAAGTACGTTTGCGTGTTTGTGAACTCTTACTTACCTGGCCCACCCGCCTCTTCATTGCACACTCATCTAGGCCAGGTGATGTCTCGCGGCGAACGCATGGACTACGCTATTCAAAAAGCGACAGAGCTTGGGGTGAATGAAATTACACCTCTTTTTAGTAATCGCTGTGAAGTAAAGTTAGATGCTGCACGCCAAGCTAAACGTCTTACACATTGGCAACAAATTGCCATTAGCGCCTGCGAGCAAAGTGGTCGCATAGACATTCCCCATATTTACCCTCCCACATTATTAAATGATTGGCTTGAACATACCCAAGCCCAAAGCAAGCTAGTATTGCACCCACACCAAACCCAACCCTTAGCATCACAAGACACGCCAGCAAGCTGTGCCTTGCTCATTGGCCCAGAGGGCGGCCTCACTGATCAAGAAGTTGAGCAAGCACAAGCACAAGGCTATACTGGGTTAAATTTGGGCCCACGCATACTGCGCACAGAAACAGCACCCCTAGCAGCTTTAACATTACTGCAATATGTTTGGGGCGATCTTTAATTCTTATTAATTGAGACATAAAACCCATGACCATACGCCTTGGCATTGTGATGGACCCGATCCACAACATTAACTACAAAAAAGACAGCTCACTAGCTATGTTGTGGGCAGCACAAGATTTGGGTTGGGAGTTATTTTATATGGAACCCCAACACCTATATGCACAGCAAGGTGTTGCTATGGGGCTTATGTGTGAGCTAAAAGTCATGCGCGACCCAGCCCACTTTTATTCTCTAGGCATACAACAACCCCAGGCTCTGGGAGATCTTGACGTCATATTAATGCGCAAAGACCCTCCATTTGACACCGACTTTTTACACACCACTTATCTACTTAGCCAGGCAGAAGAAGCAGGGGCGTTGATTATCAACAAACCTCAAAGCTTGCGTGACTGCAACGAAAAACTATTTGCCACACAATTTCCTGAATGTTGTCCAGAGGTTCTGGTTGCTAGTGATGCTGGTGTACTCAAAGCCTTTCATACACTCCATGAAGATGTCATCTTTAAACCTCTTGACGGCATGGGCGGCGCGTCTATTTTCCGCGCACGCAAAGACGAACCTAATCTTAATGTTATTATTGAAACTCTTACTGAGTTTGGCCAACAACAAATTATGGCACAACGTTATTTGCCAGAAATTAAAGATGGAGACAAACGCATTTTAATGATTAATGGGTATCCGGTAGATCATGTTTTAGCCCGCATCCCATCTTCTGGTGAAACCCGAGGAAACTTAGCTGCTGGTGGCTCTGGTGTAGCAAGGCCACTAACTGATCGTGACCGCTGGATCTGTGAACAGATTGGCCCTGTACTTAGAGCTAAAGAAATACACTTTGCAGGCCTTGATGTCATTGGTGACAGCCTCACAGAAATTAACGTCACCAGCCCTACCTGCATCCGTGAAATTGACGACCAAACAGGTTCTAATATTGCTAGCGTGCTAATGCAGCATATAAGTCAATTATTATCCACAAGGAGTGTTTAGTGACTACAAAACCAAGCGATAACAATTTACATAATTTTATGCTCATTTCAATGCCACAAATGGAAGATGAAAATTTTGTTCGTAGCTTGGTTTATATCTGCGAGCATAATGAAAAGGGCGCTATGGGGTTAGTAATAAACAGGGCCAATAACATCGAATTTATTGATATATTGCCCCAGCTTAACATCTCAGATCTCAATGTCACTGACGCAGAGCAAATCATATTTGCTGGCGGGCCAGTACAGCCAGAACATGGTTTTGTATTACATACCCCTTTAAGTAACAAAGAGTGGACCTCCAGCATTCGTGTATCTGAAGACTTATGCCTCACAACCTCTTCCGATGTCATTGATGACATTGCCCACTCTGCTGGGCCAGAGCATAGCTTGATAGCATTAGGATACGCTGGCTGGGGGCCTGGGCAATTAGAGCAAGAGTTGGCTGACAACGCTTGGTTATGCTGCCCGTTTGACGCTGACATAATGTTTAATATGGCGCCAGAAGATCGTTTCCAAGCTGCAACCGACTCTCTTGGCATCGACATTAACCTAATTTCGACCAAAATCGGCCATGGATAAGCCTATCAATTTGCTAAGCTTTGACTTTGGCACCAAACGTATCGGGGCAGCTTTTGCAAGCAACCCAAACACTCAGCCCATTGTAATGGCACCGATAAGTGCCAAAGACGGCATTCCTAATTGGCAAATGTTAGATGCCTTAGTCAACGAATGGCATGCACAAGCATTTGTAGTAGGAATTCCGTATAATATGGACGGTTCTATTAGCGAGATGGCAATCAGAGCGCGGAAATTTGCAAACCGAATTAGTGCACGCTTTGACTGCCCTTGTTATTTGGTTGATGAAAGGCTTTCCACCCAAGCCGCAAAACAAGAGCACCTTCAAAGCGGTGGTGGCACAGATTGGAAAAAACATGGAGTGGACGGCATTGCCGCTGCGCTAATACTCCAAAGCTGGTTTAGTGAAACTGAACACCGCTTATCAACCGTGCCTTTTTAAATAGCCACTAGGATAAGCCTGTATAAACTGACAAAGAGGAATCGCAATGGGAGCTTCAAGCACCCCAAAATACCCAGAATTGCAGATACTCCCGCCCTTGTTAGCAATTTATTAGATCAAGTAGATAATTTACTTACTACTCAAAACATAGAACAGCCTCTTGTTGTAGGCATTCACACCGGTGGTGTATGGCTAGCTAAGGTGCTTGCAAATCACCTTCAAACTCCTTTTGGAGAACTAGACATCGCCTTTTATAGAGACGACTTTTCTAAGAATGGACTTCACCCTCTAGTTCGCCCTTCATCCTTACCCTTTAACATTAACGATCGGCATATATTGCTAGTAGATGATGTCTTAATGAGTGGCCGCACAGTGCGTGCAGCCATGAATGAATTGTTTGATTTTGGAAGGCCTGCTAGCATAAAATTGATCACCTTATGCTGCGTTAACCAAAGGGAACTCCCCATCCAAGCCGATGCGTGCGCGCTTACATTAGACTTGGCCCCAGGGCAGTATTTGCAACTTGAAGGGCCTGAAACTCTTCAACTATCTATCATAGAGCATGCTAACCATGAGTGATTCATCTAATTTACAACTCACCGAGCACGGCGAATTACGCCATTTCTTAACCCCAGAAGGGTTAGACCGCCTTATGTTAGAGCGCATTCTAGATACTGCTGATTCCTTTGTGGTAGTAGGCAATCAAGAGATAAAAAAAGTGCCTCTTCTGCGTGGCAGGACAGTAGTAAATTTATTTTTTGAAAATTCCACTCGCACAAGAAGCACCTTTGAGCTTGCGCCAAACGTTTATCTGCTGACGTATTAACCTTAGATATTAAGACCTCCGCCACTAGCAAGGGCGAAAGCTTACTAGATACCTTACAAAATTTACGTGCTATGCACAGCGATATGTTTGTGGTGCGCCATAGTGATTCTGGTGCGGCACATTTTATTGCCGAACAAGTCACTCCAAATGTCGCCATTATCAATGCTGGAGATGGCCGTCACGCTCACCCCACCCAAGCCATGCTAGACATGCTAACCATTCGCCGCCATAAAGGTCGCTTTGAACCACTTTCAGTGGCCATAGTGGGCGACATCTCTCACTCCAGAGTAGCTCGAGATCAAATCCATGCGCTAAAAACATTGGGCTGTAAAGATATACGCCTAGTGGGGCCTAACACCCTTATGCCTCAAGGCATTGAAAACATGGGGGTTACCACCCACAGCAACATGGATAGCGGCATATCAGGCGCTGATGTAATCATCATGCTGCGGTTACAGACAGAGCGTATGGCGAGCGCATTCTTGCCCTCTGCTGGTGAGTATTTTCGCTTATACGGACTCACTACAGCGCGTTTGTCGCAGGCCAAGCCTGATGCCATAGTGATGCATCCAGGGCCGATCAATCGTGGCATTGAAATTGAATCAGCGGTGGCTGATGGCCCACAGTCTATGATTCTAAATCAAGTAGGATATGGTATCGCATTGCGCATGGCGGTTATGTCCATGGCTATGAGTGGCCAAATGCAACAGCGTCAAACCCAAGCTAGCAAATCTTCTAGCTTAATTGGGGAGAAAAAAATATGAGAATTATTATTCGTGGCGCACGCCTTTTAGACCCTAACCAAGCGCTTGACTGTGTAGCGGATGTCCTCGTGAGGAACGGGGTCATCGAAATAATTGGCAATCTTACTGACACACCGTTCGATGGTCATGTCGATACACAGGTTAATGCTAAGGGCATGATTTTAAGCCCTAGCTTTGTAGATCTAAACACATGTTTAAGAGATTTAAATCAAATACAAAAAGGCACTATAGCCAGTGAAACCCTTGCAGCTGCCAGTGCTGGCTTCACTCACTTATGCCCCAGCCCAGATACACAGCCATGCAGTGACTCAGGCTCGGTGATTAGCCTGATCAAAAGCAAAGCTGAGGCTGCAGGATTTTGTGATCTACTCCCAGTAGCAGCGCTAACAAAAGACTTAAAAGGTGCTGCGCTAAGTAATATGGAGTCTCTGTCTCGTGCTGGCTGTATTGGCTTTAGCAACGCAGGCTTTGATATATCAGATAACAACGTGCTGCTGCGTTGTTATGAGTATGCTGCCACCTTTGGCTTAAAAGTATTGGTGCAAGCTCAAGATGAAAAACTAGGTAGTGGGCATATGCATGCTGGCCCAACGGCAACACGGATGGGTTTAGACGGCATACCTATAATAGCTGAAACCCTGTCTATCAGCCGCCATTTACAACTAATGCAGCATACGGGTGTAGAAGGTCATTTTAACCAACTTACTAGCGCCCAAGGTGTAGCACTTATTCGCCAGGCAAAAGCACAGGGCATAAAAGTAACTGCAGATGTAGGCATTGCTCATCTTTGCTTCACTGACTCGGCTATCAAGGGCTACCGGAGCCAATACCATGTGCAACCGCCTTTGCGCGAAGAGTTAGACCGTGAAGCATTGGTTGCTGGTATTAAAGATGGCACCATAGATGCTATTTGCTCTGCTCACCAACCCCATGAGTCTGCAGCTAAATGCGCGCCTTTTGCCGCTACTGAGTCAGGTATGGCTGTATATGATATGTTAGTACCTCTTATTCAAACCTTAGTAGACGCAGGAGAGCTTAATTGGATGCATGCCATTGTAGCCTTAAGTTCCAACAGCGCTAGTATTGCCAAAAATGAAATCACAGGCTTGACTGTCGGCAAGCGTGCCAATCTTACCTTGATCGACCCAAACCATTCGTGGACGCTTGATGAAGCTAGCCAGCTAAGCCATGGAACTAATCAAGCACTAGCCAACCAAACCCTCAAAGCACGAGTAAAACTTACACTAAAACAAGGTCAAATTAGCTACGCTTTATGATTTTTTTCAAATCTCCCTTGTTGTGTATATACTTTATCTATTAGTAAATGGTAAATTTGATATATCTAAATTAAATTATCAAGATATTACTGTCATAGGTGAATGCTGCAAATGAAACGTATAGACCTCACTACAATGACGGAGCTCACTACTCGTCAAGCTGCAACATTACTTAACGTATCAGTGCGCTCAGTGCAGCTTTGGGTAGAACGTGGTGCACTACAAGCTTGGAAAACAGCTGGAGGGCATCGCCGCATTAGCGTCGAGTCAGTGCAGCAGTTACTTGATGAAAAACGCGAGAAGCAAACACCTTTACACAATACACAAAGGAAAAATTCGAAAGTTGTGCTTATTGTAGACGAGGATCAAGATACCTTGTTGTTGTACCAAATGTTGATCAATAGTTGGTTCCCTAGCTTGCAAATAAAAACTGCAACAAATGGTATTGATGCTCTTGTGAAGATTGGCGAGTTTAAGCCCACTGTACTGATTACCGATTTACACATGCCGCAACTTGAAGGTTACGCGATTATTGAGCGATTAGAAAATGACCCTCAATATGATCACCTCACACCAATTGTTGTAACCGCACTGGGCGAAGCAGAAGTGACGACAAATCATTTACCCAAAAATGTGCCTGTACTACATAAGCCTATACCTGTCGATCAGCTAAAAGAATTAGTCATGCAGGCTATTAAAAAGTAAGTCACGCTACCAATCAGTGCCCTTAGCTAACTGGCCTAATGAAATAGGGCTTAAAGGGGGCCTTACGCTCAAGGGCTGTACTTTAGACATAGGCCGATTTTGAGCATTGGCGACCAAATAACCCATATTTAAACCACATTGGCGCCCTTGGCATGGCCCCATGCCAGCACGGGTAAAGCCTTTAAGCTGATTTACACCAGCACACCCTGCGCTTGCAATAGACGTAATTGTTGCTGCACTGACTTGTTCACAACGACATACTATGGTGCATCCACTAGGCTTAGAAAGCCATTTTGCAGGTTGATACAGGCGCTCTGCCAAACCTTGAGCCCAGTTTAATTGTTTAACCCTAAGTTTGAGCCAAATAAGGCGCACTTTACTTTGTCTTGTTTGTATTTTTCCAGCATTATGGGCCCTAGTAAGGCCAGCTATACGCCCCTGTAGCTGAGCTACATAACCTCCACCAACGGCCCCAGCATCTCCTGCCACCTGTATTTTAGCAACAGAGGTCTGACCTGCTGCACCCACTTGTGTATGCCAACATTGCTTAACGTCACTCCATCGTTGGCTGCAGCCTAACAACTGCCCCATTTGCGTCTCAGATATGAGCCCTTGATGCAACATGATCACTTCGCAGGCTATGTTATGCACTGTGCCAGCAACTGTATAACGCACACCACAGGCGCTGTGCTCACCAGTAATTTGAAGATCAGATACTCCTGTAATGTAAGGCACCTTAATACGTTGTGCCAAGGTTAACCAAAGGCCTTTAATCAACTGCTTAGGCGTTGTTAAACCCGCCACTAACCATGGCAATGCTCTCCAATAATTAGCTTTAGGCGTCGTATCAAGTAAGGCCTTAATAGTGACGCCACCCGCTCGATATTGCTGTGCCAGCAATAATAATAGGGGCCCAGATCCCGCTAAGATAACCTCCTTAGGTAACAATCCAGAGGATTTCAAGAGAATTTGCCCAGCCCCAGCGGTCATCACTCCAGGTTTATGCCAGCCTGGTATAGCCATAGGTCTTTCCATAGCCCCATGGGCTAATAACAAATGGCTTGCCACATAGGTAGTGGATTCCCCATTTATCAAAGCACTCACAATAAAACCCTGTTCATGAGTTTCAATGTGCCACACTTGAGCTTGCGGTTTATAGTCACAATTAGCCGCCATAAATTCAGCTAATAAAGGCCTACCTGCTAGATAATCGTTCCCTAAAACAAAAGCTTGCTGTGGCTTAGTTTGGCCTAAGTTACGATAGATTTGACCACCTGCACTAGATGCTTGATCCAACACCAATACACTTAGCGCAGCTTTACTGGCCTCTATTGCGCCCGCCATACCTGCAGGCCCTGCACCAATGATTAAGTAGTCATATATTTTATTCATTGGGTCAACTCTTTAGTCACCGTATCAATACGCATATTAGGCATCACTTGTTGCAAACACGCTCTTTGCTGCTGTCCTTTGTTAATGGTAACTAAACACTCAAAGCACACGCCCATGTGACAAAAAGGTGCCCTAGCTTCGCCACTTACAGAGTGTTGCCTTACTTGTCGGTGTCCAAGATACAACAAAGCCCCTGCCACGCTAAGTTGCGCAGGGACTTGATGTTCAACATTATTAACAACCACAGTGCACTGAAGGGGATTCTCAATCAAACAGCTAAACAGTGAATCGGTCATTATTCATCGCCTCTATTAGCAGTTTATAGTCTTCATTTGGATCGTCCAACAACCAACTAGATAAAGGGCCTGCATGAGCTGCTGCTAAAGTAACGCCACTATGGCAACATACGCCAAAAGCACCTTTATGATTTTGCGATCGTTGGTAAATGGGCGCTCCATCTGGAGACATCACTCGCAAAGCTCCCCAACTCCGAACCAACTGTAGTTGGGCTAATTCTGGCAGCACTGCTACAGCCTCTTGAGCGATAGTTTGCATCACACCAAGGCTAGAGCGATCGTCTAGACCAGAATGCTCATGTGAGCCACCAATCTGAATAGTGCCATCCCCAGTTTGCCTCATCTGCGGGGAAGCATATTTAAGTGTGCCTGGAGTGGCTCTTTGTGTAATGAGCATTTGTCCTTTGACTGGGTTCACAGGTAAGTGCATACCCAACTGTTTGCCTAGGCGTTCATTGTCCAATCCTGCACAAAGCACTATTTTTTTAGCCACAAACCCGTCAGCATCAAAACCTTGCGCCAACACTTCTATACGCTTAACCACACAACGAGGCTGATACTTCACTCCTAGCAGTTGGTTCGCTTTGTGTAAGGCCGCTAGAAGATATAAAGGGTTAACCTGACCATCTTGTGGGCTATATATCGCCCCAGCAACAGATTCACCCAGCCCAGGTTGCATGTCTAGTGCAGCGTTGCGATCTAATACTGTATATTGAAAATCACCTTGAGTATGGTGTGACATGGCGGCCATTTCTTCACTTAAGGCCTTAAGGTGTCGCTGATTAAGTGCAAACTCCAAACCCCCACGTCTTTCATAGGCAATATCTATGTGGCTTGTCTGGCTTAGTTGATTAGCAAAATTAGGCCACAAATCTGCTCCTTTAAGGCTCCATTTAGCATACGCAGGGAAATCAAAGCCTTTGCCTTGCACCCAAATGAGACCGAAATTACCTACAGATGCACGGTGATCAGTATCCTCGCCATCAAGTACCAAAATACGTAAATGGGGCTTTTTTTGTATCAACCCATACGCAATTGATGCACCAACCAAACCACCTCCAACGATGATCCAGTCATAATGATCTAGTTGCTGATCAACGAGGTTCACTAACAACTCGTTCTTGCAGGTGCCCACTCAAGCGCTTCTCCCACATCCGAAATAAATAAACCAGTGCATACGTCATGACTAAATACATAGCGGCTGCTGTGAGGTAAAACTCGTACACTGCAAAAGTCTTAGAGATAAGTTGGCGAGAGATACCTGTTAAATCCAAAATGGTAATAGTGGACACAAGGGATGTGGCTTGTAATAAAAAAATGACTTCATTACCGTAGGCCGGCAAACCGATACGAAATGCCTTTGGCATAGTAATACGACGAAACAGTAATAACCCAGACATGCCACACGCGCGGCCTGCTTCAATATCATTGCGAGGCACTGCACTAATTGCCCCACGAAAAATTTCTGCAGAATATGCTGTGGTATTTAACACTAGAGCTAAAATTCCACAGAACCATGGGTCACGAAAAAACCCCCATAATCCCAAGTCAGTGAGCTCATGCCTAAATTGACCACTACCATAATAAATCAAAAATATTTGCACTAACAAAGGAGTCCCTCGAAAGTACAATACAAATAAGTAGGCTGGGGATGAAAAGAAAGGATTATTAGATAACCGAGCTAGAGACACTGGGACAGCAAAGGCCAACCCAATCAACAAACTCACTACAGTGATCCACAAAGTAACCCACGCACCTTCCAACAACATTGGTAAATACTGCCATACAATAGAGAAATCCATTAGCGCATCACTCCTTTGTTTGCCCAAATTTCAGCTCGTTTTTGCACCATCATTGACACTAAAGTAATACCTAAATATATAAACGACGCTAATAAGTAAAAGGTGAAAGGTTCGTGGGTCGCATTGGACGCAATCTTAGTTTTACGCATAAGTTCGTCCAACTGAATAATGGAAATTAGCGACGTCGCTTTAATCAACACCATCCAAACGTTACCTAAGCCAGGTAACGCAAAACGCAAGGCTTGGGGTAATAGAATACGCTGAAACACCTTTAAACTAGACATACCAATGGCTCTAGCGGCTTCCGCTTGGCCTTTAGGAATGGCTTGAAAAGCTCCACGCAAAACTTCTGTAGAAAAGGCACCATAGATAAACCCGATGGTTATTGTGCCTGCAATGAAGGGATTAATATCAACACGTATGTCATAACCCATGCTGGTAGCAATGGATTGAATCAGTGTTGGTGTACCAAAGTACACCAACAATAAAAGAATAAGTTCAGGCACACCACGAATAACAGTGGTGTAAGTATTGGCGGCGAAATTGGCCCACCGATTTTGGGCTAGTTTGCCCCAGCTGCCCAATAAACCTAATAAAACAGCAACCACCATTGCGCAAAGACCTACTGCGATAGTCAATTGTAAACCGTCAAATAAAAGCCAGCCATAGCCATGCAAATCTAACATAAAACTCATTGCCTGATAGTTAAAAAAAGGGCGACCTAAGCTAACCTAAGCCGCCCTTTGCAATAGCAAAATTAGCCACCATAAACGCTAAAACCAAACCACTTATTACTAATAGCATCATAAGTGCCATCAGCAATGATTTGCTCAATCGCTTTATTCATACGGTCACGTAGTTGAGTGTCTTCTTTACGTACACCAATACCTGCACCAGCTCCAAAATACTTAGAGTCTGCGATGTCTGGGCCGAAAAATTCACCTTCCATGTTTGCACCCTTCATCATTTCATCACCAACAATCACGTCTACAAACAACATGTCTACACGGCCAGCTGCAAAATCTAAGTTAGCTTCTTCTTGAGCACCGTAGGTACGGATCTCTAGAATATCGCCAAATTCACCGCGCAAGTAGTTTTCTTGCACTGTAGAGCTTTGTACACCAACAATCATACCTGAAGTGGCTTGCGTGCTTGAACCTGCAGCACGAATGAAACGGTTAGGTGTATTGTAATATTTGTTGGTAAAGTCGATTTTCTGCATACGCTCTTCAGTAATAGACATGGAGGCAAGGATAGTGTCAAACTTTTTAGCTAACAAAGCTGGGATAATACCATCCCAGTCAGAGGTCACCCACTCACAGTCTGCTTTCATAGCAACACAGATTGCATCGCCCACATCAATGTCAAAACCAATTAGGTTGTTTTCATTGTCGTAGTAATTGTATGGAGGATAAGCTCCTTCCGTACCCATTAAAATGGTATCAGAGGCAACAGCTCCCAAAGACATCGTTAGTGCACCTGCAGTTAGAGCTGCAGCAAATAATTTATTCATAAGAACCTCATGGTTGAGTTAGGATGGTTTTAATGAGCCAAAAAAGGCTACTCGTTAATAGCTCGAAGCCAAAAACTGCCGGCATCGTTCTGATTTTGGGTTTTGGAATACCTCTTCTGGCGTGCCTTGCTCCTCAATCATTCCTTGATGGAGAAAAACAACTTTAGATGATACTTCCCGAGCAAAGGTCATTTCATGGGTCACAACAATCATGGTGCGACCTTCTGCAGCTAACTGACGCATCACTTTAAGCACCTCTGCTACTAGCTCAGGGTCAAGAGCAGATGTAGGCTCGTCAAATAGCATCACCTCTGGATCCATAGCTAATGCACGGGCAATGGCCGCTCGCTGTTGCTGCCCACCAGACAAGTGGTCAGGGTATTGATGTGCTTTATCAGCAATACCCACTTTTTCTAGCAATAGCATTGCCTTTTCATGGCTTCAGCTTTGGTTTGCCCTAATACATGTATTGGGGCTTCTGTCACATTTTGTAAAATAGTCATATGACTCCAAAGATTAAAACTTTGGAATACCATACCTAATTTAGTGCGAATTCGATCCACTTGCTTTTGGTCAGCGGGCATACGGTTGCCTTTACTGTTGGTCTTCATCTCAATCAACTCGCCATCTACCCTTACCTCACCACTGTTGGGAGTTTCTAACAAGTTAATACATCGCAAAAATGTACTCTTACCCGAGCCACTGGCACCGATAAGTGAGATTACATCACCTTTATTGGCGTCAAGAGACATACCTTTAATCACTTCGTTTTGATTAAAGCTTTTGTGTAAATCTGAAATGGATAGGGCTAAGGTCATCGTGGATCCGAAAGGAGCGAGGCATAATGCATC
>Ga0138260_10892186_pt1 | contig 13680 bp, 1 predicted proteins | sample RNAB_220151111_FD_105235 | JGI IMG/M metagenome (GOLD analysis project Ga0138260, IMG submission 105235) | Metatranscriptomics of polar marine prokaryotic and eukaryotic communities from Palmer Station, Antarctica after 24hr light incubation -... | ecosystem: Environmental > Aquatic > Marine >... | reverse complement strand
GTTCGGGAGGAGATGTGAATTTTTATTATGCGATACATGAATCGAAAGCCTATAAGAATGAACACAATTGAATACCTCTAATTTTTAATTCGGCCTACGGGATGTGGGGGCCCCAGGCCTCGACATTCATTTAGGTACCAAATCCTCTGTTTTTTTGTGAGATAGGACCCTCGCTCAAAGCTCAAATCTCAAAGTTCAAAACAATTTTGTTTTTACCTGTTGCATCTCGTCGTGGCATCTCTCCACAGAATTTTTTTGAACGGCGAGATGCGACTGAGAAAGACGAATCTCTCCACACGAGAATGTTTGCGCACGACGAGATGCGACTGGCAAAAAAGAAATTTCTTTGAGCTGTGAGCTTTTACGGAGGATCAAGAACGCAGAAATCGTATACACGGCTTCCGGACAAACACACGTAAATTACAAAATGCCAAGGAATTTTGTTTTACGGAATGTACAAGTCCTCTGCACACTCCGCACTCGTGCACACACACTCGGAGGTGTGACGCGTCAGACTCTGTCCTAGCACAGAGTCCAAGTTCCCTTCTAGGCGATCAAAATCCGTTCCGACTATCAAATTATACCACCGGCGGACGAACGGCATCAAGTTTCAAAAATTCATCTTACACGACTCCTGTGTGACACGGCCACTTCTATTTTCTATTTCTGATTGTACTGCGATAGTAATTTCTCTCTTGAAGAAATGTCAAAAAAGAAAAATGTTTCATCTGCCCGTGGTTGGTACGACCGCAGTTGGCCGGTTGATGAAACACATGAACGGTTGATACGGTAATTTCTGACTTGCTCATTCGACGATCACTTTCCAGGCCTAAGATTCGAGTAGTCTTGCTTGAGCGTATCTGGGGGCGGAAAGATGATTGTTCGCGCCCCTGGAGACGCCTGAAGCAGACGAGGTAGTGGCGGAACGTCACTGCGGCAGCAATCCAGTGCACGTACCAAAGAAGCGTGTATGAATGATGGTGCTCCTACATCTGCACCAGTCTCAGCAGCCTGCATCGGCTTGACACGGCACGTTGGGCAAATAATGGGATAAGGCTGCTCGTGAAAATCTTCATCATCCTCATTATCCTCTTCTTCCTCGTCCTCCTCATCACTACTGTCAATGGAAAGTTCCGAAAACTGTTCGTCGCTGACCGGGTTTCCTGTTCGTCGCTGACCGGGGTTCTCTTCCTTGTTTTTTGTTTCGTCTTTCTTCTCGGCCTCATCTTCGTCGTCTTCAAAGACAAATCCAAAGGCTTCGTTCTCCTGCTGTGTTTGTATAGCCTTCCATCCGATTTCCTTCATATTGTCTACAATGTAAATTTGCACACACATAAAGAACACAGCAAGACCAGAAGGAATGACACATGCATACTTCGCAGCAGTCATCTTCGAACCATTCTTGCTTGCTTCCGGTAAGTAATTCCACAAGAGGAAGAGAGGTATAATTTGCAGAATTCCAACGAGCAATTCCCCAATGAGAAGCCATTGCCTTCCATTGGGGCTCAATGGAAAGCAAAGAAATCGACCGGGTTGCATCCGGTCGACTTGATAAAACAAGCGGATTACGACTCGAATGACATTGAGAATGAGAAGGACTCCGATAAAACAAGCAAAACTTTGTAAGGCCAGCTGAAAATATGCTCCTGTTGTAGAACCGGCAGGCAAAGAACCAGTAGAGGCAAAAATTGCCAGACTAAATAAGCACACATCCCAGATGAAGAGGACTGAACTTGCGATGGGAATGCGGCGTAATCCAGGTCCTATGCCAAAGTCCTCCACAAGGGTCGACATGAAGCTGGAAATCGTGTTGAGGAGAGGGAAAACGGTAACAAAACAATTGACCACGATGACCAGAATTTCCACAAAAAATCTGCCGCCCGAAGATCCCGCGCTTGCGTCGTCAGATTTTTGCATGATGAAGAGCATGATGGAATAAAATATAGTGATCGTCTGCACTAGGATCGAGTAGGCTTGCATGGTATCGAGTTTGCCATTCACCCACGGCCTGCAGACCAGATGAATGATGAGCGCTGCGAAGTTGACCAAAAAAGCGGCCATCTGTTGAAACGATGTGCCGTCTTGAAGTAAAGTAACCATGCACGTGAAATAAAGCTTTTTAATTGTCTCGTAAATCTCATACCACCAGTATTGCACTTCGTAGTTTACGAAAAGGAATCCTGCACGATTGATGGCACGCTTTTCTGCTTCGCTTGCATATTTGTCCCATTTCACAGTATCAACCTTGATAATCTTCTGCTCCTCAAGCGCATTGATGTGTTTGATAATCTTCGTTCTCCGGTGATGTTGGGTCTCAGAATGGTCTTCACCTGGTTTAAAGTACTTTCCACCTACCATGATATAGCTGGTGCGCGAAAGTTTGGAAACTTTAAATTTTTTGAATTCGTCTTTAGTGAAGCTAAGGGACCCTTCAGAACGATCCTTCTGCTGAGGGGCCTTTTCACGGTCCGGATTCTGGAGGGCTTCGTCTTTTTGCCGAAGAGCATCTGCAAGGGCTAGATTCTTGATTTGTTTGGATTTTTTTTTGAGTGTCTTAATGACATTCTCATCGACGGCCTCCCACCTTAAACCAAGTGCGCTGTTTGGATTCAATGTATCTTTTAGGGATTTATATCCTCCCTTCATGTCAAAAAAATTTGCGGCGCATTCCTTGAAAGATTTGACTGGTTGAGTATCGTCCTCTGACACCTGCGTTGCAGACTTTTCTTGTTCTCGAATGGTCTTTTTAATGTCGCCAGCTGCCTTGTCGTCAGAATCTTCCGTCAGCTTGTTCTTGACTTCGATAGTTTTCACCTTGACGCCATGCTTGTTATTAGCATTTGCAATGCATGCCTTGAGAAAACAATTCTTTCCAGGACTTGGTTTATAGTACGCGTCCTTATCCGCTTTGATGTATGATTTATAAGACAGATTTGGAATGTCAAAATTGGCCAAGTCTTCTTCTGTGATCTGGAGCTCTTCATGGCTACTCTCCCTTCCACGCTCCCTTTTAAGCTCGGCCATCAGTTTGTCACTTTTAAATTCTTTGCCCTCCTTTTCCAAGAGGCACATCTCCCATTCCGAGACCTTCTCCCACCTCAAACCAAGAATTGCCGTGTTGATACCGTCTGTTGTCAAAAAAACTTCTCTGATGGTCTTTTGTTGCACAGCATTTGGAAACTTCACTTCAAAGGAATATGTGACGGAAGAGTTATTTTTTTTAAAGAAAGCTAGCTCAGCTGGTTTGAAGAATCTGTCCCCGACCTTGATGTAGCTGTCCTGGGACAATTTGGACACCTTCAATTCGTCAAATTTGGCACGAGTAAAGTCCATTTTCTCTAGCAGGGCCGTCCCCAGTGCCGGATTATAGATTTCATGGCCAGCAGGTTCTTTTGTCTCCTCCCACCTTAAACCGAGTTCCCTCGGTTTCCTCCCGAACCTGCCCCCCGCACTAAGGTAATCTCTCCAGCCGGCACCTTTTTTAGGATCTCCACTAGGGTCTTTCGCACCACCAGGTCCCGTTGTTTCCGCATCCTCAGTGACCCCAGCGCCTACAGCACTAGCAACATCAGGTGCAGCAGCTCTAATCTCGCTTTGTTCGGTGAGTTCTGAAGACGGTGGCATCTGAAGATTCTGAGGCTCAACGTCTGCACCAAAGTTGTTGCCAACTACTTCGACTCCAGCGACCCCCCCATAGCCACCGCCACTCTCGTCATCATCGTCATTCTCGTCATCCTTGTCATTCTCGTCATCCTTGTCACCCTCATCACCCTCTTCGTCGTCCTCTCCTTCGTCGATTTTCACAGAGTCAAAGACCTGTAGTTTGTCCTCCTGTTTCGATATCTCTTTGCTCTTTGCCAATGTTCTCTTCAGCATCCTCACAATGATCTTCTCCCCCTCCTTTTTCTCTTTGTCTAGGTCCTCTTTTTTGAAACGCTCAGAGTTTTCTGAAGCTTTCTCAAACGTCACGTCAAATTTGACCACGAGCTCACGTTCTTCACTCAAAACGAATTGATAGAGCGTGTCCATTTTGTGGGTAGACAAATTGCCAAGATCATCCGTGTTTAGAATGTAAGTCGCAGAGGCTCCTATATCCCTGCACATCGCTGCAAATTCATCCTTGTCAAGCTCCATTTGATCCTCTCGTGCCTTCTTAAAATGCTGCCGCAGCAACCTCAATTGAGGGTCGGCTGGCTCCGATTTCATCGTGTCATCTCCCCCCCCGTCTGTATCAAACTGTTTCAATTCTTGCAGCAGCGTTGCAAACATTTTTTTGAGCTCATATTGGCGCTCCATATTTTTTTTGACAAACGCAAAATCTGTCTCACTTTTCTTTTCTGTTGCACTCTTCTTTGCAACTAGACGATGCTCATGCTTCCGCCGATTGCCAAGTATTTTCTCTCTGATAAACGAAAAGATGTCCACCGTAGAAACATAACTCTTCGTAGAATTGGGCTTCGGTCTAAAAAATTTCTTGTCCACCTCGACATAACTGTCATAAGACAGCTTGTACACCTTAAACGTGTCCAATTTTTCTTTGGTGAATTCTCTGTCCTTGTTTCTAAGTTCGTTTTCGAACTCGAGATTGCTGATTTGGGTGCCTTTCTTTGGTTTTTCATCCACGGACTCCCACTTCAAACCTGTCTTCGACGATTCAAGAACCCAAATATTTCCATCCTGACAAAACTCGATTTTGCAGCATGGGTCGTAAAGCTCACGGATCCAGAACATTTCCTCATCGAAAATCGTCCACTTGAACTTTTTCTGCTCAACTGTCTGGATCAGAGTGTGTTCGAGTACTGTTTTGCGTCGCTTTCTCTCCTCCTGATGCTTCAACTGCCGTTCCGAATCTGTTTTGGCCAGTTTTTTGAATAGATCCTCGACCAGCTTGGAAAACATTTCATCTCGGGGCTTCATTTCCCACGCACCTGGTACGCGGTCACCCGGTGGCCAGTCATCTGTCTTAGACTCAGGGTCGCCACTCGACTTGTTATCCTTATACCACCTAGACACGGAAGGAGTATAGTACTCGTGCTTTGTATACCAACCGTCCTCTTGCATCTCTTTTAGCAATTTTGCCACCTGTTTGCTGATTATCGGCACGGACAGCTTGTCTTTGTGCATCAGATCCGCTGTGATATTTTTTCCCTTGTTGTTCACCTGTATTTCCAGTCGACCCATTCGACTCTTTTGTGAACCTTTTGCTGTAATACCAACCTTAATATCGTCTGTGCTAACGTTTTCAAGGGGGCGAGCAAGAGTTTGTCTCAGGGTAACAATAAATGGGTGTTGTTTAGCGTACGCGAGCTGTTCTTCGATGTTCGTATTGGTATCCTCCACATTGATTCCCAAATATTGGAGTATATTCTTGGGAACATCCAACAGAATCCTGCTCTCCTGCTCCTGTTCTGGTATCAAAAAAGCAGCCAGATAATCGATACCTGTCGGCACTTTTCGTTGTCGCCAGTACCGCGCAAACGCCTGGAACGCGGCCTGCGACCGCTTCTTCTTGGCAATCTGCGGAACGTTGTTCATGATCAATAACACATACATGTAGACCGGGATACCAAATGCGAAGCTCAAGACCGCAGTGAATGAAAGCATAAAGAGCCATTCTGGGGAATCAGCCGACGTTTTGAAGGAGGAATTTGCAATAATTTGTGAAGCATTTTGAAGGACAGTACCCTCTGAATTCTCATTTCTCAAAACAATTCCAAACGCGTACTTGTACGGACATAATGCTTCGGGATGGTCCCGAAGACGCCAACCCTCTGGCCCATAGTCTTCGCAGTCAAATCCTGAGATCGCCACAGCAGAGAGTGCCGGGTAAATGGTGAAGAGGAAGGCAGTCCACGAGAAAAGCCACATTTTGGTTACTCGCTCCTTCATGTGATATATCGAAATATTGCGCTCGTCTATTAGCAAACCATAAAGATGTACAGCTCGCTCTATCCATTTGCGTTGCACTTCTTTTCTATTATCAGCTCGGGCTGACATGCGTGTGGTTTCCAAGACCGCATCGAGATCTTTATCCAGCACCTCTGTCCCCTTCTCTTTATTGATTTTCAATTTCAACTCCTCGCGCAGAGACGTGAGTGTGCCCCCTTCCAAATCTGCATAAAACTCTGGTCTTTCCTCTCTTTCTGCGTGTTTCTTCCAGCTCACGATGACGAATGCGTAACAGACAAGCGCCATAAAATAATATACTGCAGCAAACACGTACGAAAAATCTGTTCTCTTCTTGTGACCGACAAAAAAATAGCCGCACACGCCAAGGAACCATGCCAGCAACAACAAGGCCAGAATAGTTGCACCTTTTTTGAAAAAAGGGGTGACTCTCCTTGGCAAAAGCCTCTCGTTGGCAAAAGCCTTTCGGACTCCATTCAAAACATGCAAGGTCGATAACCCGGCAATCGTTGCGGCTCCAGCAAAAGGATTCATGGCAGCCTCATCCGTCCACAAAAGACCAAACGAAGTTGCCGTGCTGAGGCCTGCAAAGGCTAGATATATCATCTCAAGTGCCAAATACTCGGCGCCATGGACCCAAGGGCAGGGATATTTTTCCGATGGTTGCATGAAAAATCCCAGGCTCAGATGCATTAAAAATGCCGTTGGCAAAACTATGAGGCCTGGTGTCCACTCAGCACGATCACGTAGACGCTCTGGAGGAGCAGGTGATGAAGAAAGCGCACCATGGACACACAAGGAAAAGGCGACAGGCGCCAAAATATTCGTGCAAATTCTCTCCAAGATTACAATACCATTCATCCCAAGCTTGAAGTAGACAATACATATCATGACGTAAATCAGCGACATGATTGCACAGATGTGGGCAAGTATGATCAAAAGAGATGCCTGGGCAGGGGTAATGGGGACAACGTCTGATGCCATTGAGGAAGAGCTCCTCCGATTAGTTGGGTCCATTTGAAAAGCCTGCTCATAGCTCGTCCAGGGCTGATAGCACATGGGATAGGGCTGATCACCCTCTCCAATAAGTGCTCCAAACCCGTTTCCACTAGCAATTTCGCACATTGCTTTCCAGTAGAATCTCCCGTCACCCCTCATCTGATCCAGAGATTTGGGTGGCCATGACGTGGGCGGCACAACATCGGCATTGGAGCACCGAGTTGTTGCTTCAAACGGTTTTGAACAAACAAAACGCCTTTTCCCATTGCAGGCGCCGTTGGACCAACCACTGTACTTTGTGCTGGTTGAGCTCTGGCTGCTGGCGAGTTGCTCATCTGCACACAGGGAAACGTTTGTGTTCAAAGCAATATACACACAATCATGTCCAGCGGTGGGGCGAGGTTGCGGAGACGGCAGACCATTTCTTCTGTCAGGGCCACCATTGCACCATGCCTGTGTTGTCTTGGCCCACTCCGAAGAGAAGCCCCACCAATCACTTGCGGCATACGTGTTCTCTGCACCATCGCTCCACATCCACCCACTGTTAGAGTCTCGGGAAAGACCGATCCAAGCTTCCGTTGTCACCTGCTGTCCAATTAAAGTGGCCGTGTAGTTCATGTCTGCAAAAGACGCGAAGGAGGCCAAGTGGCCGCCCTCACCCACGCAAATATTTTCCGCCTCTCGCCAAGTCTTGGCGTCTTGGTGGTACGTATACTCCTGTCTCGCTTCAAAATGAGGGCATCCATATCCAGACACTTTCAATTTTTCCCCCTCTGTAATCACATCTTGAAAGGGGTCCTTGAATCGTCGTTCTCCAATGCGATCGTTACTCCACCGGCGTCCTTGCTTTTCAGGTCTGCGAGTACTGCAATCAAGATCAAATTCAAGATTCGTTTGATCGGGGCTGGGCGCAAATTGGTATCTGCCCATGATCTCAGCGATGACACACTCGGCACCCTGTTTGGGGAGACATCTTCCTTCCGCGATGGCCTTATATAGCGGCCATTTGATAGTTTTATTCCCGAGTCTGTCGAGCTTGCGACACACACCGGTGCAATCAAGGTTGATGACATCCAGCTCACTCCCACACGGGCACATTAGACAGTCATTTGTCGATGTTCGATATTCGCTGTACCCGCAAAATAAGCACGCGCTCATGTCGTCGTCTCCTGTCGCATCACACTTGCTGCCTGTAAATGCTGAAATATTTTCAAGTCGATCTCGGCATGTCTCGCCAACGGCAAATACTGCCTGCGTGTCAAGACCCGACGTAGCATTATTTGCAGCTTGTACAGCGAGCTCAAAGCACACAACAAAGCCAAGAACAAGCAGCATTGCCCACATAGCAACCGAAATCCGCACGGATGTCGACGCACGATGGAACGAGATGAACGTTCTACGTTCTTGAATTTTTCTCGCCTCATCTTTCGCCGTTTGCAAATGGTGTGCATCCACTTCGCTGATGCCAGTCAGACTCGTCTGGTATTCAGCAATGAGATGCTTAAGGTCCTTCTTCGATCTCCTTGTCCGCTCCCAGATAGTCAGCATCCACTTTTCGGCCACTTCGCACAGCAATCGCGGGATAGAAAGTACAAGGAGACACAACGGAACCAGCGCAATGTAAAACGCGACTTGCCACGTGCGCGTGGGACTCTGCATCATGACCATGCAGTTGAGCTTTGGTAGTTTGTAGAAGTCTAAATTGAGAATGCTTAAAGCATTCAAAAATTGATCTAGCTCTGATCCCCAATCCACAGCAAAGTTTTTGAGAAAGGATGACGTCACTTGAAAATAAGACATGACGATCTTGAAGAATCCCATTAACGCACGACGGGCGGTCTCTGGGTCGGTGCCCTCCGAACCAATAAGGTACGTGCCTGCAAGCAACACAGACCCACACACAGGCCCAAAGAATTCCTTGACTCTGTTAAAGATTTCTGCAATTCTTTCTGACATCTTGTCCTCGTCTGTGCCTGCCACGAGATTTCGGCTATCCACAAGTTTTTCTCTCCATTCATCCACTTTTTCTTGGAGATTATCGGGCGCCTTTTCAAGTTTCTCATATTTTTCCTTCGCTTTGTCCGATTGTTCTATGATGTTATAGTGTGAGGCGTTTTGATCTCCGTTTTCGGGCTCCTCGGGTTCCTCTTGCTGATTGGTCGCATGCGGTCCCACGACAGCCGCTCTTTCCACCTGGTGCTCTGACTTTTCGGGCTCCTGAGTCTCTCCTTGCTGATTGGCGGCCGGCGGTCCCACCGCAGCCGTTCTTCCCGCCTCGTAATGATCCAATTCCTCTGTGAAAATACCCCGCCACACGACCACATACCAAATTGCCCCTCCCAATATGATTGCCAGTAAAATACCAAACAGTTGAATCACCCACATGTTGTCGGAATTCCCACAGCTTTCACAAATTTTGTTCGCACTCAAAGCTGAACCGTCTCTGCAGAGACCGCAGGCAAGACCAGTGCGACCCGAAGACCCACACATCCAGTCGGAGTTTTCAGGCTTCAGACGATCGCTCCATTCTTTTGGACGAGCGCCGCTGTGCGGACACATTTTAGATGCACACCTATGCGCGATGACAATTTCAGCAGCCTTACTGCAAAACCCAGACGAACACTCATCAGCTTCTGTCCCATTGCCGGCGCGCCGGGAAGGCAGCGGATCTGTCAGGTTAATGAAGGTTCCCGCGTGTGCATGGACGAGCACGCTGTTCACCCAAAACCCCTGAGTCGGGATGAGATGGATGCCGACCGTGAAGCCGAAATCTTTCTGCTGTGCCGTTGATCGTGGGCAGGCTGTTCCCACGGGGCATGGGGCACACATGCGCGCAGGGTCTTCTAGATCATCACCGTCAGGCTGCAGCGTATCTGGGTTATAATGGTTTGTCGAAAACATCTGAAACTTCCCCACGGGACATTGGAAGCATTCATCTCGAAAGCTGATATCCTTAGCGCTGCTGGCACGGATCATTACGGTGCCCGCGGGACAACCAGCAAGTCTGCAGTCTTCTGCGGCGACATTTTTGCCACACGGAGCGTCACAGTCGGCCCGCTTGTCATCCTTGCTCTTTGAAAAGCACTCTTTCCCAAAAGGCCTCGAGACAATGTTGCTCTCGTCAATCCAGTACGGCATCAGTATCTTTTCGACAGTTGCAAGTTCTGCTCGAGTTTGAGGATCGAAATCAGTGTTCGGCCTCGGATCCGACAGGCTGTCGCATACATAATTGTCGGGGCAGCCCAAGCACTCTTCCTGATCGTGGTCAAAGTACTGCGTCATGTCTTGGCAGGGCGAGCGCACAATCTTGCTTCGTGTGCACGTGATCTGATTGTTGCACTGCACGCACTCCTGTCGGTGTACGTCAAAGCGAAACCCATCTTTGCAGTAACCGCATGCCAGCGAGGAGTTCGGCAATCTGCTTTTATCCTTATCAGGTCGACCTTGGAAAATTGTCACGTTTCGCTCTCCACAATCTGTGAGAAGACACGCTCCGAACCCGTCGAGTTGCCATGTTCCCCCATCGCTCGGCGGAACAAACACGCCCGAAGATTTGCCTGCTCGCGGACAGGACCCAACACCGGGGCATTTGACGCACACCGATTCCATCGGATCGGTGTCGTAAAGACCAGACAAACATGGTTTGCCCACATTTGCTGGTGTTGCTGCCAAGTAATAACCCACGTCGCACATGGTGCATTCACCTGTCTTCTTTACAAAATAGTGACCGTGTTCGCACGTTTTTACGCAAGCCTGCATCGAAAGTTGCATCAACTCATCAACAATGCCTGTTGTCGCAAAAGGAAACTTCGTGTAGTTTTCAGGGCACGTCACCAGTTGCACTCGTCCGTCCTTCTCCTCCTGCACCCATCCTCCTGAGCTTCCCCACTCACGAGCCACTAGCTGATTCCTGCCTGTGCTGAAAATAAACAAGCCCTTGATGCAGATTCCGCCGGCAGGACACGGCAAGCACTGGCCGCTCCCAGCAATATCTTCCGCTTGTTTCGAAACCAAAGTGATCTCAGTCAAATAATACCCTTTCCCGATGCGAAACTCATCAGCAACCGGCTCGGCAGAAGTAAATCCTGACCCGTGTATCACAAGCTTCTTCTCAAAGAGATTTAGAACGTCTCTCCACTGTTCCCAGGTAGGAGGTTCTGTCCATGTGCAACCTATATCAAAAAAATCATTCGATCCTCCTGGATTGTGACCTGAAAACAACAACCCGATCTTAACTTCGCCAGACTCGGAAACAGTTTCCGCGAGACGAACCACAAAAGTGCCTTTTGTAGTGAGATTAAGCTTCTGAGTCCATGAAACTTCATTCCCGCCAGCATTGAATCTTGTCAGCGTCGTCTCATTTCGCGTCGTGTTTCTCTCCAGCTTCATCAAAGTGTAGCTATCATCATATGCGCTCCAATATTCATTCGGACAAATCCTGCCAGCTGAAGAACGCCATTCAATTCCGAATCCCGAGTCTGAGTGTGAAGGTTCGAGCGCGATACTCCACCGAGGCCATGCCTTGTCGTCTTCTTTGCACGCGACGCACTGCTGTTGTTGAATCTTATCAAGCCCTCCAATGAGCTTCTGCCCAGCTGGGCATGCAGTCAGCACCAATGCACCGTGCATCTGACTCGAGGGGCTGCCATGCCAGTACGGCTCCTGTGACAACTCCCATGTCTCGCCTGGTTTTGCCTTCCATTTGCCGCATCGGCACTGGGCAAGGTGCGGCTCACATTTGAAACATTTCATTGCAGTACCTTCAGATGACCGACATCTACTCGACACCGAGTAACTCGCAGTTTCATCGTATGTGCTGCAATACGTCTGGTAAGAATTTGTCGAATCGTAGAAATCGTCGCACAAGTGCGTGCCCTGGTTGCTACAGTTGGTGTCGTCTACCACGGCACCTGCGGCTGTGGCCATTAATTCATCCCAGCAAGCTGGATACCAGTCGCTAGAAGAAAATACCTTTAGGTAAGAAAATGTACCCGTGCTACCATACTGCTCAATGGAGTCGAATCGCTGTTGAGAATCCAAAACACACCTGCCAGCAGCAATGGTGCCGTGCACAACATCAAGACTGCGGCCAGATGGGCACGAAATGCACAATTTTGCCTTCTCCTCAGCGCTCGAGAATCTTCCCGCAAAATGTGTGCAGAGATCGCAACTGGAATGACAGAGGCCCGAAACAACAGTAATTGATGCTCTGCTGAGGCTTTCAACGTTGATGCTGCTCGTGACGTCTAATAACTCAGCTTCGACGGAGGTACTGGTGCGATAAAAGTACGAGTTTCCAGCATCCCAAGGTGCCCATTCGACTTTGAAGCCTGAGCTGTTTGCAGTCACCAGCAGTTCCAGGGAAAGTATTATGCCCTGATCTGATGACCATTCGCGAGGCGATTCTCGAAGGCGAGGCAACTTCAAAGGCGATGCCGCTATGGTATCCAGTGATATCCTATGTATACCCTGCCACGCCCCGCGGGCCCGAGCGTTTGATAGATGCATTTCAACACTATTGCACTGAGTGTCTATGCAAATTGATTTCAGCTGCAACACAGCGTCTCCCTGACTATTTTTGAAATTGACGTGGAATGACGGATTGCCTTGGATGCTCCATACATTTAAGTCATCGCCCTTGAATATCTGCAGGCCGCGATGCGGTTTGTTGCTGACCTTGAGAGATCCTCCACCGCATACACAGCAGGCATCGCGTGCTGAGATTCCGTTGTTCGAATAGCTCTCCCCATACACCCTGCAACGGTTTGGCGACTTCGCATACCAGTCGCATCCGTCCGCGTGGCTGTCGTGCCACCTTGTCCTCGTCCAGCATTGCGCATTTGTAGCACCACTGCCTTTGAACACGTTTTTTGCAGTGTGCACGTAGCATCCCTTGTTTCTTTCTGTGGACGCTACCAGCTCGCAGCCTGTGTACACTGGCCTGCACTTGCACGTCTTTTTGGTCTCACCAGACACTTCACCAAAGGCCTCGCTTGCGCAGGAGATGCTGCCGTCGACATATTTTTCAAGCCAGCTCGAAGTGGTTCCGAACTGCACCGTACCTCGGCACGCACACTCTTTGCCCTCTTCTGCGCACGGCTGCCAGCCTAAAGGCGCCGCTTCCTGCTTGCACAGTGCGGTACATTTTGTCTGTGCAGCAGTCGCATCGCCTGATAATGCACTCGCAAAATCGTCGGACAGAAGAATTTTGCCTTCGCTCACAAGGCCCACACGATCCACGCACGCTCCCGCCACCCAGATTTCTGACACGTCAAAGGATGAGCAACGATTGACCCCGGAAGGCAGTGCCGTCAGCTGCGATCTGCATGCAGACGAGAGAGTCCCGCCCGATATAAGCGGAAGGCCCCCTACGAGGAACAGGATTGCAATGTGCTGCCGCATGACTGTTGTGGCGGGCACACTCGATGCACACGGACAAAAGCCCGCTACGAGGAAGACCATTGCAATGATGCCGGTAGCGCGCTGCCGTATGGCTGCGCACCACAGCAAAAGGACACCTGGGGTTCTCGGCATTTTGGCACTCCCCTTTTCAGACGGCATTCATTGTTCCTCTCTCTAGACCGTAGATCCGGCGCTAGTTGTGGCAGACACACCCGGCTCAGCGTACTCTCTACCGCAGAGTCCTTGGGATTCTAAACATCGAATTCATCCACCTGTTTCCAAGGAGTAAGTGATGAGAAGAAGAGTGCAGAGTGAAATGGAGCGTATGGTGACTTTGCAAATTGCAGCACATAGAGGAAGCCACTAGTTGAG
>Ga0138260_10205068_pt1 | contig 13901 bp, 1 predicted proteins | sample RNAB_220151111_FD_105235 | JGI IMG/M metagenome (GOLD analysis project Ga0138260, IMG submission 105235) | Metatranscriptomics of polar marine prokaryotic and eukaryotic communities from Palmer Station, Antarctica after 24hr light incubation -... | ecosystem: Environmental > Aquatic > Marine >... | reverse complement strand
TGCACCATTGCTTAGGTGCGAGTGGAGTGGTGATCAGGCTCGAGTCGCTCGTATCTAGAAGTGGAATCGCAAAGCACCAACCAACATACTGCTGATTACCCATCTGTGTTGGCCAAACTAAGCCGCGCGCCTTGCAACTACCGGTCGCCGGCCCCAACACAGTAGGAGTTTAACATGGGTGGAGAGGACGATGATGCGCCAATCGCGGTGGACCTGCGCCAGGACTGGATCGCCGAGAAAGTGTGCGAGACACTTAAAATTAAGAAGGATAAGTTCGATAACATGGAAGAGGAATCCTTGTTTCCGCTGAAGGACTTCATGGATAAGGCAGACGTTACAGAATTGTTCGTCTCGCTCGGGGACAGGGACAGTTGCGTCGTGACGCTGGAGCCCGGCACAGGGTACAAAAAGAAGTCATGCTACTTCATTAAGCTGGATCAGCAAAAGATGCCAAATAACGCAGAGGAGATCGCAAGTCTCATAACTCATGGCGACTTCTCCAAGTCTCCTCTGGAGCAGCTGTCGCACATGGCACACGAGGTCTTTTTGCCGATGCTGCTCGACCCAGCAAAGCAAGAGATGTGGCCAGTAGTAATTGCACAGGATGTGCGCCAAAAGTGCGCAAACTTTGTCGCACACTTAACTAAGACAATTGGATTGACGGCTGGCAAGACTGTGCTACCTGTCCCAATTGACGACCCTAGTAATTTCCATGCTGCTCCCACAGCTCAGGTGGTGACAGCGATGATGGATCGGTCCAAGGATACTTTGTACGCACTAGAGGGTGCCATTATCACTTGGACAGAGCAAATTAAAGCAGTCTTGTGCTCTGAGCCAGAGGACATCTTGGCAGAGGATGAGTGCGCCGGTGCCTTGAAGCAGATTGACTTTTGGACAAACAAATCCAAAAATCTGCGATTCGTAATTGAGCAGCTGCACACGCCCAAGATTGAGAAAATCTTGCGCATCCTTAAGAAAGTGACCTCTACATACTTGCCAGCGTTTGAGAAGCTCCAGGAAGAGGTCGAGCAGGCTTTCAATGAAGCCTCGACAATTCTTCCATACATGAAGTGCCTAGAACCATACCTCGTAATCATCCAATCATCAGATGATTTCACAACCGTCGCAAACTCCTTCAGGCCTGTCTACCATGGCATCCTGATGATGTGGAAAAACTTGTCGCACTTTCAGTCACCTCACAGACTGCTGCCGCTGCTCCGCATGGTGTGCAATGATTTCATTGGACAGTGCTGCAACTTCTGTGATTCTGCAACCTTGTTTGAAGTGGAGCCTCCAGAAGCCACAGGTCGCCTTTCCGAGTGCCTCCAGGTGGCCTTAAAGTTCCAGAAGGACTTTTTCCACTACAAGACTATTGCAGCTGAGCAGTGCCCTGAGGCACCATGGACTATTCCATCCAACTTGCTGTTCCACAGACTGGACATCTTCATGGAGAGGTGCAAGGACGCTCGATCACTAATTGAGACCATGACCAACTTTGAACGGTTGGAGCGTATCGAGATTGGAGGCACACAGGGAAAACTCCTGTCAGAGTCAATTGCTGAGCTCTTCCTTGGATTCGAAGAAGCCAAGAAGATCTTCGCAGACATTGAGTATGACATGTTCGACATCAACGATAAGCGCTTTGATGAAGACTTTGACGTTTTCTCGAAGTGGGTCACCGAAGCAGAGGAGCAGATAGGATCCATCATCACACAGGCACTTGCCGAGATGGTGTCAGTTGAAGCTGCTTTCAAGCTTTTGGATTCATTTGAAGGAGTGATTGAGAGGCCTGCGATCCAAATGGCCCTGGAGAGGCACTACCTCTCTCTGCTCGAGGAATACAACAGCGACTTGAAGGGTGTGGTGCGCACGTTCATCGACCTGCAGGAGGAGCCTCCTATCTACAACAACATGCCTCCATACTCAGGGGCACTCACTTGGTCCCTCGGACTGCAGCGACGGGCCACAACTCCAATGTCCAAGTTCAGGCAGTGCTCCAAGGTGCTGCTCGAGTCGGATGAAATGGCCGAAGCTGAGGCAACGCACTCACACATCTTGGAGTTGCTGCATGCGTACAACATGCAAAAGCAAAAGGACTGGGCTAAGGAGGTCGACGAGTCAGTCGTGTCCAAGCTCAAGCTGCCTCTGCTCAAGATGGAAGATTCAGGACCAGAGAAGGGAATTCTGGCAGTCAACTTTGATCCATCTCTTGTGCGCATGTTGCGTGAGGTCGGTTACTTTCTGAAGCTTGGCTTAGAAGTGCCAGACACTGCCATGTCAATTTTCAAGAAGGCCGAGACCTTCCGGAATCAGACAGGAAACCTCGAGATCATGGCGACCAAGTACAACTGGATTCAGGCCAATGTGCTCGATGTAGAGAAGCCGCTCGTCCAAAATGAACTCAAAGAAATTCTGACCTTTTTGGAACGTGGAACTTCAGAGCTGAACTGGAAGAGCATGGGCATCAACGAATTTGTGAACGAGGCTGCTTCAATGGTTAAAGGTGTCGAGCATGTGTTGCTCACACTGAAGGCGAATGTGAAGAAGATTCAAGAGATTCTTTCAGAGTTCAACAAGCCAATGCTCGACAGGCCAGATGCTGGATGCTCCGAGATTGAACTCGTGCAGGAGGCTTTCGAGACTGTGCTAGCTGACAGATTGGATCTGTTCCTCGAGAAGTGCGACGAAGTGCATGCAGTTGTACAGGCGTCCAACAAGACAGTCAGGATGAACAAGGCAGCGCCAACGTGGAAGGACTATGTCTCATACTTGAACAACATTGTGATGGACAAGCATGTCGAGATTGTCGGCAATTCGTTGACTCGTTTGGCTGAGCTGATTGATGTTGATTTCATCAAGCAGCACGACTTGATGCCACTCATCCAAATCTCCCTTGAACTCGAGATGGGCCGCGGCGGTGGCGGAACAGTGCTCTTTCAGCCAGACTTGAACAGCACTCATGGCCGAATGAATGTTCGTGACTTTGTTGTTCAGTGGATGAGCGAGTTCCACAAGTTCCCTAATGGCATGAAGCGTCTGTGCACTGGCAACGGCGACTACTCAATTGAGATCGAATCGCGAATTCAGCTGCGCGACAAGGTTGAGGATGTCATCTTGCTGGTCCAGGCAAATGAGGAAGAGTGCATCAAGTTCGCCGACACATTCAATGACTTTAAAGATCTTTGGTCTCTCGACTTGAAAGAACAGTTCAAGATCTGGTGGGACGAAGTTGCTGAATTCCCTGAACTAGGCGTTGATACTTCTGCAGCAGCAGCAGAGGGTGAGGACGCCGCACCTGCTGCTGAAGCCGCCGTCGAAGAGAGAGATGATTCCGAGAAGCGACCACCTCTAGCCGCATTCGAAGCTAAGATTGTTGAGTACTCCGGTATTCGTGACAAAGCCAATGTGCTGCCAACCAATGAGACCATTGGATGGCTCAAGATTGACTCAAAGCCAGTGAGGCAGCAAGTTCTCTACTGGGCTGAGCAGTGGGTGCTGATGTACACAGAATTCTTGAAGAGCAAGATTGAAGACTCAATGCACGAGATGGAGGACTTTATGATGACCGCCACTGTTGCTCTGTCTGCCGAGGTCAGTGAGGACGAAGAAGGTGCCTCAGCACTGCGCTCTGTGCTCGAGTGCATTCGTGATGTCAAGAAGAACACTCGCCGCTTTGACACAATGATTGATCCACTGAAGGAGTACACTCAGCTCTTGAAGCGTTTCAGCATCACCATCCCTGAGAGCATTCAGAATGCGATGGAGGAAGCCCCTGATAAATGGGACTCTGTCAAACACAACATGTTTGAGGTAAAGGAGAAGCTTAACGACTTGTACAATCGTGAGGGCGACAAGCTCAAGCGCAGAACATTGGACTTTGGCAAGGAAGTCACCAAGTTCCGCTCAGGGTTCCAGTTGAATGCACCATTCAAGTACGCCGTGGGATCTGCAGCTGCTTATGAATCAATGGAGGAACAGGCCAAGCTGATTGCAGATTACACCATTCAGGTGACAGAGCTGCGTGAGGCACAGATGCTTTATGAGCTGGTGCCAAGTACATTCAAAGAGATCACTGGCTCAACCGAGGAGCTCACACTGCTCAAGACCTGCTGGGACATGGCTCAGCTTGTCGTCTACTCTTTTGAGGACTGGCGTGCACTGCTGTGGGATGACATCGACACAGACTATCTGTCTGGCGAGGCCAAGAAGTTGAAGGAGCAGGTGCGTCGCCTCGACAAGAAGGTTCGCATTTGGGACACATACAAGGGCATTGACGACGAGTGTGCGAACATGCTTATCTCGCTGCCATTGATCCAGCAGCTCAAGTCGCCTTCAATGAGATCACGTCACTGGAAGGAGCTTATGATGGTCACAGGCACTTCGTTCACTTTGGATTCCAACTTCTGTTTGGCGGACCTAATTGCGCTTGAATTGCATAATTTCGAGGAGGATGTAGAAGGTGTCGTTATCAAGTCGTCCAAAGAGCTCACAATTGAGAAGAACATTGCCAAGATTGAAAGCATCTGGGAGAACCTGGACATGATCTACGAGACATATCCAAAGGATGAAACCGTGCAAATGATGAAAGTCCCTGAGGAGATGGTCGACTTCCGTGAGGAGCACCAAGTGGGACTGCAGGCTATGCAAGCGTCCAAATACATCAAGGTCTTCGAGGAGGGTGTCAACTCGTGGCTTGGCAAGCTTGGATCAGTCGAAGCCGTCTGCTCTGTCTGGCAAGCCGTCCAGGAGAAGTGGATGCAGCTCGAATCTATTTTCATCGGCTCTGAGGATATCCGAGCCCAGCTGCCTGAAGATTCCAAGCGATTCGACTTGATTGATGAGGACTGGCGCACGCTGATGAACGAGTCTTCGAACATTCCCAACGCAGTGCAAGTGTGCAACCGCGAAGGGCAGCTCGAGAAGCTCGAGAAGATGGATGAGATGCTAGACTTGTGTCAGAAGGCACTCAACGAGTACCTCGACACCAAGAGGACTGCTTTCCCTCGCTTCTACTTTGTGGCTCCAGCTGATTTGCTGGACATTCTGTCCAAGGGATCTAACCCTCTTGAAATTCAGTGCCACTTTTCCAAGTGCTTTGACAATCTTGAGAAACTCGAGTTTGACCCCGAGGAAGTTAAGACAGGCACATCTCAGCATGCTCTGGGCATGTATTCAAGTGAGAAGGAGTACGTTCCTTTCCTCGAGGTCTTTGATGCAACTGGACAGGCGGTCGAGAACTACTTGCAGGCGCTTGTGGAGCACCAGTGCAAGACCCTGAAGGATATCTTGTGTGAGGCCATGGCATGCTACGTTGCCGACAAGCGCCACGAGTGGCAGTTTGGATATTGCAACCAGATTGTGCTTGTGACCACTATGATCTGGTGGGCTACAGAGGTCACACAGGCCTTTGGCCAGCTAGAGGATGGCATGGAAACTGCGATGAAGGACCAGTGGCAGACCCAGGTCGACTCACTCAAGCACCTTACAATTCTGGTGTGTGGTGAACTGAAGAAACAGGATCGTAAGTCTATTGTGACCCTCATGATTATTGATGTGCATGCACGAGATGTGGTCAACGCTATGGTGGTAAAGAAGACAGAGAGTGCTCAATCTTTCGATTGGCTCAAGCAGCTCCGTCTGTACTGGGACGATAACATTGAGGATTGCCTGTGCGATTGTTGTGATGCTCGTTTCCTCTACGGTTACGAGTATGTTGGAAACTGTGGACGTCTTGTGGTAACACCACTTACTGATCGTTGCTACATCACACTCACTCAAGCTCTGCGCCTTAAGATGGGAGGAGCCCCTGCTGGACCAGCAGGTACCGGCAAGACCGAGACAACAAAGGATCTTGGGCGTGCACTTGGGATCATTGTGTATGTGTTCAACTGCTCTCCACAGATGAACTCCTCAGTGATGGCCAACATTTTCAAGGGTCTTGCTTGCTCTGGCTCCTGGGGATGCTTTGACGAGTTCAACAGGATTCCTATTGAGACTCTGTCTGTGGTTGCCACTCAGTTCCGTTCCGTGTTGATTGGCATCCGAGCCTACCCTATTTACCCTGCTGTCCACTACGTGGTTGGCAAGTTCGTGTTTGAAGGCGAGGAAGTAGACCTTGTGCCATGTAACATGAATTACATTACGATGAACCCAGGTTACGCTGGACGTACTGCCCTTCCTGAGAACGTCAAGGCCCTCTACCGCTCGTGTGCTATGATCGTGCCAGATATTGAGATGATTTGTGAGATCTTCTTGTTCTCAGAGGGTTTCGGCGATGCCAAGATGCTTTCGCGCAAATTCATGTTGCTGTTCCGCCTGAACAAGGATTTGCTGTCGATTCAGGTTCACTACGATTGGGGTCTCCGGGCTGTCAAGTCTATTCTTGTGATTGCTGGAGCTCTTAAGCGCGCTGACCTGACCACAGCTGAGGATGGTGTGCTGATGAGGGCTCTTCGTGACTGTAATGTGCCTAAGCTGGCAGCTGATGACGTTGAGGTGTTCCTTGGTGTTGTTACTGACATCTTCCCTGGAATGGACTTGCCACGTCGCCGCGACCCAGAGCTGGAGGCTGCGTGCCAAAAGGCATGCACTAACCAGGGTCTGCAAGCTGAGGACAACTTTATTGCCAAGATTTCTGCTCTCAGTGAGCTGTTTGGCGTGCGTCACTCTGTCTTCATCTTGGGACCTTCTGGATCTGCCAAGTCAGCTGCATGGCATGTGCTCGAGGAGGCGCAGTGCCACATGGGGATCAAGACTCAGCACGAGTTGATCAATCCAAAGGCCCAGACCTCGAATGAGATGTACGGATACATTCACCCAGTGATGGGATGGAAGGATGGAATCTTCTCGTATGTGATGCGTAACTTTTCGCAGATGCTCAATGAGAACTACAAGTGGATTGTGTTTGACGGAGATGTTGACCCCGATTGGATTGAGTCACTCAACACTGTGATGGACGACAACAAGATGCTTACTCTTGCATCCAATGAGCGTGTGCCACTCAACCCAACTATGAGACTGCTGCTTGAAGTTGCTGACTTGCGCAACGCCTCTCCTGCCACTGTGTCCCGTGGTGGTGTGCTGATGCTTAATGAGTCCGACGTCGGCTGGAGGCCATACATTGACTCATGGATGCTCAAGCGTGTCAACAAGGAAGAGGTGCTAGTGCTGCAGGCCGCTGTGTCAGAATACTTTGCTCCAAGTCTTGAGTACGTCAGGCGTAACTGCAAGGCAATCACCAATGTTGTCGAGTTCAATATGGTCACATCTTGCATGCACATTCTAGAATCCTTGCTTGAGAATGATGAGAAGAAGGAAATCGTCAAGGAGCACGTTGAGATCCGATTCAACTTTGCAGTTATCTGGGGCTTTGCATCCTCATTCTCTATTGACAAGGGCGTGGACTACAGGAAGCAGTTCTCTGAATGGTGGAAGATGAACTGGCAAGCGTACCCATTCCCAGAAGTGGAATTGGAGGACGCAAAGGCACAAAAGCCACTCATCTTTGACTTCCAGGTTTCAGCTAAGACACACCAGTGGGTCCCATGGAAGGAGAGCGTGCCAAAGTATGTGCACTCGCAAGAGATTCCATTCTACAACATTGTCGTCCCAACTGCAGAGATGACTGCCCTGACTACTGTGATGAATCTGCTCGCAGACCATGGTCGCCACGTGCAGTTCGTTGGACTTGCAGGAACTGCCAAGTCTACTCTCGTCAACGAGAAGCTGCATGCACTGGATGAGGACTGGAGCAGTTGCACCATGTTCATGAACTCCAAGACCAACGAATGGGATTTGCAGCTGAGTATGGAGGGTTTCATGGAGAAGCGCGCAGGTAAGACCTACACTCCAATTGGCAACAAGAAGCACATCTTCTTCATTGATGATCTTAACATGCCATCGTTTGACAAGTGGGGCACCCAGTGTCCACTCGAGCTGATGATTCAGCTGCTTTCGGAGAGATTCTTCTACGACCGTAACAAGACCGGAATCGTCAAAGAGATCAGGAATTGCCAGTATTTGGCAGCAATGAATCCAACTGCAGGTTCTTTCACAATTTCATCACGCCTGCAGCGTCTGTTCATGTGCTGTGCATGCAACTTGCCTTCAGACGACTCAATTGAAACCATCTACCTTTCCATCCTTCAGGGTGTGCTGGGCAATTTCAACGAAGATGTTCAGAACATGGCTGCACCATTGGTGACCGCCACCGTTGCGCTGCACAATGTGATGCTCAAGTATTTCTTGCCTAATGCCATCAAATTCCACTACACTTGGAATTTGCGTGAGCTGGCAAATATCTTCCAAGGTATTGCTGAGGCCACACCAATCTACTACCCAACTGCCACCGCAGTTGGACGCCTGTGGGCTCATGAGGCTTCTCGCGTGTATGGTGACCGTCTGATGTTCGACTCCGACATTGAGTTGTTTGCTGACAAGCGCAACGATGTCGTCGCCCAGAACCTCAACCAAGGATCTGTAGACAGGGATGAAGTGCTCCGCGAGCCTCTCATCTTCTCCTCATTCTGTGCTGGTGAGGACCCAATTTACTTGCCAGTTGCAGATTTCGCCAAGCTCAACACAGTGCTGGATGAGAAGCTGAATGAGTACAACGAGACAAATGCTGCAATGAACTTGGTGCTGTTTGAAATGTTCATGATACACATCTGCCGTCTTAGCCGTATCTTAGACAAGGGCCGTGGCAACGCGATGCTTGTTGGAGTTGGAGGCTCAGGAAAGCAGTGTCTGACCAAGCTGTCTGCTTTCATTGGCCGATTCAACACATTCCAGATCCAGCTGACTGGTTCATACAATGTCGGTAACATCAAAGAGGACATTCTGATGCTTTACCAAAAGACAGGAATGAAGGGCGAAGACTATGTGTGGCTGCTAACTGACGCGCAGATTGTCGACGATAATTTCCTTGTGTACATTAATGATTTCTTGTCATCAGGCAACCTGCCAGAATTGTTCGGCACTGAGGAAAAGAATGATGCCATCAACGCTGTCAGGTCCGAAGTCAAGGGTGAAGGATTAATCGATACCAACGATGTGTGCTGGGATTATTTCATTCAGAAGGTGCGCAGGAAGCTTCACTTGGTGTTCTGCATCTCTCCTGTGGGAGACAAGATGAGGCAGTGGTGTCGTAAGTTCCCCGCTCTGATCAATTGCTCTGTGATTGATTGGGTGCACTCGTGGCCACAAGAGGCACTCACCTCTGTCGCAACTCGCTTTATTGGAGATGTCGACTTTGGCAATCCAGATCTGATTCCAAAGATTGCTGACCACATGGCCTTTGTACACACCCAATCCGTCCAAATGTGCGCAGAATACTTGGCGGACGAGCGCAGGTACAACTACGCCACACCAAAATCCTTCCTTGAGTTTATCGATCTCTACAAAAATCTGCTTAAGCAGAAGAGAGGTGACATTGAGACGGAAGCAGGCCAGCTCGAGGTTGGACTTCAGAAGCTGCTGCAGACAGAGGACGATGTTGGACAGCTCAAGATCAGGCTCGAGGAGGAAGCTGTATTTGTTGCCGAGAAGACTGAGAAGACCGAGAAGCTGCTGGTGGTTGTGGGCTCTGAGACTGAGATTGTGAATGAGAGCAAGGCTGTTGCTGCTATTGAGGAGGAGAAGGCCAACGTGGAGCGGGAAGGTGCAACCAAGGTGCAGACAGAGTGTGACTTTGAGCTGGCAAAAGCTGAGCCTCTTGTAGAAGCTGCCCTGGCTGCTCTGGACACACTGAATAAGGATTCGATTGGAGAGCTCAAGACCTTCACCAACCCTCCAAAGGGAATTGGTGAAGTGTTGGAATGCGTCTTGTACATGACATCACCAGAAGGCAAGATTGCCAAGAATGTGGCATGGAAGGAAGCAGTCAAAGCAATGAAGTCACCAAATGACTTTATCAACTTGCTCAAGGGTATGGACATTGACAACATCCCTCGTATTAACATGAGTAAAGTAAAGGCAAACTGCACAAAGCACCAGCTGTGGGAAGGCCAGGAGCAGAGTCCTCTGGTGATTGCCGGTCGCTCTGACGCCGCTGGAGGTCTCGCAAACTGGGTCGCCAACATTATCAAGTACGACGACTGTTACCAGATGATTACTCCACTGCGTAATAATCTGGCTGAAGCTCTTGCTAAGCTAGCTGCCGCTGAGGAGGCACTTGGGATTGTGATGGCTCAGGTCGCAGCACTGGAGGCCAAACTTGGCAAGTTGACAGACCAATTCAGTGGAGCTACAAGTGAGCTGAATGAGCTGACAACCAATGCCGCAGCCACATCAAAGATGATTGTGATGGCTGAACGTCTTGTCGGAGGTCTTGCTGATGAGAAGGTGCGATGGACAGCAAACATCAAAAACATGAAGTCAATTGCTGAGGCGATGATTGGAGACACACTGTGTGCTTCTGCATTTGTGTCTTACATTGGTGCTTTCTCCGCCCTTTTCCGCGACCGCCTGGAGAAGGAAGTGTGGGTGCCAGATTTGATGGAGCGTATGATCCCTTGCTCACCAGAAGTCGACCCTCTCGTCATCCTTGCTGATAGCTCCGCGCGAGCTAGCTGGAGCAACGAAGGCTTGCCTGCTGACTCGCTATCAATCCAAAATGCTGCGATCATCACCAATTGTGCTCGCTGGCCGCTGATGGTAGATCCTCAGCTGCAGGGAGTTTCATGGATCAAACAGCGTGAGGCTGAGAACGAGATGAAAACTCTCACTCAGTCTGGCAAGTTCCTTGATGCTGTGGAGCGTGCCATTTCCATGGGTAACCCACTGCTGATTGAGAACCTGCCAGAAAGCATTGATGCTGTCCTGGAGCCGGTATTGGCTCGTTCCACCATCAAGCGTGGTGGCATGACTTTCATTAAGCTTGGAGACAAGGATGATGTAGAGTATGATGCGAACTTCAGATTGTACCTTCAAACCAAGATGCCAAATCCTCACTACCAGCCTGAGGTCGCAGCTCAGACCACTCTGATCAACTTCACTGTGACAGAGAAGGGACTTGAGGATCAGCTCCTGGCTGTAGTGGTGCAGTTTGAGCGCCCTGATCTTGAGGAGTCGATGCAGACTCTTGTTCGCGAGAAGAACGAGTCGACCAAGCTACTCAAGGAGCTCGCAGATTCTCTTCTCTACAAGTTGTCCACTGCTGAGGGTAACTTGATCGAGGACATTGAATTGATTGAAGGGCTTGAAAAGACAAAGGCGACCTCGATTGAAGTTACGAAGGCCCAGGAACTTGGTGCCATCAAGGAAGCTGAGATTGCTGTGTCTCGTGAGGCTTATCGTCCAGCTGCGGCCCGTTCATCGCTCATCTACTTTGTGCTCAATCAGCTGTGGCTGATTGACCACATGTACCAGTTCTCTCTATCTGGTTTCATGAGTGTGTTCAAGAAGTCAATTGAGCGCGCCGAGCCAAGCGATGACGTCAAGGAGCGTGTCAAGAACGTGTTGAACAACGTAACACTGACTCTCTTCAGTTACTGTGCTCGAGGTCTGTTTGCTCGGCACAAGATGTGCTTCTCTGCCCAGCTAACCTTCCGTATCATGAGGCAGAACGGAGACATGGACGAAGAGGCATTTGAGTTCCTCCACAGATATCCAAAGATTCGCAGTGAGAAGCCTGCAGAGTTGGATTGGCTACCTGATGGCTCATGGTTTGCTGCGCAGTCACTCGCCAAGTTGAATGGATTTGAGAATCTGACTGGTGATCTTGTCTCCTCTGCCAAGCGCTGGAAGGAATGGTGTGATTTGGAGGCTAGTGAGAAGGAGAAGTTCCCTCTTGACTACAAGAATCTGCCACCACTACAACGGCTGTGCCTGATTCGTGTCTTGAGGCCTGACCGCATGACGATGGCAACAGAGGACTTTGTTGGAGAGTACATGGGCAAACTTTACATTGAGGACGTTCAAGCTATTCTGGAGAACATTCTGCCAGAGACTGATCCAGTATCTCCTTGCTACTACATTTTGTCTCCTGGAGTCGACGTTGCATCTGAGGTGGAGAAAGCAGCAACAGCACGAGGCTTTTCCATCGCCGAGGGCACACTGTCGGATGTCTCACTTGGAGAGGGTCAAGATGTTATCTCTGACCGGGAGGTCGATAGGCAAGCCAAGGAGGGTGGCTGGGTGATTCTGCAGAATGTTCACTTGATGCCTAATTGGCTGCTGGAGCTTGAGAAGCGAATTGAGCGCAACGGGCCAGATGCGCATCCAGACTTCCGTCTGTTCTTGACATCAGATCCGGCAGCTGGAATCCCTGTGGCACTGTTGCAGCGGTCACTCAAGATGACACAAGAGCCTCCACCGGGTCTCAAGGCGCTGTTCTTGCGGTCATGGAAAGGCTTTGATGATAATACATGGGATGCATCATCCAAGCAGCAGGAAATGAAGCAGACTCTTTTTGCAGTCTCATTTTTCCACGCTGTGATGGTAGAGCGAATCAAGTTCGGTCCTCAGGGATGGAACATGAAGTACCCATTTAATGTGGGTGACTTGACCTGTTGCCAGATGATTCTGTTCAACTACCTGGAGTCTGCAGGCACCTCTGTGCCATGGGACGATTTGCGGTTTATCTTTGGTGAGATCATGTATGGTGGACACATTACCGATCACTTTGACCGTATCCTGTGCGAGACCTACTTGCAAAAGCTCATGAAGAACGAGCTGTTCGATGGCATGGAATTGTATCCAGGCTTCCAAGGAGCTCCTAATGTTAGCCACCAGAAGTTGGTGGAGTACATTGAAGAGGGTATGGGCATCGAGTCCCCAGTCATGTTTGGGTTGCATCCAAATACTGAGATTGGTTTCCGTACTGATCAGTCCAACACCATGTACTCGATCATTTCTGATTTGCAACCAAAGGGTGCGTCAGGAGGCGGCGGTGGAGGTGGTGGCAGCAGCAATGATAGGGTTGCAGGATTGATTGAGGAGCTCTCAGAGAAGCTGAATGATTCCAACATTGATATTGAAGAACTCATCCAGAAAATTGAAGATGAGGGTGGCCGTACTCCGTTCATTAATGTGTTCTACCAGGAGTCAGTCTACATGAATGTGCTGACTCACGAGATCCTCAAGTCCCTAGAGGTGCTCACTCTCGGTCTCAATGGTGAGTTGCAGATGTCAGAGTCAATGGAAGCTCTCTCAGACGCTCTGTACGCTGGTAAGGTGGTTGGCAGCTGGTCCAAGTTGGCATACCCCTCAATGAAGCCACTGGCAGGCTGGTTTGACAACTTGATGCTCAGACTGAAGCAAATTCAGGACTGGTCAATAGATCTTGGAATGCCAAAGGCAGTGTGGCTCTCTGGATTCTTCAATCCACAGTCGTTCCTCACAGCAATTCTGCAGTCGCAGGCGCGGGCCAATGAATGGCCACTCGACAAGGTGATTGTGGCATGTGAAGTAACCAAGAAGATGAACCCATCTGAAGTAGAAGCTCATTCTCGTGAGGGATCGTTTACTTACGGATTGACAATGGAAGGTGCTCGATGGGACAGTGGAATCTCTTCAGTGGCCCCATCACTACCTAAGGAAATGTTCTGTCCAATGCCAGTCATGCTGATGAAGGCAGTGACAGTAGACAAGGCAGATTTCAAGGACTGCTTCATGTGCCCAACATACAAGATTCAGTTCAGAGGCAACACTTACGTGTTCCAGGCCAATCTCAAGTCAAGACAACCACCAGCAGACTGGGTCATGGCTGGTGTGGCACTGATCATGGACATTGTGTTATAAAGCAGCTCATTCAGAATTTAAAATAACTTGTGGAGTAGCTTGAATTCATCAATCAAGTCGATCAAAGATCTGATGGATAAAGACCTGGTACTTCAAATCTCACTCGGAGATGCCCAAGCGTAGTAATAATTTGACACTACCAAAATAAATTTCACTAACTC
>Ga0138260_10044680_pt1 | contig 14015 bp, 20 predicted proteins | sample RNAB_220151111_FD_105235 | JGI IMG/M metagenome (GOLD analysis project Ga0138260, IMG submission 105235) | Metatranscriptomics of polar marine prokaryotic and eukaryotic communities from Palmer Station, Antarctica after 24hr light incubation -... | ecosystem: Environmental > Aquatic > Marine >... | reverse complement strand
TTCCAGGCTTGGTGGAGGGAGGAGACAAGCTAGCATCTACTGGAGGCAAGATACAGCTTCATTTAGGCCGTTCTCTATTGTCTCAGTAGGCGCAAATCAGGTCACGCTCATTCCTTCTGGCAGATGAGGGCCACTCCTCTTAGGCGCCACTGGTTGACCATGGCGTTTTACTCGCGGGAGATACCTTCTCCTCCTTTCTTACCCTTGTTTTCCTGTGGTGGTTCAGGCTTAAGGTTGAACTTGGCAATGAGGTACCTGTCCTGACGCATGGGGTACTTGTAGCAAGGGCACGAGTACAGGTTCTTTTCATCGATGGCCGCCTTCTTGGGCGCACCAGGTCCCTTGTTCTCAGCAGAGGGACACTCAGCGTAGAACTTGATGTTGGGGAAGGCGAAGAACAAGTCTTTGCCCTTGGAGTCCTCCAGGTAACGTTGCTGCTTGTTCCAGGCAGCACCTTCAAGGTAGAGTCCATGGACCCACACACCTTCAGCTGGTTCAGCAATGCTCTTGCCTTCAATGCGAGCATCGTCAGCGATCAGAGTGTTACGTACGTCAGCCACTTCAGAGCGAGGCTCAACGGCATCCAAAGCCCAGTTGTCGGCTCTGTGGGCACGGGTGATCTCTTGTCTCACACTGGTCAGGAAACCCTGTCCGTTGAAGAATCCAGTGAGCCAGTAAGAGATGGGCCTGTCCTTAGAGAGCCAGGTGGCCAACTGGTAGTGTCTGTTCTGCATAGATGCGAGCCATCCAGCAAGGGTAGGAGACAACCAGGAGATTTCAGCACCAGAAGGATCCAGCAGCCAGACGTTGGGCACTCTCAAGTCAAACATGAACTTGATGGCGTTGGCCAGCTCAGGGGACATGATGATTTGACCATCAATAGCCAGGACCATGTCAGTCATCAGGTTCCTGACAATTCCCAAAATGTTCTGGAAGCGTTGGATCTCTTGGAACAAGAACATGTTGAGGGGCACAGCTTTACCGGTCTCAGGGAGACGTCTGTGCTTCATCAGCTTCAGGCGGTCATCAACCTCCAGCATCTTGAAGTCATCGGGAAGGAGCTTCATGAAGTCATTCTCAATCATTTCCTTGACAGTTTCTTCAGGAGACTTACCTCCAGCGGCAGAGGAGTCAGAAGGCTGAGTGTCAACCAGAGTGGCGAGCATGACGCGAGACTCACTGAGAGAAGCTGTCAGATCAGCATTGGGGTTAAGGCCGAACACAAGGGGGTTATCGTTATCAGGCATACTGTTGATGTGAGTCAAGAAGCTAGCATGGTCGGGGAAGTCGGGGATGGTGTAATTAACTCCATCGGGGTTCTGAGGGGTGACCAAGTTCTGTTGGTTGAATTGGAAGTTTTGGGTGAAAATCTCTTCACGGATCCAGAGGTAACCGTAAGTGAAGAAGAGGTCACGGTCAAGTTCCTGAGTGATCTTACCTCCGTACTGGATAGCGCAGCACATCTTTTGCATGGCTTCCCACTCGTACTTTCTGTTGGTTAGAGCGCACTGAGTAAAGTGCTTCTCCATGTAGAGCAGAGAGGCTTCCAAGTCAGAACTGTTGAATTCGTAAGGCATACTGAATCCAATGGGGCCGAACTTCTTTCTCTCCTAGACGGTAGAGTGGAGGAAGCAGGTAGCGTAAGTGAGGGGTCTCCACTTTTCATAGGGCTCGACCTTCTCTAAGAAGTCCTGGTTAACCATGGTACTGTAAGTACGGGCCAGACCAGCCTTCATTCCCTTTGGTGGCTCCATGGTGACTTTGATAGCCATTTGGAGCAGAGATAGAGGGAACGCTGGGTCGGGGGCACAAGTAATCCAAAGTCTGAATTCTTCGTGGACTTCTACATCCTTAGGCGTGAGGATGGTCTCCATTTCGGCCATGAATTCGAGTGACAGATGGCAATTGTTGAGGACAACCCAGTCACCAGTTCGGAATCCCTCTCTGATCTGAGCAAGGGCAGGTCCCTCCATTTCTTCTCCCATAGAGGTCTTCTTGGTGGGGAATTTCTTAAACCTCCTGGAGTAGTCGTCAATGTTAGACGTGGGGTCAGCTCCAGTAGAGAGGAGGTACAGAATAGGCCTGTTAGGAGCAGAACTCTCCCAGATTTCAGCAATCGAATCAGTCACGGGCGCCGTAAATTCTCTGTCAAGCACTTTGCCGATGAATTTGTTAGCTGAAATCACAGTTCTGTCCTCACGGAAAGACCTGATGAGCACAAACTAGAGGAAGGCGCCAAGTTGAGGGTCAGCGTTGATCTTGTCCTCGTAGTCAGGAACCAACTCGTTTTCGGGAGCGTCTGAGTCGTAGAAGGCTCTCCATTCGGGTGAGCTTCTGGTCATACAGTCCACAATACCCTTGTAGAACATGAGCTGGTCAGCTCCAAACTTGTGCTTGTGGATAGCGATAATGTTATCCCAAGCCTTCTTCTCCAGCCAGTTGAACTTCTTGTTCTTGTCATCCACAGCAGCTCCAGCCTTAAGGAGGAGGCCGATATCTCCAGTGGTCAGAATGCCTTCGTTAACGAGAATTCTGAGGCACATCATCAGTTTGAAAGTGACTTTGTCTCTCTCGAAGAGGCCTCTGTTCATATAGCGGTAGACTTTGTAGGTCATGGCGTAGATGATGTTAGCCACACGGTCTTTGACCAGCTGAGCCTTGGGGGAGTTATCAATTCCATCGTAGAAAAGATCCAAGAACTGGAGTAGTGACACGTTATACATCCAGTTGACGGCAGCCATCTCTACGACGCAGAAATAGAGCACGGAGCCACGAGCAGCCACAGGTCTGAATTCTTCTCTCTTCTGTCCAATTTCAGAGGACTTGATAGAGGCTTCTTCTAGGGATTGCTTGACTTCAGCTGACTTAGTTTTAATGTTACCAAGCACGTCAATCAGCTCAGTGTCGTCTAGGAGAGACCCTTCGGCATTAGCCAGTCTGAGAAGAAGATCAGCTTCCAATTTAGCGAGAGTCTTCTTGCTGGTGTTGACGGATTCTTTCACTTAGTTGAGGGTGTCTTCTAGCGACTTCTGCTCACGTGATATCAGTTTAGCCAAAAGTTGTTGCTCTAAACCACTCTGGGTGACAGCGAAGTCGATGATGGTGGTCTTAGCGGCGAGTTCGGGACTCCAATGGGGATTGGCCATACGAGAAGTCATGTAGAGGCGGAATTTAAGGTCGAAATCGAACTCTTGGTCTCCAAGCTTGAGGATAGCGCTTCTTCCCTTGATGGTGATTTGCTTCTCAAGGAGAGGGTCGAGCATGGGGTCAACTTCGTTCTCGACGTTCTCAATGAGGACAGGAGATCCTTCTTGAAGAGGGAACTTGAGGCAATCTCTCAAGTTAGGGTTAGTAAGGGTGTAAATGTATCCACATTTCTCAAGCTCCTGCTCACGGTTTTTAATCCAAGTGATAGCCTGACTCTGAGGATCAATCATGAGGGGGTATCTGGATGATCTAGTGACCATAATTCCGTTTTGGATACTCAGGTCATCAGTAGGGAGTCCTTCCATGTTCCAGTCTCCAACAGTCTGTTCATCGACCAGGAATTGCTGTAGCTGCAGCTCATCAGAGTTAGGAATCTTCTTTTCGTTCAGATCTCTGATGAAGTACTCCGCAGTCAACATGTTTCTGAATTCAGCATTGAAAGGTCCACAGTAGGAGACAAAAGCACTAGCTTTGGCGACATCTCCACATAGTTTGATTTTCTGATCAGCGAACTCAAGGGAGTTCTGAGACCATCTGATCTTGTTGTCAGCTAGAGAGTCGATAAGCTTGGTGGCTTAGTCCATCTTCCTCTTGAGCTTGTTGGCCTCAGCCTGCATTCTGTCTTTGATCTCCTGCTTCTCAGCGTAGAGGGCATCAAGTTGAGCTTTCTTCTCAATGACAGCCTTCAGTTCAGCCTGGGCAGCTGCGAGTTGGTCTTCAGCAACCTTGAGCTCAGCGGCCTTAATTTGGAGGAGCTTCAGCTTGGGCTTGACGATCTTAGAAGCCTTGTGGTACGCACTCATGGCGGAACACCAGTCGCACATTCCCTTCAGAGCGTGAGAAGATCCCTTGGCGACATCGCCTGTGAACACACTCCTCTCAGGGTCATCTCTAAACTTAAGTTCGAGGTAAGGGGCAAGTAGCTCGATGGTCTCTTCGTTGATCAAGTCCTTTTCTTCCTCTCCGAATCGGGTGAGCATGGCTAGGAGGTTACCCATGAAGAGAGAGCTAGTGTGCTAATCGTAGGAATCGCCAATGAAGTTAACTACCTTCTTAAGAGGAGCAAAATCTGCGGCAGAAACTTGGATTAGGGGTCCCATGAAGAGGATCTGTGCAGTGTCCAGAATGAGACGACAGATATCATGGGGCTTCTTCATCGACTTAAGCTCCACAATATCGTTAGGCTTAATTCCACTGAGCGCCTCTTGGGCAGCGTGCACGAAAGGCATGGCAGCCTGTAGATCTTTATCGGCAGCTTCTTTCTCGATCTCAATAGCGGCCTTCTGGGCGATGCAAGCATCCTGAGTGGCTTTGACTTCGATAGCCTTCTTCTCAGCAGCAGCGTTTTCAATGGTGAGGGTAGCAATGAGCTTATCAGTCTCATCCTTGGCTACCTGAAGTTTCTTGTCTTCTTCCTTGAGCTGCTCCTTCATCTCACCAACACCAACAGTAGCTTCAAGTAGCTTGTTAAGGCCACTCTCAATGTTAGACTGGTCAACGTCAATCAGCTTCCACTTAGACTTATAGAGGTCCTTGTACATCTGGATGAAGGACAGGTAACTCTTAGGGGTGGTATAGACGTTCTTACGCATCTGCGCGAAGTAAATCTCAGATACGTCTCTCACGAAGTTATGGCACTCACCCATGTGCTTGATCAGCTGCTCCTTGTCTTCGGCGGTGCATTCCATCTCATAGTTTCTGAGGAATCCACCGGACACGTCGACGAGAGCTTCAATGGGCCAGGGCAAGAACCAATCGATAGAGCACTGGGAGAACAGAGAGGGGAACATACTGGCACGAGTTCTGAACTTAGTTCCCACAGGGGAGAATGCAAGGATGATGTGCAGTTGATCCTTAATTCTGTTGAGGAAGCATGTGCCTAGTTGGGCGGGAGTAGGTTCGGATCCCTTACCCATTTCCTTGACAAGTTGGGGCTTGACGCCGAGCATGAAGAGCTCTCTGTCATCTTTGTTGAGCATTCCGGGGATTTCACCAGTAGCGATGAGAGAGTTAATCAACTCTAGGAAGCCATCAGACTTAATCTCAGAGTCAGTTAGGATGAAGGACACCTGTCCGTTGTGCATTGCGACAGTCTCGAACAATTCCTTGATGTCTTCCATCAGAGTCTTCTCAACGTAACTCTTAGTCAGTTAGATCTGGAAGAATCTGTGCTTGCAGATGTAGGCCGAAAGTTTCGTGAGGGATTGTTTACCAGAGCCACCCACTCCGACGAGGAGGGCATTACCAGCAGGAGAATTGACAGTGCGGATAGTACGCAGGAGATGGAACAAGCAGTCATCGAAAATAACCAGAGGCATTTTCTTGGCAGGGAACTTCTCGTTGTACTCATCCAGTCTCTGGTTGACTCTCTTCTTGATAGCGTTGATGCTAGGGCAAGCTTCATACACGAAAGGAGCTTCAGAAATGACACTGCCATACTCATCAACTTCTTCATCACGTTGGAAGTCAGCAAAAAGCATGTCAGTCATTAGCTGGTCGTCATCATAGCCAGTAATTTCACGGAACTTTTCCTTAGTGCATTTGTTAAGCATGTCCATGAAGTCCTTCTTATCCTTGTTGGTGATCAACTTGTCTACGAAGGTGCGTTCGCACTCATGACGCCATAGCCCAATCATGTATTGAGTGACGGGGATCTTCTCCTTCAGTCTGGAGGATTTCTCAATAATTTTGTATTCATAAGCATAAGCTACGCGAGCAATACCTTGGAAAATGCGAGCCAAATCACGAATGTTGAACTCGTAATGGAATTTGGTAGGAGTGGGGAGGAGTCTCTTAGCTACGGTCTCCCAAAGGTTAATAGTAGCTTCGATGATCATGCCCTTGGCAGCGATGATCTCCTAGCCAGTCTCTCCAGGGTACTTTCTCGTAGTAATGATGGCCTCGAGAATACGTCCATAGATGTTCTGGATAGAACGGTTGGAGGGAGGTGTCATGTTGATGGAGAAGAAATGCCTCATCATTCTGGGTGGAATACTGTTCCTTCCACCAGTGGGGTGTCTCATGGCTGCTACGTACTTAATCCTCTGGTAATTGTTGAAGGTTCCAGCGTCTTCAGGGACGAGGGTGTAGAGTCCACGTTGCTCAATGACTAGTCTGACGATCTCAAGGGTCTCCTGATCTCCCCAGTTGTTAATCTTAGGCATGGAGAAGTCATCCAAGAAGCACAGCATTTCTTTGTTGCCGATTGGTCTGTACACCCTAGTCTGATGCTTCTAGATTTCACCTTCAATAGCCATCTGGAAGTTTCCAGGTCTGGTGGCACTGGAGAAGTTAATTCTCTTGAAGGACTGGTTGTCGTTGAACTTGGCACTGTACATCAAGACGATAGAAGTCTTAGCAGTACCAGCACCTCCAACAAGCAGGGAGTGTTGCAGTCCCTTCTCCTCTCTGATGATAGATCTCTCAAGAGGAAGGTTGGCGATCTTGTCAATGATATACTCAGCGCGAGTAGAGTCACTGGTAGGGATCAGCAGCTGCGAGAACACAATCTTCTTTGGGGCATTCCACACCTCAGGGGCTATCATGGTCCAAGTCTTGGTCTCAGGATCGATAATGTAATCGAACACTGTCTCCTTCTCAGCAATCATCTTTTGTGGGCTGATGGTGGGGAGAGGGGCGTTAGCTTTCTCAAGGATTTCTTTGTGGAATTTGACACGGTCTTCAGTTTCAAAGAGACCTCCCATAGACCAGGAGAGAGCGTAGATGAAGCACTTCTCGTAGCACGTTCTATCAATGACAGTGTGAGACTCATGGAATTGCTAGAGGACAGCAGAAAGCAAGTTAAGGAGCTGAGTGGCTCTGACAACTTCAGGAGTAGCCATCATGTAGGTGTACTTCATCTTGACTTCACGGAATAGCTTGGTCTTCTCGATGTACTTAACTGTAAACTCTCTCACCCAGTTCCTCTCTTCGGGGTTAGCATATAGCTTGTCCTTCTCGCGGTCATCGCACCAGGTGTCGATCAGAGGCCGCCACGAAAGATCTTCTGGGGAAACGAAGATAATACCAGCACGAGAGACAGTCGCGGGAGAAGCATTGTTCAAATTCTCTACCTCGAAAGTAAGCTTGGTGGTATCACTCATGGGGATACGCTCAGCATTGGCGAGGGTGAGCATCTTGTTGTCATCAAGGACCGTGTTCATGGATTCAATCCAAATAGCGTCCACAGGTCCATCACAGATAATCCAGGTGGTGTACTTGTTCTGCCTGTTATTCACTCTCTTCCAGATCTCAGAAAGCACTCCAGGAATCCATTCTCCACTAGACTTGATTAGCTCTCCGTAAAGCTGGGCGTCAGTGACGGCTTTGGGGTTAATAGTCACATTTGTGTACTTAGGGTTTCCAGGAATCATAGTGAGAGCCTTCAGGAGCATGTTGAAGATGGTAGTTTTTCCACAGCCGGCAGATCCAACAACCATAATTCCGTGACGTACGAGAGAGGTCTCGTAAAGCTGGATGATCTTTAGTTTCCACTGAGGGATCATCTGTAGGTTCTGCTCAGCCACGAGCTTTTTGATGTTCTTCTCAATGGCATCGTGAGTCTTGTTAGGCATGTTCTTCTAGCGAGGGAAGATATCGTCGATCAGCTGACCGAACAGAGGGATATCCTGAGCAATGAATTTAGACATGTTCATATCTCTGAGGGTACGGGCAACAATCATCTCTTCTTCAGTGCCTTCCTTCTCCATACGCTTGTTAGTACCAGCAGTTCTCAGGACGGACAGAATGTTACGGAGTCCGAAATCGTAATGCCTAGTCTTAGAGAGCTGCTCTTCACAGAGTTTATAGAGCACATTGAATTTGACGGAGAGGGGCTCGTACTGAGAGTAACCCACGGAGGCCAGTTTGACTTTCATAATGATCTGACGATCAGGCTGCATCATGGTAACACCACGGAAGAGTACCTTCAGGTTCTCGGGTAGCTCTTGGCGACCAGCGTAACCAGGGTTCATGGTGATGAAGTAACCGACGTTCATCTTGAGCAAGCACTGACCCTCGTTGGGGAATTCAAAATATTTAGCCTTGATCTTCTTGGCCTAGGTGATGGCTTCTACTTGAGAGGCCACCACAGACAAGGTAGGAAGGGAAATACGGTTGAATTCGTCGAAGCATCCCCACACTCCCGCAGCACAGAGACCCTTGAAGATCCTGCCCATACCTTTGTAGTTCATTTCAGGGGAGCAGTTGAACACGACAGTCCAGATACCCAGGGTGTTTCCAAGATCTTTGGTAGTTTCGGTCTTTCCAGTTCCGGCAGGGCCAGCAGGAGCACCTCCGTAACACATGCCAAGAGCCTGGGAAAGGGTAATGTAGCACCTATCTGTGAGAGGCGTAATAGCCAGACGTTCACGCACTCCTAAAAATTCGTAAGAGTAAATGAAGTCAATATCGCAGATAGAGACGATACAGTCAGACTTGCCAGTAGTTTCATCCGTCTTCCAGTACACTCTGGTGTTAGCCATCCAGTCGAAATCGTGGATGCTCTTATGAGGGTTAGACCTGTACACATCCTTCAACTCAGTAGACAAGTCGCGCTGATGCACCTGGATGGTCACCAAGGTTTCGATCTTAGTTCTGATCAGAGAATTTTCGATGTCTTCAAGGCACATGTTGGAGAGAAGGTGGAGGTCTTGGATGACTTCCTTAAGCTTACGCTCGAGGTCTTCCCTTCTGTCCTTGACGTTAGAGCGATCAATAGCTTCGGTCATCTTGTCAGTCCACATCTTCTAGACTCCAAGGAGGGAGACTTGCGAGCATTGGGAGTAGACGAAATCGCGAAGGGGGACGCTTCCAGCTGACTGGCATCCGCTCTTGCACTCTTAGCGGATAGTACGGATCATCTCTTCAGTAAGTTCCTGCAGCCATAGTTCAATAGCGCCTTCAGCAACAACTGAGTCGTAGAGCTCAACGTCTTCAGTGGTACCTCCGAATATTTAGTGGATTTTGTCAATCAAGTTGCGGTTATCTTCATTGAAGGTGACACAGTTAATTGCAGAGTAAACCTTTTCTAAGTCGCCTTGGATGGCGCTGGGGTCAGATCCAAGGGAAAGAATCTTAAGCAAAGCGTCAGCGGAGCAGAAGTAGAATCTAGGGAAAAGAGTTCTCTTGCTTTCAAGGTAACCGTCGAGCAGCTTCTGGCAGTACTCAAGCTCAGATTGGAGAATAGGGAGCTGACTGGTCAGGATTTCGTTGTTGCAGCAGACTACAACATTCCTCTGCTCGTTAGCTCTATCCATAATCTTTTGCCAGGCCTTGTGGACTTTCAGGAATCTCTGAGCGGCTTGGGGTAGCTCCTTAGCGATATCTCCACCAATGAATACATTGACGAGACCCTGCCAGAGCCCTTGAACTCTGAGCCATTTGTCAATAGTCTCAGAGACGTTTCCAAGTAGGCCGATCTTCTCAGCTACTTCGTTTTTGAAGGGGCCAACGTATCTCATGACGTACATTTGGTTGAGCTGGTTGATGTGGTCTTCGATCTCAGTCTGGATGTCGCTGATGTCACCACCGATGGTGGAGGGGACTCCATTGATAGGGCAGATGGTCAGTTCTCTGGTCTCATAGTAGGCTGAGATCTCATCTCTGAGCTGTCTCTCAAGCTTCAATTGCTTATCGGCGTTCTCAGAGATATCTTCAATTTCCTCCTTGATTTTGAGGAGGTTAGCGTCGAATAGCTGCTTGAGGACAAAAGACTCACTTTCGAAAGGAATCTAGAAAGCCGTAAGCTCAATGACCTCTTCCCAATGGCGAGGGCGGATCGAGTCTTTGGCAAGACCTTCAACAAGGGGTAGGAGCTCAATCATGTCGTCAATTTCAGTCTTAAGCTTTGTGTAAGTGAGCCACTTTTTCAGCTGACCAGGAAGCCTGAGGCAATCTCTCTGGAAGTTTTCGGCTGTCTCAATCATGACAGCGACGTTCTCTTGCACATCAGAGAAGGGAGATTCGTTCCAGTTTCCAATAGTAGACTTTACCTTCTGGTAGAGACCGTACAGTTTATCTAGAAGGAGGATTTCCTCTTCGGTCTTGACCAACTTTTCGTACTCCTGGTTGGGAAGTCCAAAAAGTTTCTCTCCAGCGTGAGCGGTATCAAACTTCTTCTTGATAACTTCATACTCTTCACGCTTGGCCTTGAGTCTCTCCAAAGCTTCATGAGGTTCTAGGCCGGGCTCAAGGGGACCAGTGGTTAAGAAAGCTTCTCTAAAGTCATCTACTTCAATGATTAGGCCTTTGACATCAACAATGAGGCCTTCCTTGAATTCAGCTTTTTTGTGGTGCATCTGGTCGCGGACATCGTCAGCTTGGGCCACGAGACCAGCCCATCTCTTGTCGAGAGCCTCCTTGTTCTCGTTCTCATCCTTGTCCATGATGTCAGCGAAGTAGATCTCTAGTAGCTTGTACATCTCATTCACAGGTCTGATCTAGTGAGCGAAGTCAGATTGCTTCTTGCGGATCTCTTCCAGGGCAAACATGACGCTTCCGAGGGAGTCAATATCCACGACTTCTTTGTCGATTTTAAGTTGGATTTGCTTGAGCTCGTCCATGAGAGACTCTAGGAGGGTCTTGGCCTTCTTATGGAGATCCTTGGAGAAGCGGTACTTCCACTTTTCAATCCACTCCAGAAGAGAGTCCTTGACCTTGTCCGTCTTAAGGGACAGAGCGCCAATTTGGTGGTGGCCGTCGATCTCGTTAACTTCTTGAGCAAGCTCTTCGAATTGCCTGAGCTTGTTCTCGTAGTCCTCAAGAGTAGGAATTTTCTTGTTGAAATCCTTGAGCTCCTGGTCCATTCCCTTCTTCCAGAGCCACGAGAATTTGTCAAAGCTCGCTTGGAATTTAATGACATTGTTTCTAGTGCCCTGGATGGATCCAGTGAGGAGAAGGATGACCTTGACAATTTCCTTGTCACGGGCAATCCAAGTGTAAAAAGGCTTTCTGTCATCCTCGGGTAAGTCCTTCTGGTTCCAGTTCTGGACCTTTTTGGTGGACTTGAGCACGGCAGATGCGGCCTTGTTGATGGAGTGCTGGACTTCATCAAGAGAAGGTTTTAGGACGGTTTTGTTTTCTTCAAGGAAAACTTCAACCTCGAAGAAAGGCTTGAGACCGCCTCCCTTCTTAGAGCCGGAGCTGCGGCCACAAATGCGCTCCTTCATTTGATTGAGGGAGTACTTGGTGGCATGGAGGAGAGCCTGATACATTGACCAATTGTAGTACTTGGATAGTCTGATGATGTCCTCCATGGGGATAGGGTGGACAGTAGGATCCAATTAGTAAGAGCAGATGGTCTGCAGTAGGTCCTCAACGGCGCCTTCAACTTCGTAATTCTTGCTGCGGAGTTTCTTAGAGGCGCTCTTGATCCATTCTTCCTGCATATCCACGAATTCATCTAGGGAGAAGGTGGAACTATCTTAAGGCAGGTCAACGAGGATAGTCTTGGAAAGAGCCTTCAAGTTGTTCTCGATTCTGTTTTCCATGATGTCATTAATGTTAATGATCAGCTAGTCGAGCTTGCTGAGACCCTGGTGAACGTGGTGGAGGAAGCCCTCGATGTTCATACTGGTCCAGGTAAGACTGCAAATACCAGGGCGAAGGCGGCGCTCAAGGTCGTCAATGTGGGGAGCAAGGAGACTGCGGGTGTTGGGTCTGATTTTGTTAACAACACGGACGCGCTCTCTCACGACATACTAGAGTTAATTGTTATAGTTCTTGAACTTTTCTTCCTGAAGTAAGACGATTTTGGCACTTTCAGGGATGTCGATGGACTGGCGGGCCAGGCACTTGGCTTCGCGGATCAGAGTCAAGATCTCACTATCGAAGTTGACATACAGCTTGAGGTTCTGGTAGTGGCGGATGAAGAGCGTGGCCTGTAGTCCAGCCTTGGCTCTCTCCACTTCCTTCTGCCACTCCTTTCTCCACATGTATTCATACGAGAATAGAGTGTAACCCAGAGAATTGTGGTTTCTGACATGTGATCTGATGTTAGAGCTTCTCTGCTTCACAATATCTTATGGGAATTGCTCCATAGGCACGGAGATTCTGTAGAAAAGATGGCGAGACCAAGTGATAGCACCAGCCACAGGAGGCAAATTGCGCACAATTGGGGGCTTCTCCTTGTCCTTCTAGTAGTCGTTCTTGATCTTCTCAATCTCATTTCCGTATTGGTGGAAAAGCAACGCGTACTTGGACTCAAGGCCGTTCTTGAGAGAAGGTCTGTGGAGGATGCTCTTGAACTTGCGGAGTAGGAGCAGGGAGTCAGAAATGTTGGTAATGTTAGAGAAGTTCTGGTTGATGTACTCTTGAAGCAGAGTCTCAACGTCAGAGATGTCTACGTTGAACTCAACGAAGTCTCTGTCAAACTTGTCGTCACGGTATTCCAGGAGCTTGTGGTTTTTGGCCTGGAATTTCTTGACGAAGGTGGTGAAGATCTCAAGGATAGGCTGGATGTTCTCCAAGTTGTGCTTTTCCAGAGTCTTGAATTGCTGAATGGTGCTGAAAAGCTCAATCAACTTGGTAATACGGCGTTTGAAAAGGTCAAAGCGGCCGAAGATCTTGGTAGGAGAGAAATCGAATTACTTAGACTTGGGCATGTGTTCGAGTCTCTTCTTGGTGAACTCGTATTGACTCACGTAGGTCTCGTGGAGAGCAAGGCACTGGCGGAGGACCACAATCAGCTCTTCGTGAGGGATGAGGTCTTGGTCCCAGAGGATGCTGTCGTCTAGTCCAGAGCCACCCTTCTTCTTGCTAGTCTTCACTCCCTCGATCTTCTTGAAAGTAAGGACGTACATCTTACAGTTGGTGATCATCTGGTTAGTGATCTTGACGAAGAGGCCGGTCATGCGTTCGTCAGTGTTGTAGTAGCGAGCGACGGTGTGGATCATCTTGATGGAATTCATGAGGACGGGCAGGGTCTCGCGGATGGTGATTGGATTTCCGTCATACAGAGGCTCGATAAAACGCTCCAAAGTCTGGAGGTACTTGACGTTATCCTTGGCTTCGTTGAGGGTCTCAGTGACTTTGAGTTGGATACTCCTCCAGTTGCTGAGAGCCAAGTAAATGTTAGAATCGGCGTGTTTATTTTGCTCGCTCTGGCTGATGGTGGTGAGGACATCCTGGACGGTTCTGCAGTTCTTGTTGCGGAGTTGCTCGCTGATCTGAGTGAGCATTCTCATGCGGAGCTTCCAGTATTCGAGCTCGTCTCTAGGGCCTTCGCCAGCATCGCTCTTCTTGGTAGATTCGGTCTCCTCGAGAGCTGCCTCAATCTTTTCAGACCACTCAGCGAAGATTCCCATGAAGTGGTTGATCATTTTCTGGTCAGGCTTGCCGCCAGAGTGGATGGCCTTGGCAGGTGCATCGTATTAATCATCGTACTTCTCAAGCACGATGTTGCTGTTAAAGGACTTCAAGGCTTCTTGCAGCTCGCGAGCGAACTTCTCAAAGACAACGGTAAAGTCGCGCTTCTGCTCAGGATCGCACACACCCCAATCTTCTGTCGGCAGCTTCTCGATGAGAGGTTTGTAGATGGAGTTCATAAGAGTGTTGAGCTGGAGGACAGAATTCTATGAGATCTCACCGAACAGGACTTCAGAGTCGTGGTTGTTCTTGTCATTGATAGCCTAGCCAGGGGGCAGGCATCTCAGGAAGTAGACTCCCTTTCCGAAGAGCTTGATACCATCGCCGTCAGTGACAAAGAACTCTTCGTGCCTGTTGAGGGTGACGATTTCGCCCTAGTCGTTCATCTTCTAAGGCTGCTGGTAGTAAACGAACAGTTAGGGAGGCCCCGTACCATTCAACCA
>Ga0138260_10295112_pt1 | contig 14200 bp, 21 predicted proteins | sample RNAB_220151111_FD_105235 | JGI IMG/M metagenome (GOLD analysis project Ga0138260, IMG submission 105235) | Metatranscriptomics of polar marine prokaryotic and eukaryotic communities from Palmer Station, Antarctica after 24hr light incubation -... | ecosystem: Environmental > Aquatic > Marine >... | reverse complement strand
GCTAAATAGACTTTTAATTAAGAGTTGGCAAATAAATATATATTTTTTAAAGAACCACAAAAACATCTTTTCCTTTAAAATTATTATTATATTCTATTTAGAGCCTCTTTATAAGTTTTTAAACAACGTTCTCGTGCAATTTTATGATCCACTATTTCTGAGGGGTAGGTAAGTTCTTGAAGATCTGGGACCCATTTTTTAATGTAAGATAATTCTTTATCAAATTTTTGAATTTGGGTAGTCGGGTTAAAAATCCTAAAATAAGGGGAAGCGTCAACACCACAACCTGCTACCCATTGCCAATTACCAATATTACTAGATTGTTCGTAGTCATGAAGTTTTTCTGCGAAATATGCTTCTCCTAAGCGCCAATCTATTAATAAATGTTTGCATAAAAAACTACCAACTAGCATACGTACCCTATTATGCATAAATCCTGTTTGGTTTAGTTCTCTCATTCCAGCATCGACCAAAGGATATCCTGTTTTTCCTTCACACCATTTTTTAAATTCCTCTTCGTTATTTCTCCAAACAATTCTATCATATTGAGGTTTAAAACTATCTTTTGTTGTATTGGGATAATGCCAGAGTATTTGCATAAAAAATTCTCTCCAGATTAATTCTTTTAAAAAAGTAATATTATTGCTCTTAGAGGCTTTTTTAACCATTTCTCGAATACTAACTGTTCCGAATCGAAGATATGTCCCTAATCTCGAAGTGCTGTTTTGTGAAGGATAATTTCGAGTTTCTTCATAATTATCAATTACACTAGAAGACACTTTATAAGAAGCTACTTTTATATTCGATAATTTAAAACCGATATCAGTAATACTTAGAAAAGGATTATTAATTGTTTTTATAAATTGATGAGTATTATCTTCTGATGGAAAAAAAGTTATTCCTTTATAATTAAATGCTTCTAACCATTTTTTAGAATAAGGTGTATATACTTTATATGCAGTTCCGTCTTTTTTTACTATTTCATTTCTTTCAAAAATCACTTGGTCTTTATAAGATTTAAAGTTGATTTTTTTTGATGCTAAAAGTTCTTTAACACCCTGATCCCTTTTTAGTGCGTAGGGTTCATAATCATGATTTGTAAAAACAGTATCAATAGTATATTTTTCTGATAATTTTTTGAAAAGTTCAATTGGTTTATCATGAAAAACAGAAATGCTAGAGCCGAATTTATGTAATTGATTATTTATATTTTCTAATTCTTGATGTATAAAAGAGACTCGAGAGTCATCTGAGTTTATTTTTGATAAAATATCTTTATCAAAAATAAATAAGGGAAGTACTTTTTTACCACTATTTAAGGCATGAAATAGTCCACAGTTATCGTTTAAACGTAAATCTCTACGAAACCAAAATATTTGTATTTCTTTATCCATTATTTGTATTCTCCAAAAAGCTCAATTAATTTTTTTTGTCTGTAAGAAAATATTTCCTCCAATTTTGGTTTTACTAAAATAGGATGTATTAACTGACCTATAATTCCTAACGGCACCTTATAATCTATAATATCTTCTAATTCAACACCACCGTTTATCTCTTTTATAAAATGTTTGTGATGCCAAAGAGAATAAGGCCCATACATCTGCTCGTCTACAAAATATTTTTTTCTTGGATATGAGTAATCTCCGATACCCATTTGGTTTTAATACCTAATAGAGGAGTAACTATGTATTGTATAATTTGTCCAATATAAAGAGGTCTGTCTATTTTAGAAATAATATTGAAACTCATGTAATCTGGGGTAATAATTTTTAAATTTTTTGGATTTGATAAAAATTCCCAAGCTTCATCTAGAGAAATTGGGAGTTTTTGTGTTTTATGAAGTGAGTATATTTTCATTAATTATGAATTAAAATATATAGATTTAAAGATGTAGCAATACAAAGCCAAATCATATAAGGTAAAAGTAGATATCGTAATTTCTCCATTTTATATTTGAATTCAAAAAAGAAATAAAACACAAGTGAAGTTAATAAAAGAATATTAATTAGTGCTAGTGTGACTAAATGTTGATTAAAAAATATATAATTCCAACTTATATTGAGTACTATTTGAATTAAATAAAATATTTTTATTTTTTTAGTATTTGATCTATAAAAAAGGAATCCTAAGTATATTGAAAAACAAAACATAATAGTAGTCCATGCAGCTCCAAAAACCCATCCTTCAGGAGTCCAGGGCGCCTGATTCAAACTAGTATACCAAATAGATAAAGGTCCATTATTCATTAACCAACTCCCAATAGCGAGTCCTCCAAAATTGATAATAATAAAAAAAATTATGAGTTTGGTTAATTTCATAAAAACAGAATTATTTAAGACTATCTATTTTTTTTAAAATAGCATCAGCCTCTAGATATTTTTGATCACTATCACTTCTATTAATTGATTGAAGCTTAAATCCTTGCTCCATTAATTTTTTGTATTCATCTTGTAGCTTTTCTGTCTCAGTTTTTTTTTTGAATAATCCGAACATAATTTAATATCTTAAGTGTTTTGTTATTTTAGAACTAAATGGCTTAGTGATAGAAAAGAAATAATCTATTAACTTTCCTTCTGGATCTAATAAGTATTTTTGAAAATTCCATTTTACAGAGGAACTTTTTTTACCATTAAAACTTCGTAAGGTTAACCATTCATAGAGTGGATGTATGTCATCACCTTTTACTTCTATTTTTTCTGTTATAACAAACGATACTCCATAATTTACTTGACAAAATTCTTCTATTTCACTGGAGTTACCAGGTTCCTGTTTTCCAAATTGATTACAAGGCACCCCTATAACCACTAAATTATTTTTGTAAGTATTACTTAGTTTTTCTAGACTTTCATATTGGGGAGTAAAGCCACACTTAGATGCTACATTTACAAAAAGAATATGTTTATTTTTATATTCAGATAAATTGATTGCTTTTCCTTTCAAATCATTTATTTGAATGTCGTAAAATGATGTTCTTGCCATTTTTTATAGTTTGAAGCTAACAATACCACAATCCATTTCAAAAATTTGACCGGAAATTGAGTTTGCTTTATTAGAAATTAAGAATGTTGCCATATCTGCAACTTCTTCAGGGTTTAAAAATCTTTTAAGAGGATGACGCTCTGTAATACTTTCAATCATCCTTTCATTTCTTAATAATTTAGAAGCTAATTCTGTGTCTGTTACTGTAGGCGCGATTCCATTAACTCTAATTATTGGTGCAAGCTCTGCACCTAAAGATTTCACCAAGCCTTCCACTCCAGACTTTGCTGCAGCTACACTTGCATGATAAGGCATACCTAACTTGGCAGCTACTGTACTAAATAATAATATTGATGGATTTTCGCCTTTTTTTAGAATCGGAAGATATTGTTGGATTGCTTTTACAGCCCCAATAACATTTATTTCAAAATCTTGTCTAAAATCCTCTAATTTTAAGCGAGAGATAGGCTTTAAATTTATACTACCAGGACAGTAGATTAAAGTGTCTAATCCTTCTATTTCTGGTAATTCATCGACTAGAACATCGCAGCTATAATGTGTTAAATTTTGATGATTTTCTGTAGGTTCTGTTCTACTAATATTTATTACTTTATTTTCTTCTAATAAAGAAGCAACAATAGCTTTTCCAATTCCTTTACTACCGCCAATAACTAAAATTTTTTTCATAATACGTTTAAGGTCTTCCTTTCAAACGCTTTTCAATTTTTTGTTTAATTACTGTTAAGCGTTTCATAAGGTCCATTAATAATGGATAATTATTTTGTTTGTAAACTTCATTAATCTCTAGTATCAAAGCTTTAACTTCTCTAGATGCTACAATTCTATCACTTGTTGTTTTAAATGAGAATTTTCTTGTTTCGAATTCTACTGCTTTCTCTTCTAATGTCATTATATTATATACGATTATTGTCTTAATTTTCGAATATAAATATAAATGTTAGATAAGCAAGTAAAATCTCAAGTTATTATGATGTTAAAGGTTTTCCTTTAAGACGCTTTTCAATCCTTTGTTTTATAACTGTTAGGCGTTTCATAATATCCATAAGCTCTTCATCTTTACTCTCTTTGTAAACTTCATTTATTCCCAAAATTAAATCCTTTGCTTCTCTAGCGGCTAATATTCTATCACTAGTTGTTGGGAATCTCATTTTTCTTTTTTCAAATTCAAGTGCTTTTTCAATCAATTCCATAATTTAATAATTTAGGGTATTTTGTAATTCAGCTATCTTCTGAGGAGTATTAAATTTACCGCCAAAAAATGAAGTTACTGTAGAAGATGTATCATCTTTAATTCCTCTAGAGGAAACACATAAATGTTTTGCATCTATTATAACAGCTACGTCTTCTGTTTTTAATACTTCTTTAAGTTCTTCAGCTATCTGGTTTGTTAAACGTTCTTGAACTTGTGGTCTTTTTGCATAATATTGTACAATCCTATTTAATTTGGACAAACCAATTACTTTTCCTGAAGAAACATAGGCAACATGAGCCTTACCCATAATTGGAACAAAATGATGTTCACAATTTGAGTAAAATGTTATATTTTTCTCTACCAACATTTGATTATATTGATACTTATTATCAAACAAGGCAACCTTTGGCTTATTCGCTGGATTTAATCCTGAGAAAATTTCTTCAATGTACATTTTAGCAACTCTTTTGGGAGTTCCTTTTAAAGAATCATCTGAAAGATCTAATCCCATTACATCCATAATTTCTTTAAATAGGTCAGCTATTTTTTCTTTCTTTTCTTGATCTGAAATATTAAAAGCATTAGGCTTCATAGGTGTTTTTAAACCTGTAAATAAATGATCATCACCAACTTCTTCAAAAGAGAAGTTATTTAATTCAGTATCATTATTATTGCCTTTAGTAATCATATGGTATCTTTTTAATGTGCTGTCTTTAAAACCTGAGTTTAAAACAAAGCACTTTTATATTATCGCTTTGAAATCGAGTTATTAGATATCGATCTTTGTCTGTTACATTTAAATCTCCCTTTTTCGAAGGTTCTTAATTTTTCATGCTTAGTCTTTCTTCCTTGAACTCTCTCTCTCCAAAGTTTAAAGCTTTTTAACTTCATTTGCTTTCGCATTAAGTTAATTACTTCTTGCTCTTTCAACCCAAACTGAAACTCTATAGCCTCGAAAGTTGTTCTATCTTCCCAAGCCATTTCTATTACTCTATCTATTGCTATTGAATCTAGTACTATCATTAGTAAAAGTCATAATTTTTTTCGTTTTCGATCTTTAGATCTGTTAAACGATTAATAAAATTTCGATTTTCCTTCAATAATTTATTATTTGCAAAGCTTACAAAGTTTCCTTGGCCATGAATACTATAACCGTTTGTTTTGTAAATGTGTAATTGATAATATGGTATTGCCCAGCTATAGTTTTTCAAACCTTTGTTTATATGGACTATAATTCCTTTTTCTCTTATTTCCAGATTGCCATAGTTGATGTCGGAAACTGAATTTATGATATCTTTAAACCCAGAGCTTACTTTAGTTATCATCATTCTTTTGGAGCCAACACCTTTCATTTTTATTGCTTTAAAAAAGGAATAAGATTTACCTATCAAATTATTGATTGCTGTTTCAGTTTCTTTGTTAGTATGCGTTGTGTTGAATATCATTTTATTAAAATCCTATTCAAATGTACAAAATGTTTAAGAGATTAGGTAAAACATTAAACAAAATTAACAAAAGATTATATTTTTATATTTAAAGTCTTAATTACTGGGCAACATCTTCTTTCTATTTGTAATGGTATGTTTTTTTAAGATTCGATAGCTTTCTTTCTGTACGACTGAATTTTTCTTTAAATTCCAAAGAATATCACTAGCCTTTTTTCTGTTAGTTTTTATATCTACTATAGGTTTTGGATAATCTTTCCCCAATTCAAAGTCATTAAACTGCATATCTAAAATTGTCATTAAATAAGGTTCATGAATAAAATTTATTGATAAATTAGAAAGTTCTGGACACCATTTTTTGATAAAAACACCATCTATATCGTGCTCAATACTATTTTTTATAGGATTATATATCCTCAAATTATTTATACCTGTTTCGCCTGCTTGCATTTGTAATTGAGGGAAATGAATTCCAGGTTCAAAATCTAGAAACATTCTAGATAAATGAGAAGTTGCTTCTTGCCAAGGCTGCCACAGAATATGAGTAAAGAATGAGACTAACATTGCCCGCATTCTAAAATTTAAATAACCAGTTTCATTTAAACACCTCATTGAGGCATCTACTAACGGAAAGCCTGTTTTACCAGTTTTCCAGGCAATTTTATATTCTTTAGATAGGTTCTTTTTTAATTTATGGTATCCTTTATTAATACTTGATTCTTCCATGGTATGTTCCATCTCAAATTTTTGAATAAAATGTGCCTGCCACCTTAATCTAGATATAAATGCTCCCAAATGTTTATTATTAACCTTCTCTAATTTTAGACTAGTTGCTTTTTGAAAAACTTCTCTGATAGAGAGATTTCCCCAAGCTAAGTAAGTAGATATTCTGCTAGAACTTGTTCTTGATTTTTCTGGCTTAGATATATTAAACATATACTCTTTATGTCTTTCTAAAAAAAAAGAATTTGCATACTTCCAAGCTGTTCTTGTTCCTCCTTTTTGAAATACGAGAGATTTTTTAGTTGTTAAATCCGTTAGATTGAAAGTAGATGAAATTTGATCTATTTCTTTAATACTTATAAATTGATTTTTCTTAGGTTGAAAATTAAATTGCTTTTGATGCATATACTTATTCCAGTTTTCAAACCAGTCTTCTCGATTTAATAACCCCCTTAATACACCGTTGTTACTATTTTCAATCCAATCTATAGAGTTATTTCTACAGTATCTATTAAAGTCCTTATCTCTGTTATAAGTAATTAAAAGACCAGTTTCTTGGTGTGAAAAAACACTATTTACTTGATAAAAGTTTTGTATTTGATTAAATCCACTAATTATCTCAGAATTTATAACTAATACTTTAGTATTATACTTCTTTAAATTTTCATTAATATCGTTTAATGATTGCTTAACAAAATTCCAATGTCTTTCACTATAATGTCTTTCATTTATAAGCGTTTTTTCAAACATATATAAAAACAAAACTTTTTTATTGGAGTTACAAGCATTAAAAATAGCCTCGTTATCATTTAAACGTAAATCACGTTTTAGCCATATAATATTTATGAATTCTTTATTAGTATTCATTTGGGTTTGCTATTATATGTGCTGCTTTTTCTTTAATTTTAAATAAATTTTCTGGTGTAATTTTTCGAAGTAAACTATACATCATTCCCATTCTAAAATTTCCTGATAATTCCTTTTTTTTTGTCATCCAGAAAATTCCAGTATAAACTATTAAAAGGACAAGCATCTTTTGTTATTTTTTCTTTTTTATTATAGACGCAGCTGTCGCAATAATTTCCCATTTTATTTATGTAGCTTCCACTAGATACATAAGGTTTTGTAGCAATCTTTCCACCATCCGCAAATTGGCTCATCCCTCTAGTGTTTGGTAATTGAACCCACTCTACAGCATCCGCATATATCCCAAGATACCAAGCATCTACTTCATCAGGGTTTGTTTGAGCTAATAACGCATAATTACCAGTAATCATTAATCTTTGTATATGATGAGCATAACTATTATCTAGAGAATTATTAATTGAGTTTTTTAAACAATTCATTTTTGTTTTTCCTGTCCAATAAAATTCTGGTAATTTATTTTTATTATTTAATTCATTAAGTTTTTTATAGTCGGGCATAAAGTTCCAATACATCCCTCTCATATATTCTCGCCATCCTACAATTTGTCTTATAAATCCTTCTACTTGTGCAATTTCAATTTCTTCTTTCTTAAAACGATATATTTCTAAAGTTTTTTCAATGACTTCTTTTGGAGAGATCAATTTTATATTCATAGCAAACGATATTCTAGAATGATATAAATAAATTTGATTTGTGTGCATAGCATCTTGATAATCTCCGAAATGCACTAATAAATTTTCACAGAAATAATCTAATTGAATTAATGCTTGATCTCTATTTATTGGGTATTCAAAATATTTCGGATTGATTTTTCCTATTGTTTTTATTTCTGCTTTATTTATTTCCGCTAAAATATTTTCTACATTATTATCAAAGCTTTTGAAAGGAGGGATTAAAGTATTTTCCTTCCATTTTTTTCTATTGCTTTTATCGAAATTCCATTTTCCACCTTCTGGCTGATCATTAATTACTAATATTTGGTGCTTCTTTCTCATATTTCTATAAAAATTCTCCATCAAAAATTGTTTTTTTCCTTTAAAGAAGGTCGCTAGCTCCTCTCTTTTTGTGTAGAAATGTTCAGTTTCATAAACCTCATTATTTATAGATAAATCTTTACAAAAAACCTTTAATTGCTTATCTAAACGATATTCATCAGGTAGTAAGTATTCAAATTTTTCTGCTTGAAATTTTTCCAGTACTATATTTAAATTTTCAGTTAATGAATTTGTGTTTTCTTTATCTAAAATTGATAAATATTTTACTGAATGCCCTTTTTCATTTAATTCCTTTGAAAAACTTCTCATTGCTGCAAAAAAACCCTGTTACCTTTTGAATATGATGGATAACATAATCTGTTTCTTGCCGCATTTCAAAAATACAATACAAGATATTTTCATTTATATCTTTAAACCAAGAATGATTACTATTAAGTTGGTCACCAAGAATTAATCTTACAGTTTTCATTTCTAAAAAATATTTTTTTGGAGCCACAGATTTTGATATTTTGATTCTGGATCATATCTTTCTGCTTGTGACTTTATATTAAATTTACGATCTCTGGGATCATTACCAACTCCAGATATATACAGCCAATTACCATAGTTTGAATGAACATCATAATCAATTAACATTGACTCAAAATAAGCAGCTCCTATACGCCAATCTAACATCAGTTCTTTTGAAAAATAGGAAGCTACATTTTGTCGTCCACGATTGCTCATGAAACCTGTTTCTTTTAATTCAATCATATTTGCGTTTACAAAAGGTTCTCTTGTTTTTCCTTGAATCCAATTTTGTATTTGGCGATCATCAGTCTTCCATTCATATTTTTTTTCTAATATTCCATCAATTTTAAAAAATGAACTATTATGTTTAATAGAAATATATTTGAAATAATCTCTCCAGATTAATTCAAATATTAACCAGTATGTAGATTGGTTAGCACCAAATTCAGCTTCATATTCTTTAATCCTCCAGTAAATTGTTTTGGATGAAAGACTCCCATTTGCAAGCCAAGGAGAAAATTTAGAGCTATAATCTTCGCCAATCAAACCATTTCTAGTTTGTTTATATTGGCTTAGTTTTTTGGATTTGGAAAAGTAGAAATTTATCCTATTTAAAGCTTCCTTTTCTCCTCCATTGAAAGGAAAAGCAGAATTATTATTTTTATTTAATGCCTTATACCCAAGCGTCTCTAAACTAGGAACTACAGTATTGTTATTTATTAGATTTGTTTTATCCTTTCTTGTAAAAATACTTTCCGCCCTTATAGTACTATATTTCTCAACCTTTTTTCTAAAGTTTGAAAAAACGTTTGAGATAGATTTGATTTCAATATTAATATCTTCTGGATGATATAAAAACTGGTCATATACAGAAGTTACTTTAATATTATTATTTAGGTTGTTTTTTACATCTTTAAATATTGTAAGCTCTTCGGAAGTCCATTCCTTTTGGATGTATATGTCTGAAATATTATATTCTTCACATATAGATGGAATTATTCCTTTTGAGTCATCAAAATACGTAAGTAGTGTTATGTTTTCTTTTTGTAAATTATTTTTTAATTCTGTAATTGTTTCAATTAAAAAATTAGCTCTAAAAATTTCTATTTTTTTAAAGCCAAATATATTTTTATTAAAAATATTTACATCAAAAACATATATAGCAATAAGCTTATCATGACTTTTACTTGCCAATTCAATTGCTTTATTATCTAAAACTCTTAAGTTATTTGTGAACCAAATTAAACCAACACTCTCTTGTTTCTTCTGCATTTTTCGCTACAATATTTAACTTCATCCCAGTTTTTTTTCCCATTTTTTTCTCCAGCTATAAGGTTTCTTACAAACCAAACATATTTTTTCTGGCAAATTTTGTTTCTTCAATAATTTAAGTTTTAGAAATTTTATCTATCATACCATTAAAAATAAACCAGTGAAAAGGAGCAACGGCATACCAATATAGACGTCCAGGTAAACCCCTTGGCCTAAAAGTAGCAGTTTGATATAGTGTCCCATCTTCTATTTTAAATTCAAGCCATGCCTCGCCAGGTAAAATCATTTCCGCATATAAGAGTAATTTTTGATTATTTTTGTCGGCATATATTACCCTCCAAAAGTCAAGAGCATCTCCCGAATTTAATTCTGTTGGATGTCTTCTCCCTCTTCTTAAACCTGCCCCTCCAAAAAATTGATCTATAAATCCTCTAATTTTCCAAAGGATTGTACCATAATACCACCCTGTATTTCCTCCAATAGCCCAGATTTTATTTAAAGCCATCTCTTCGTTAATTATTTTTCGATTTTTTTTGTCCTGAAAGCATCCATGTTTAGGAACGTTTATAAATTCATGTACATAGTTTTTTAATCGTCCACTACTGACATATGAATCTTTCCAGCTAGATATAATACTATTTTGTTTTATTTTAACGAAAGCAAACTCAACAGCTTGCTTGTAAGTCATAGGATCTACATCTAAAATTTTATTAATGTTACTTTTTTTACCAATTACTTCAACCCCCATTGAATTTACTAATGAATTTGCAAGTTTGTAGGATGTTGATGTTACGAAGTATAACCAGTAAGACGAGAGTTTAGGAGTCATTACAGGAACAATTCCTATCCATCTTTTTAATTTCCTCACTTCAGCAAATTTTAATAACATTTCTTTATATGTCATTACTTCTGGGCCAAAAACATCAAAAGATTTATTATATAATTCTTCTCTATCTAATGCTTTATGAAGAAATCCTAGTACGTCTCTTATGCCAAGAGGCTGTGTTTTTGTGTTTAACCATTTTGGAGCAATCATTATCGGTAGCTTCTCTACAATATCTCTAATTATTTCAAATGAGGAGCTTCCTGAACCAACTATTATCCCTGCTTTAAAAGTAGTAAGTGCATAGCTTTTAGATGCTAATTTTTTTTCTACATTTTTACGAGAAAGTAAATGTTTTGATAAATTTGTATCGTTTGTAATCCCACTTAAGTAAATTACTTGTTTTAATTTAGTGTTCTCAGCAAAACGCTTAAAATTAAAAGCACATTTTTCTTCTAGGATATTAAATTCTTTAGCAGAATTTGACATTGAATGAATAAGGTAATACGCAAAATCTATATCCTTAGGCAAGTTTTCTAAGCTAGAAAAGTCTAAAAAATCAATTTCTGCTAGAATTATATTTTTTCTATCTCTAAAATAATTTTGAGCTCTTTCATAATCTCTTACAGCACAAACAACAGTATGTCCATCGTTAAGTAATAAAGGTATTAACCTCTTACCTATATAGCCTGTTGCCCCTGTAACCAGAATTTTCATAACATTAAGCTCTTTTTTTTGGTCTTTGATATGTTAATTGCTTTTTGAAAGCGGGTATAGTGTATGTGTCAAGACCATTTATTGCCGCAATTTTTCCAATTGAAAGGTTAATTAATCCATCATTCTGTAATAATTCGTCATTAATATATAACTCTTCGATTTGTGCAACAATTAACATAACATCATTTGAGGGAACATATATTTCCTCAATAAACTTCATACTCATTTGAACAGGTGAACCTTTTACAAAGGGAGCTTTGAAATCACCTTTAAATACTTCTTCTAGACTGGTTACATCGAATTCTGATATTTCCTCTGGATATTTTGCAGATGTATGATGGGCATCATCAATAATATCTTCATAAATATGATTTATTGTAAAATAGCCGATGTCTTTAATATTTTTATGTGTATTTCTTGGAACAGTCGTAGGCCTGAGAACAAATCCTAAAGTAGGGGGATTTGACCCTAAATGAATCACTGAACTAAAGATAGCAACATTAGATATTCCTTCAGTACATATAGACCCCAATAAATTCGCGGATTTAAATCCAGAACAACTATTTATTAGATTTATTTTATAAATTTTATCTAATTTATCTATATCTTTTCTGTTAAAAAAAGCCATTAATATTGTTTAAAATTATTTATTTTGATATTCTTTGCATTAAGGTCGTGCATTAAATTATATAAACCAAAAAATGTTCTATTTATATAGATAAAGTGCTTGGAACCTCTATTTCCATTCATATTTTTAAGTTCTGAGCTTTTTGCATATTTAGCTCCTAAGTCAGAAATTCTACTAAAGAATTCATCGTCTGAAAAATCAAATTCTTCATTATGAAATGGTTGAGTAAATAAACTTAGCATTTCGTAAAACATTGCTCTAAAAAAAATAAGCTCTTCTTTAGAATCATCTTTTCTTAAGATTTCTAACTCATATAATTTACTCTCAAACAAAGTAGGGTTATTGATACACTCTGGTTTAGCTAATTCGAAGTAGGGTATGTAAAACTCTTCGGGAATAGATTTCATACATCCAAAATCTAAGGCAATGAGCTCATTATCCTTAGAAACTAAAAAATTTCCTGGGTGAGGATCTGCATGAACTTTTCTTAAATTATGAATCTGATGCATAAAAAAATCCCACAAAGCTTGTCCTAATTTATTTGAAACTTCTTGGTTTTTGTTTTTAGGCGTAAATTCAGAAAGATGTTCGCCCGTCATCCAATCCATAGTAATAATTCTCTCTGAAGAATATTCAGAATAATATTCTGGAAATTTTAGATTAGGAATATGTTTGCATTTTTTTGAAATTTCTTTACTTTGGTCAATTTCTAAAATATAGTTTGTTTCTTCTGTCAACTTATCTTCTACTTCCTTAAAATACTTATCAGAATCGTTTCCTCTGATATTAAACATTTTTATTGCAATTGGTTTAACTAAAGCCAAATCTGAAGCTACACTTTCTGCTACCCCTGGATACTGTATTTTAACTGCTAAGAATTTACCATCTTTTTCAGCCTTATGGACTTGACCAATACTAGCTGCATTCTTAGATGTTAAATTGAATTTATCAAAAATTTCATTAGGACTTTTCCCAAAGTATTTTTTAAAAGTTTTAGAAACTAATGGGGGGGATAGTGGAGGTACAGAAAATTGTGCTAGAGAAAATTTTTCTACATATGCAGCAGGAAGGATACTTTTTTCCATACTTAACATTTGTGCAACCTTTAACGCACTTCCTTTCAATTGCTGTAACCCGTCGTATATATCTTCAGCATTATTTTTATTTAGTCTTGCTTTAGCAACAACTTTATCATTAATCAATTTGTCACCGTAATATTTTAAATAATTTACACCCACTTTTGCTCCTGTGGTGACTAATTTAGTAGCTCTTTGTATTTTTGATGTTGGTATAGAATTTAATGTTTTCATGAATTTTATTTTACATCATTTTTTCTTTCAAAATAAATTTTCCGAAATCAATGATGCTTTTAAGGGGTTTTATATTTAATAAATCAAAACTAGTGTTTACAGATTTTTCGATAAATATATCTGTTTTTTCAAATGATTTAGAAGTATCATCTAGCCAAAACTTCATTGTTATTAGAAGCTGTATCCATGCTGATTCTTGTATTGTTTTATGCTGAATTCTTTCTAATTGTTCTTGTTTAATATCTATAGTTTCTATCTCTAAGTTATCTATATATTTTTTAAAATGTTTATGGAATCCTTTTAAACTTTTTAAACTTTTTAGGTTATTTTTCCCTTTATTAAAAGCGTAAACTACGTAGCTTCTATTAGCTGTTAATAATTCGAAAAATGTAAAATAAAAACTCAGTAATTTATTTCTAGAATCAAAGCCTTGGTAGTCTTCACTTTTTGAAAGTAAAATGGTTGTATTCTCAAAGAAAGCCTCAAAAACAGACGCTTCAAGTGCTTCGAAAGAACCGAAAAATTCATAAAAATCTGCTTCTTCAAAATTATTTTCTTTAGCGAAACTAAAAACAGATTTTGGTTGATGGTCGTTTTCTAAAACATACTCCATAAACATTGTAATTAAATCTTGCTTTTTAACGATCTTTTTTCTTGC
>Ga0138260_10075811_pt1 | contig 14594 bp, 15 predicted proteins | sample RNAB_220151111_FD_105235 | JGI IMG/M metagenome (GOLD analysis project Ga0138260, IMG submission 105235) | Metatranscriptomics of polar marine prokaryotic and eukaryotic communities from Palmer Station, Antarctica after 24hr light incubation -... | ecosystem: Environmental > Aquatic > Marine >... | reverse complement strand
TTTTTTTCCAATGCATTTTTTAGGTCTTGCTGGTATGCCTCGGCGTATTCCTGATTATCCTACAGCGTATTCAAAATGGAATTTGATTGCTTCTTACGGATCCTATTTATCAGCGATTTCAAGCGTATTTTTTTTTATTGTTGTTTATCATACTTTAGTGTACGGAGAGCCTATCGAAAAAAAAAATGTTTGGTCTTAAACTTTCTATCTTGTTTTTAGCTTAAAAACGAGACAAATTTTTTATTTTTAAAAGTTGCTTTTCTATCTTGGTTTTTCTAAAAAAACTATTCTCATTATATGATATCTAGAAAAGAAAATTGTTTTTTTGAACTTTTTGGTTTGTAGTTCAGTGGTAGAACGTTCCGCTCATAACGGTAAAGTCTCAGGTTCGACTCCTGTCAAACCTATATTCTACATATGCTCGTTTTGATGAGAGACCAATAAAATTTTAAACTTTGATTTATTTTATTTGTTCTCGATATTCAGTCCAAGTTGGTTTTGTTTCTATTTTTTTTTTTATCGGCCGTCAAAGCATACTTTAAGTTATTATGGTTTTATTTGTTTATATAATTTTATTTTTTTTATTTCTTTTTTCGTTCTTTGTTATTAGTTCTCGAAACCCAGTTCATTCTGTTTTGTCTCTAATTTCTGTTTTTTTGTTATCAGCCGTTTTACTTTTATGTCTAGAAGTCGAGTTTCTTGCTCTTTCGTTTGTAATTGTTTACGTTGGGGCAATCGCAATTTTGTTTCTATTTATTGTTTTGATGCTCGATATAAAAATTGGAGACAATTCGTTTGATTTTTTAAAATATGGTCCTTTAAGTTATTTTGTAAGTTTTATTTTTCTTCTTGAATTTACAAAACCTTTGACATATTTAACATTTTTTTCAAGTACCTCTTTTTTTAACGAATTATGTGTGGGTTCGCTGGTTTACTGAAATTGATTCAGTTTCCAATGTTCAAACTCTTGGACAGCTTTTGTATACATATTACTTTGTTTTTTTCTTGGTTGCAGGTCTTATTCTGTTTATTGCTGTTCTAGGTGCTTTAATGTTGACTTTGACACTGAACAAAAAAATTTAAAAGTGCATCAAGTTTTTTTAATAGGATTTTTTTAATATTTGAGTTTTTTAATTAAAAAGGATTCAAGTTTTTTTAGACGTGAAGAATTTAAAACAATTTCATCAAAAAAGAGTAGTTAAGTATTTAAACCAAGTTTTGCCTATTCTTTTGTCGTGTGGTTACGATAATCAAACTTTGATGATTCGCGTAAAACCAAAGGATTTACTTTTTATTCTGGCTTTTTTCAAAAACCATTCCAGCTTGCAATACAAATTATTGACCGCTGTTTCAGGAGTTGATTTTCCTTATCGGAAAAAAAGATTCGAAGTTGTCTATGAACTGCTTAGCATTAGGTTTAATAGCCGGCTTCGAGTAAAAACTTTTGTTTACGAAATTACACCTTTGGTAAGTTCTGTTTCCGTTTTTAGCTGTGTGACGTGGTGGGAGCGTGAAATTTGGGATTTTTTTGGAGTTTTTTTTGAGGAAAACGTTGAGATAAGGCGTATTCTAACTGATTACGGTTTTGAAGGTCATCCGCTTCGTAAAGATTTCCCTTTAAGTGGTTATGTTGAATCACGTTATAACGATAAAATAAAAAGGGTTGTCTGTGAACCTTTGGAGCATGTACAAGAATTTCGTAGTTTTGATTTTACTTCCAGCTGGTCCAACACACTTTCCTAAGTCATCAAAAAACTGTTTCCAGTCGAAAACTACAAAGCAATTATAATTATTCTTGATTTATTTTGTGTTTTTATTTTTATTTTTACTTATGAGCAGTCATTTTCGTTGGAACAAAGATTATGTTTTAGCTATCGTAAATAATCATCTTATCGATTATCCGAGTCCAATTAATTTAAGCTATGCTTGGAGTTTTGGAGCTTTAGCTGGAATCTGTTTGGTAATTCAAATTATCACTGGGATTTTTTTGGCTATGCATTACACTCCTCATATAGATTTAGCTTTTTCGAGTGTTGAACATATTATGCGTGATGTAAATAGTGGATGGCTACTTCGTTATATGCATGCCAATGGTGCTTCTATGTTTTTCATTGTCGTTTATTCTCATATTTTTAGAGGTTTGTACTATGGTTCTTACATTACTCCTCGTGAATACTTATGGTGTTCAGGAGTCGCGATTTTTTTGTTGTTGATGGCAACTGCTTTTATGGGTTATGTCTTGCCTTGGGGTCAAATGAGTTTTTGGGGCGCGACCGTAATTACCAATCTTTTTTTCGGCGATTCCTTTATTCGGACCTTCAATTGTTGAGTGGTTATGGGGAGGGTTTTGCGTAGATAATGCAACTTTAAACCGTTTTTTTCAGTCTACACTTCGTAATGCCTTTTGTTATTGCAGGTTTGGTTATTTTGCATATTGCTTTGCTTCATAAAGATGGTTCAAATAATCCTTTAGGTGTCGAAAGTAACAGTGATAAAATTTCTTTTTATCCGTATTTTTATGTTAAAGATTTGTTTTCTTTGATGATTTTCGTTGTTTTTTTTTCAACAATTCTTTTTTACTACCCTAACACGCTAGGACATCCCGATAATTATATTCCTGCAGATCCAATGTCTACGCCAGCACATATCGTTCCGGAGTGGTATTTTTTACCCTTTTATGCAGTTTTAAGATCAATTCCCGATAAACTTGGAGGAGTTGTTGCCATGGGTGGTGCTATTGTTATTCTTTTATTTTTGCCGTTTATCAACACTTCTGACGTAAGAAGTTCAACTTTCAGACCATTTTATCGAAAATTCTTTTGGTTTTTGTTTGCTGATTTTTTATTGCTTGGTTGGATTGGGCAAGAGGTAGTAGAACAGCCGTTCGTTTTGATTGGGCAGCTTGGTACAGCTTTCTATTTTTTTTACTTTTTAATCCTTATTCCTGCTGTTGGGATTTTGGAAAATTTATTAATTCGAACGAAAATTTAATCTTTTTTATTTTTTTGAAAAATAAGTTTTTTTAATTTTCTCGGGGGTATATTTCAATGGTAGAATATTTGCTTTGCAAGCAAACGGTTTTCGGTTCAAGTCCGAATGCTTCCATGAAATAAAATTCAAGATTTCAACAAGAGGATACCAATTTTCTTTAAGGTTCAACAATTTTTTCAAAATATAATTCAAAAAAATAAATAAAGAAGTGGCGTGAGTTTAAAAAAAAAGTCTTTAAAAAACAAAATAAAAAATTTTACTCTTAACTTTGGTCCTCAGCATCCTGCAGCACATGGCGTTTTACGTTTGATCTTAGAACTTGACGGAGAAATTGTTGAACGTGCTGAACCTCATATTGGTTTGCTTCATAGGGGAACCGAAAAGCTTATTGAATATAAAACTTATTTACAAGCGTTGCCTTATTTTGATCGTTTAGACTATGTTTCAATGATGGCTCAAGAACACACGTATTCTCTTGCCGTAGAAGATTTGACGCAGATTTCTGTTCCTTTACGTGCTCAATATATTCGTGTTTTGTTTTTAGAAATTACCCGAATTTTAAATCATTTGTTGGCTGTTGGTTGTCATGCTATGGATGTTGGTGCTATGACACCCTTTTTATGGGCTTTCGAAGAACGTGAAAAATTAATGGAGTTTTATGAGCGCGTTTCAGGTGCACGTATGCATTCTGCTTATATCCGTCCGGGTGGTATTTCTCAAGACATTCCAATAGGACTTTTGGACGATTTATACATTTTTGCAGAGCAGTTTAGCACGCGGGTTGATGAAATGGAGGAAATGTTAACAGGTAATCGAATTTGGAAGCAACGTTTAATCAATGTTGGAGTCGTTACTTCAAAAGAAGCTTTGGAATGGGGTTTTAGTGGTGTTTTGTTACGGGGTTCAGGTTTAAATTGGGATTTACGAAAACAACAACCGTACGAGATTTACGATAAGATGAAATTTGATGTTTTGACTGGCATCAACGGTGATTGTTTTGATCGTTATGTCATTCGTGTTGGAGAAATGCGTCAGTCGTTGTCTATATTAATGCAATGTTTAAACAACATTCCAAACGGGGCTGTTAAAGCAGACGATAGAAAAGTTACTTCACCCTCTCGATACGATATTAAAAATTCAATGGAATCTTTAATTCATCACTTTAAGTTTTTTACAGAAGGTGTTTCTGTTCCAAGAGGAGAGACTTATACTGCTACTGAAGCACCAAAGGGAGAATTTGGGGTTTACTTGTTGTCAAATGGAACAAACCATCCTTATCGCTGCAAAATAAAAGCCCCTGGTTTCGGTCATTTACAAGGGTTAGATATGATGAGTAAAGGGCATATGATTGCCGATGTTGTAACAATTATTGGAACCCAAGATATTGTTTTTGGGGAAGTTGACCGTTAATATGCTTAAATATCAAATTTTTACAACAGAAGGTTCGTTGTTATTTCCTTTGTCAAAAAATAAAAAATTTGTTTTCTTAAAAAATGATCCGTTGAATCATCTTTTATGGAAACCGATTAAAAAAGCAACTTTAATAAGCACAACAAAAAAACTAGAACTTTTCAAAATAAGATTTTTAACTAAATAGATTTTGATTTTAGCTTATAGAGAAAATAGCTCAGTTGGTTAGAGTATTAACCTGTCACGTTAAAAGCCGCGGGTTCGACTCCCGTTTTTCTCGTAAACTCTTTTTTGCTGTTTCCTGATAACTTTTGCAGTTCAATCTTTTTTATTTCGAAAAGAAGAAATATAATGTTTAGTTTTTTGTACTGGCTCACTTTAAATGATTTTATATTTTGATTTTCGTTAACTTCAAAGTAAGTTTTTATTATTTTCTAGAATTTCCACATTTTATTTTTTTCCGTGTTTGACATAAAGAATATCGTTTTTTATCGTTTAAACAACCCAAAATCAGTTTTGGTAGCTCCAGTCGGTAAAGCAAAAAACTGAGAATTCTTAAGTCAGTTGCTCAACTCAGCTTCCAAACGAAAAAATAATGAGTTTGTTTTGTAATTTAACTTCCCAATTAAAAAATGCTATCAAATCAAATCAAAAATTTGTTTACTTTCCTAAAACATCTTTAACCTGTCATTTTTTAAAGGTTCTGTTTTTTGAAGGTTTTGTTTCTGGTGTTGTTGAAATTCATTCAGGCAAAATTTTAAAAGTTATTCTAAAATATAATTCTCATGGAACTCCAGGTTTTAAAGAAATTAAAACTTTTTCTACCTCTAATAAAAAATTCAATTTATCTTATCCACAAATAGTCAAAACGAGCAATGGTTTTGTAACTTTTGTCGTTTCGACAAATGGAGGTATCTTTACAAATAATGTTTGTATAAAACGTAAAACTGGGGGAATAATACTTTGTTCTATCTTTTAAAAAATGAAAAATAAAAACATCTTTAAAACATGTCTTAAAATTCCCGCCGTTGTAAAATTCCAACTTAAACAAAACTTACTTTTTTTAAAAGGCTCGGGGGGTTATCTTTGTTTAGATATTTCTTTTCTTACAAGCAAAACATTAAGTCTAATCAACAAAAGAATGAAATTTTCTTCATTTTTTCGTTTACTTCAAAAATCAGTTGTTGGGGTTTCCTTAAGTTTTGTTATTCGTTTGACCTTTGTTGGTGTTGGCTTTCGAGTAGAGTCTATTAAAAATAATTTTATCAAGCTTAAGTTAGGTTTTAGTCATTTCGTTTTCATTAAAATTCCATTTTACGTGGAAGTTTTTGTTCCTCAAAAAACGTCGTTAGTTTTAAAATCGCTCGACGAACAATTGTTGAAAGAATTTTGTTCGAAAATTTGTTTTTTCAGAGTTCCGGACGTTTACAAAGGTAAAGGGATTCTTTACAAAAACGAAACACTGATTCTAAAAGAAGGCAAAAAAAAATAATACGTATGAAAATTATAAATAAAAAAAATCACAATTATTGCTTGGTTTTGTCAAAAATTTGTTTAGGATCCTCTATTTCTTTTACAGATCCAAGTAATTTCAATTTTTTGTTAGGCTGTAGAGAATCTTTTTTTTCTTTTCTTAACCCTTTTTTTGTTCAATACTCTCTAAAAACTGGATTTTCTTTTATTGAATTTTTTTTAAAAAGTCAATATAATATCCTTTTTGTTATCAACTTAAAAGACCCTATACTTTTAAATAAATTCCATAAAATTTGCAAAAAAAAAAACTATTCTTTATTAAACGATTCGGAAGTCTCTTCTGGTTTTTTAACAAATCGAAAAACATCTAATCTTTTAATAATTACATTATTCTTAGAACATCGAAAAACTGAATTGCTACAAAAAGAATCTTTGTTGATGAATGTTCCTTTAATTTCTTTCAACGATTTGTCTTCGAATAAATTTTCGAGTTCTGTCGCTGTTATTGGGTCGTATTCCTCGTTGTTATCCAAAAATTTGATATTATCCTTATTATCTGTTTGTTTAAAACAGAAATTTAATCATAAAAATAATGCGACCTAAGTTAAAAAAATATTTAAAAGCAGGAGTTGTTATAACGAAAAAAAACCAAGCTTTACTCCTTTTAAAAAATAATAAAATAAATTTTTTTTCACCGGATTCTATTTATTTAAATTCACGAGCTAGTGTGAAAATTAAAGAATTTTTCAAAACATCTATTTTGAATCGTCGAAAAATAAAATTATTTTTGCTTTTTTCACGGACTTCGCTTTTAAAAAAATATTTAAATAACGAAGGTAATAGTACCAAAAACTCTTTACGCTTTTTAAGAGAGTTGGAGTTTTGTTCGTTATTAGAAAAACGATTCGATATCTTATTATATCGCTTAGGTTTTGTTGTTACTATTTCTGAAGCCAGACATCTGATTTCACACAAAAAAGTTAGAATAAATAATTTTTTGAATACCTCTTTTTCTCGTTTATTGATGAAAGGCGATATGGTTAGTTTTACACCATCTGTTCAAGCACAGATCAAAAAACGTTTAACAAAAGAAATTAACTTTAGATATTTTTTTTTTAATACTTTTGAAAATTTAGAAGTTAATATAAAAACTTTAAAAATAATTGTATTAACAGAAAAACTAAAAATACCTCAACAAATACAACATTATTCTTTTTCTTTAAGTTGGAGCAATCTTTTAAGTAGTTAATTAAAAACTTTGATTTTTCAAGAGTCGTTTTCATTAGTTTAGAGTATTCTTTAGAAAGGGTAATTAGCTCAATGGTAGAGCATTCCGCTTACAACGGAAAGGTTAATAGTTCGAGTCTATTATTACCCAAAAAAACCTGATTTTTTAAAGGCGAATAGTTCAGTTGGTAGAACATTGGTTTCCAAAACCAAAGGACGGGGGTTCAAAGCCCTCTTTGCTTGTTCTTTTTTTAAAAAACTTGGATAGATGATCGAGTGGTTTAAGGTGTTAGTTTTGAAAACTAATATGTTTAAAAGCATCGTAGGTTCGAATCCTACTCTATCCGGCTTTTACAAACTTTTTATTAAAAAATGTATTTAAATATTGTTTTTCTACCTCTAATAGGAGCTTTTCTAGGAGGATTTGGTGGACGTTTTTTTGGCCCTTGGGGCTCTGGTATTCTTACAACATCTTGTGTAATTTCCAGTTTATTTCTTTCGTTTTTTGCTTTTTTTGAAGTCGGTTTTTCAGAGTCACCTTGTTTTGTCAAAGTATTGACTTGGTTTAATAGCGAATATTTTTGTGCGAATTGGGGTTTTCAATTTGACAGTTTGACAGTTGTCATGTTGATTGTTGTAACTTTTATCTCTGGTTTAGTTCATTTATATTCGACGGAATACATGTCACACGATCCACATTTACCTAGGTTTATGTCTTATTTGTCTTTGTTTACTTTTTTCATGTTAATTTTAATTACTGCAGATAATTTTATCCAGCTTTTCGTTGGCTGGGAAGGTGTAGGATTATGTTCTTACTTGTTAATTAATTTTTGGTTTTCCCGAATACAGGCCAATAAAGCTGCTATCAAAGCAATGATAGTAAATCGCGTGGGAGATTTTGGTTTAGCTTTAGGTATTTTCGCAATTTATATTACTTTCAATTCCGTTGAATATTCTGCTGTTTTTGCCTTGGTTCCATTGTTTGAAAATGATGTTTTAACTTTTGTTGGTGTTACTTTTCCTCTATTGCCTTTGATTGGTCTTTTATTGTTTGTTGGAGCGATTGGAAAATCCGCTCAGTTGGGTTTACATTCTTGGTTACCTGATGCGATGGAGGGCCCAACACCTGTTTCTGCTTTGATTCATGCTGCTACTATGGTCACCGCTGGAATTTTTTTATTGACACGCTGTTCACCTATATTTGAGTACGCTCCTACTACGTTGTTTATCGTTACGATTGTTGGTTCTGTCACTGCTTTTTTTGCAGCTACTGCCGGGCTTTTACAAAACGATTTAAAACGGGTTATTGCTTATTCAACATGCAGTCAATTAGGTTATATGATTTTTGCTTGTGGAGTTTCAAATTATTCTGTTGGTGTATTTCATTTAGCGAATCATGCTTTTTTTAAAGCTTTATTGTTTCTAGGGGCAGGTTCAGTTATTCACGCCGTAGCTGATGAACAAGATATGAGACGTATGGGCGGTCTAAAGCGTTTAATTCCCTTTAGTTTTGCTGTAATCAGTATTGGGTCTTTTGCTTTAATGGGTTTTCCTTTTTTAACAGGTTTTTATTCAAAAGATGTAATCTTGGAAGTTGCTTTTGCGAAATATACTACTGCTGGTCATTTTTCTTACTGTTTAGGAACTTTTGCCGCTTTTTTTCACTGCTTTTTACTCTATGCGTTTGGCGTTTTTAACTTTTTTGTCAGAGCCGAATGGCTTTAAGTCTGTTGTTTTTGGTGCGCACGATTCTTCTTTAAAGATGGCTTTGCCGTTATTTCTTCTTTCTTTTCCAAGCATTTTTGTCGGTTACTTGTCACGTGATCTTTTTATTGGTTTGGGAACGGGATTTTGGAATAATGCGATTTTTAATTTTCCTACGAATTTAAATATTCTTGACGCAGAATTTGCTCCTCAGCTTTTTAAGCTTTTACCTGTTTTTTTAAGCCTTTTTGGTGCTTCAGTAGCCCTTTTTATCTATACTTTTTTTTCTAAAGATTTGTATTTGTTAAAAGTATCTTTTATTGGCAGAAAAGTTTATACTTTTTTGAGTAGAAAATGGTTTTTTGACAGGTTTTATAATGAATTTATAAATCAAGTCTTTCTAGAAATTGGTTATCATGTCACTTATAAAGCGATTGATCGTGGATTTATTGAAATGTTAGGCCCTTATGGTTTGTCTAAAACTGTTTTAATGAAATCTCGAACTTTGTCAAATCTTCAAACAGGTAGCATTTATGATTATTCTCTTTGGATGTTTATAGGTTTTATTTTTAGTCTTTTAACAGTGGAACTTGTCTTTTTTTTATATTCTCTGCTTGACCCAAGTTTAATTTTCCTTTTTTTAATATCGTTTTTCAATCAAGAAAAAGATTTTTGTCTTTCCTTACGAGTATGGTTGTTCTATGCTTTTCAAATAAAAGCAGTACTGCCAAGTCGAGTTGGAAATTATGTTTTAGTTTAGGTTGCACGCACATTAGTTTTAGCAGATTCAGTAGTGAGAAATTACATTTTAGCTTTAGTCATTTCCGTAAATTCTATTTTATTTTTTTGTAATAATATTTTACCTTTTAAAGAAATTTTCTCAAGTTATATTTTCCCTTTTTTCTATAAGGTTTTAGCTCTTACAGAGAAAAATTTCCCTTTACAAGGACTTGAAGTTTTTTATGTTACAGATTTATTGCCCACAATAGTTTTTTTACCTTTGTTGGGTTCAATTATTCTTTTATTTATTCCTTCCCGGGATGTTAATTTTATTAGAAAATTTGGGTTGTCTATTTCGTTTATTACTTTTTTTCTTTCTCTTTTTTTATGGCTACTTTTTGATTGTAATTGCGCCAGATTCCAATTTGTTTATGATTTTGTTTGGATTTCACCGGCAAACCTAAACTTTTCGTTTGGTATTGACGGTATTTCTATTTTTTTTTATTCTCCTTACCACTTTGTTGATTCCCTTATGCTTTTTAGCAGGTTGGAACAGTGTTGTTAAGTTTTATAAAGAATACGTTATCGCTTTTTTGTTCATGGAGGCTTTTTTGATTTTGGTTTTTTCTGTTCGCGATTTACTTCTATTTTATATTTTTTTTGAAAGCGTGCTTATTCCGATGTTCGTTATTATTGGTGTTTGGGGATCTCGTGAACGAAAAGTAAGAGCATCTTATCTTTTCTTCCTTTACACTTTACTTGGTTCAGTTTTGATGTTATTATCGATTTTATACGTTTATTTTGAAGTTGGAAGTACGGATTATGAAACTATACTATCACATCCCTTTACTTTCTGCGAACAGCGTTTCATTTGGTTAGCTTTTTTTGCTTCGTTTGCTTCTAAAGTCCCTTTACTTCCTGTTCATATTTGGTTACCTGAAGCTCACGTTGAAGCCCCTACTGCCGGTTCTGTTATATTGGCTGGTATTTTATTGAAACTGGGAAGTTATGGATTTTTACGTTTTTCATTACCCCTTCTTCCGGAAGCTTCGTTATATTTTACTCCTTTCATCTTCGCGTTAAGTATCTTGGGTGTAATCTACACCTCTTTAACTGCAATTCGTCAAACCGATTTAAAAAGGATCATTGCTTACACTTCTGTTGCTCACATGAACTTAGTTATGATTGGAATATTTAGTTTTAATGTTGTTGGTTTAGAGGGTGCTATTCTACAAAGTTTAAGTCATGGTTTTGTTTCTAGTGCTCTTTTCCTAATAATTGGTGTTGTTTATAATCGACATCATACCAGAATGATCAAATATTATAGTGGTTTAGTTCATGTCATGCCAATCTTTACTATTATTTTTTTGTTTTTTACTATGGCCAATATTGCTCTACCTGGAACAAGTAGTTTTGTAGGAGAATTTTTGATTTTGTCAGGTGCTTTCAAAGTTAATACAAGTGCTGCTTTTTTTGGTGCTGCAGGAATGTTTTTAGGTGGCGGATATTCTCTATGGCTTTTTAATAGACTTGTTTATGGTAATCTAAAAATTCAGTATTTAACAAACTTTCAAGATTTAACTTTTAAAGAGTTTTTTGTCTTTTTGCCTCTTTTTGTTGGAACTTTCGTCATGGGAATCTATCCAGAAATTTTTTTAGGCTTGATTCACGGAAGTGTTCAAAATTTAGTTTCACAAATAAACATTTAAAAATTTTTTGTTCTTTTTTACCAGACAACAGAAACATCGTCTTTTTCGTCTAATGGTTAGGACTTTACTCTTTCACAGTAAAAATATGGGTTCAAATCTCATAAAAGATATTTTTTATTTAATAGAGTTTTTGTCAATTCAGTTCTTCTGCAATCTTTTTCTAATAACCTTTTTGCGTTCGGTTTTTTTCTTTTTCTTAACTAGTAAATCTAAATTATGCCGGCTAAACGCTGATGTTGGTCTTTTTTCGTAAAAAAGAGACCTTTGCCAATCTATTTTTGAATATTCTTTTCCTAAAGTGATATATCAGCTGAAAAAAAGCTTCTTTCAAGTTAAAAACTGAAAATTTTGATATTTATCTTATGTTACAAGCGGCGAAATTAGTAGGTGCTGGGCTAGCTACAATTGGATTAGCAGGGGCAGGTGTCGGAATTGGTACTGTTTTTGGTGCTTTAGTTCTTGGTGTTTCTCGAAACCCTTCTTTAAAAGACGAATTGCAGCAATTAGCTATTTTAGGTTTTGCTTTAACCGAGGCTACTGCATTATTTGCTTTAATGATGGCTTTCCTTATTTTGTTTGCGTTCTAAGATCCTTTTTCAAACTGGAATGCTTTAATCAAGATTTCTTAAGCTTTTTTCATATTTTAAGAGAAATACAAATTAGTTTTGATAGCTCAGTTGGTAGAGCGAAGGATTGAAAATCCTTAAGTCAGTGGTTCAACCCCGCTTCTGAACAAAAAATAGCTGTTTATAATACAACTTTCCGATTAGAAAATGTGGTTAAAACAAAATTTTGTCTTTGAGGTAGTTGGAAACAGTTTTAACGAATTTTTAGAAACTTTTTTACATCAAATAATAATTTCAATTTTCCCTAATGAATAAACAATAGTTTCAAAACTTTTGTTTTTTTGACAAACAATACTTATTTGTTCGTAATAAGTTTAGAAAAATTAATAAAACATTACTTTGTTCTATCTTTCAAAAAAAAGTCCTAAAATATTGTTGTTGTATACTTAAAAAAACTTGTTTTTTAAAAAGATCTTGAAAAAGTTCTTAGAGGCAAAGCCGATAAAGCGTTGTCTAGCTTAAATTAAATCTTTGCTAAAATATATTAATGGTAAATTATCTGCCTTCCAAGCAGAAGATATGAGTTCGATTCTCATTATTCGCTAAAGGATAAGTGATTGAGTGGTTGAAGATGCTAGTCTTGAAAACTAGTGTATTTAAAAAGTACCGTAGGTTCGAATCCTACCTTATCCGATTGTTAAACAAAAAAGTATGTATTTAAATATTGTTTTTTTACCTTTATTAGGTTCATTTTTAGGTGGTGGTTTTGGTAGATTCCTTGGTCCTTTTGGTGCGGGAATTATTACTACATTTTGTACAGGTTGTAGTTTCTTAATTTCTTGTTTCGCTTTTTACGAAGTTGGATTCTCCGGGTCACCTTGTTATATTACACTGTTAACTTGGTTTAACAGTGAGTACTTATGCGCAAATTGGGGTTTTCAGTTCGATAGTTTAACTGTAATCATGCTAATTGTTGTTACATTCATTTCAACTTTGGTACATTTGTATTCTAACGAATATATGTCGCATGATCCACATTTACCGCGTTTTATGTCTTATTTGTCTTTATTTACTTTTTTTATGTTAATCTTAGTAACCGCAGATAATTTTATTCAGTTATTTGTTGGTTGGGAAGGTGTAGGTTTGTGTTCGTTTTTATTGATTAATTTTTGGTTTACAAGAATTCAAGCGAATAAAGCCGCGATTAAAGCTATGATCGTAAACCGAATTGGTGATTTTGGTTTAGCTCTTGGTATTTTCGCGATCTACATTACATTCAATTCGGTAGAATATAGTACAGTTTTTGCTCTTGCACCATATTTTGCGCATGAATCCTTAATGTTTTTGGGTTTTGAGTTTCATTTACTCACTCTAGTGGGTATTTTATTATTTATCGGTGCCGTAGGAAAATCGGCTCAGTTAGGTTTGCATACTTGGTTACCGGACGCGATGGAAGGTCCTACTCCCGTTTCGGCATTAATTCACGCAGCAACTATGGTAACGGCTGGTGTTTTTCTTCTAGGTCGATGCTCGCCGATTTTTGAATACGCGCCAAATGCTTTGTTCGTCGTGACGATCTTAGGTGCTATGACAGCTTTTTTAGCTGCGACTACCGGTTTGTTACAAAATGACTTGAAACGAGTTATTGCTTATTCAACTTGTAGTCAGTTAGGTTATATGATTTTCGCTTGTGGGGTTTCTAATTACTCGGTAGGTATTTTTCATTTAGCAAATCACGCCTTTTTCAAGGCATTATTGTTCTTAGGTGCTGGTTCAGTAATTCACGCGGTTGCTGATGAGCAAGATATGCGAAGAATGGGAGGACTAAAGCGTTTAGTACCTTTCACTTTTGCTTTAATGAGTATTGGTTCTTTCGCTTTAATGGGGTTCCCTTTTTTAACCGGTTTTTATTCGAAGGATGTTATCTTAGAAGTTGCTTTTGGTAAATATACCGCTACAGGACATTTTGCTTATTGGTTAGGTGCTGGTGCAGCATTTTTTACCGCGTTCTATTCGATGCGTTTGGCATATCTAACTTTCTTGTCAGAACCCAATGGTTATAAACCTGTTTTAATTGGTGCCCATGATGCCCCGATTAAAATGGCTTTACCACTTTTAATTTTGTCAGTACCTAGTATTTTTATTGGTTACTTATCTCGCGACCTATTTATTGGTTTAGGTTCTCCTTTTTGGAACGGAGCTTTATTTGTGATGCCGTCTAATTTAAATGCTATCGATGCGGAATTTATACCGCATTTCTTTAAATTGCTTCCTGTAGGTTTAAGTCTTACAGGTGCCACACTCGCGTTAGTTTTATATACTTTTTCATCTAAAGGTTTGTATGTGTTAAAAACATCTGTTATGGGTAGAAAAATATATAACTTCTTAAATAGAAAGTGGTTTTTTGATAAGGTTTATAATGAATTTATTTCACAAACAGCCCTATCATTTGGTTATTTTATTAGTTATAAGACAATTGACCGTGGTATTATTGAAATGTTAGGTCCTTGGGGTCTATCAAAGACAGTTTTATCTCAAACATCCATCCTTTCGAGGTTACAGACAGGTCTTGTGTTTGATTATTCTCTTTGGATGTTTTTCGGTGTATTGCTTATGATTTTATTTGTTGTGGGTTGGGAATTTCTCATTTTTTTACTTGACCCAAGTTTGATTTTCATTTTTATTGTAACAGTAATGTTTGCGATTAATTAAAAATTAAAGGGGACATAACTCAATTGGCAGAGTATTTGCTTTGCAAGCAAAAGGTTTCCAGTTCAAATCTGGATGTCTCCAC
>Ga0138260_10500911_pt1 | contig 15088 bp, 21 predicted proteins | sample RNAB_220151111_FD_105235 | JGI IMG/M metagenome (GOLD analysis project Ga0138260, IMG submission 105235) | Metatranscriptomics of polar marine prokaryotic and eukaryotic communities from Palmer Station, Antarctica after 24hr light incubation -... | ecosystem: Environmental > Aquatic > Marine >... | reverse complement strand
TTTAAATTATATAGCAAACCATTATCAACATCGAAAATTAATGCAAAATACTCGTGAATAACTGGCCGGCGGTTAAGCAGAGCAAACAGCTCAGTCCAGGCAGCATCCTCTGGAATAGTTTGTGCGGGACTCGGACAGGCTAGAGGATCTAATGAAAGCACCTTCATAACACAATCAATCATAGGACAGTTCATAGATGGCACCAACATCGTAGTCCATAATGACTCCCAGGCAGCAACAGCAGAGTCATGATAAAGCATGTGGACCAATGACCAATACAAAGAGCAGGTAAGGCCTGACCAAGTCATAGCTGAAGAGCAGGCAAGGCCACGCTGAGGCAGATGGTCATCCTGGGAGCAAAAAGGTGAACCAGGGCTAGGCAAATAATGCAATGCGTACCCTGCCAGATCCATCTATCTTTGCTAATCCCAAATTAAACAAATTACATCAAGGACCAAATGACGGCTTTAAGGACTCGGCTCTTGACTAGCACCCAGCATAGCTTCCGAATGCAGGGACTGCCTAGGCAAAGAGGCAGTATGGCACCAATCCAAGAACATATGACGAATTCAATGAAATCAGAGATACCCGATACAACCAAGACGCACGTCGTGCTAAGAGGCTGCTGCAAAACAGAATGGGCATTCTGACTCCCACTCCCTTCCAAACGATAGGTCAAAGCCCAAGTCCCCATGTGGTACTTGAGAATGACTTTCAAATATTGGGAGTGAGCGCCTTGAAAACGAGCAATCCCACATCTCATCAAAATTAATCAAATCAAAACAGTGTGCTTGATCAGGACATTGGCACGAATACCTAGACGTTCAAGAATGTGCGTGGAAGTGCTCAACTTTAGGATTCGAGAAGTAATAGGAATAGTTAAAGCAGGAGAGACTCAGGTATGCTTCATTCAATTACTGACTTGCATGATGGAATTCACACCAGCCAGAACTTCAGAAGCAAGTATAACCAAGGCAACCAAGGTTAGGCCCATTAGATCTAAGGAGCAAGACAGTCGCCAGAGAAGGCGAGAACACAAAATCAGAAGTCCAGGAGGGACGGCTCGAAGAACCCATCGAGCAAAAGAAACGAGCAGATTTTCGTGTATAACTCTCAGGATGTCTCCAGCAAACATGGACGTCAGAACCCAGCTCGGCCAACTAACAATACATAATTGATCGGTCAGGTGAACAAGACTACAGAAGCAAACTCGGGTGTCTACCAGATGTCAAATTCATCTGCAAAGAATTCACGTTATCCAAACTAGCATTATGCAGTCACGATTGACTCTCACTTTCCCAGCTCGAGGTATGAGAATGCTCCATTTAATCACCAATTCAAACTGATGAAAGACAACCTGACAGATCAATTGGGAACGCAGAGAGATTATAGGAATTAATTGAATTTACTCACGGATTAGGATTTGGAGAAGATCTGCTATCTCTCTGGAGTGGATTCGTTTAGGACAGAGAGTGAGATAAACCACATATTCCATAAATCACAGAGGCAAAGCGTCGATCCAGGTCAAAGCAACTAAAATCGAATGTTCTCTCCAAAGCTAAGTCAGCCTGGGAACTAGGCAGCGTTGGCTGAACTACTGAGCCCCTTGAGCAAGGCATAGCACAGAGCTAAGATCAAATCGGTCAACGGTGGACCAAGACAAGCGATAAAGATGCCTAAGTTTCTTGCGAAGCATATGGTTGAGAAGAAGATCTTCGCTCAGCAATTCATGAATACGTAGAGGAACGAAGCTCCTGAATTTGATCAAATTAGCCTCTTGCATTAGATGCAGAAGAAGCAAGATGCAGAACGACAACAGCAGCTCAAGAAGTAGATCGAGCATAACTTAAATTCAAACCTCGGTCAATCCACACCACAGCAGCAGCCTGACTTCGAAAGCTCTCGGATAAGCAATAAGTAGTAGAAGGTATCCTTAAGGAGGTCATTGAACTCACCCCCTCGAGGTTCACAGAAGGCGAAGAAAGAAAGCAAATCTTTGAATGCGACACGGCTTCAGAGTCAGCCAGAAAACGGCATTTGGAAGGAAAAGAAGGTAAACAAAGCCGAGAAAGAGACCGTCAAGGCCAAACAAATTCATCACAAATTAATAAATTCGATCAATCTTGAAGATGGGCAACGCAAATATCTTCAAGGAGAAGATATCAACGAGGATATGGACCTCAGCAAGCTCAGAAAAAGCGTCCAGCAGGAAGGAAGTTAATAATAGAGCTTCCACATAGCTGACCTTTTGGATTCCTAAGGGTCAAAGAGAGGTAAATCGGTTTTGGGCTCTATTCAAAAACTGGACGGTGGCCTATCAGGCTTGAGTTCGAATCGAATGACTGATCAAATCAAGCAGATGATCAGCATGAATAATATCCAAGATGTGCTATCAGCTTGCAATAGCTATAACCAAATCAAGCAGGAGATCACTTAAATGCCTGATTATACCAACAAGGGCTTCTTCGAACTCGAGCCGGATGAAGAGTTCGTAATCACCAATTACAGGCTGATCAAGAGGAAGATGAATGATGAAGAGCAGCAGGAGAAGTAGGAGGATAAGGATAAGCAATCGCCTGAAAGGAGAGCCATATCATCTGCCCAGAAGGCAGAGCTGATTGGTAGTGGCAATCAGCAAGACCTCAATAACACGATTGCCGATCCAATAACTCCCGCAATAGAGAAGATGCCAGCTTCCGTGGAGCAGCAGCAAAGCTGGACCAGTAAGGTGGAGGTAAGCAACAGCCTCATCAACACGAGGCTAAATGACGACGCCGTAAAGGCCGAAAAAGCAAGCCGACTGAACTGGGACAAGGTTGCTTCTTTGCCGATTCAAGATATTAGCCAGAGCAATTTTATCAGAACTTTGGACGGCCCGCCAGAAGAAGAAATCATGTCCAACGAAATGGCTGCTTCTCGAGACTAACAGCATTAAATAATAGTCGTGGAGGACCCAGATACACTCTCTCTCACTACACCAGGAGATCAAAAGGCAACTTACAGTACCGGCGAAGGAGCTCCAGCAATGGCAGGAAGCCAAATCCAGCAGAGTTTCTCGACAGAGCATCAGCTGTCTTCCAACTTCTCAGATAAGTTGGCCACGACGAGCTTCAGAAATAGAGCACGTGAAGCCTTCTTAGCTTGTCTTGATGTTTGGCTGGAAGGATAAGCCGCCAGTGACGCTAACGGGCTCCTTTAGGGAATTCTCTCCGACGACTTCCTCTCGGACTCCTACTTTGACCGACAACCAAAAGGAGAGAGCATTGACTAGAGCAGCATCTCGTTCGAGAAGACCAACTTCAACAGTGCTGGCAAGGCCAAAGCTGCTTGGAAGAGGAAGGCAAATGCTCATAACAGCAGCAAAATAACTCAGCCAAGTATACCGAAGGAGAATGAAGTTCATGCCCACAAGGCAGGTCAATCATCGATCAATGAACCAGCTGCTAGACCTTCCAAGAATTCGAAGCAAAATGCTATGCAAATTGCCGAAAATCAAGTCGCTAATAATATCACTGACAATAACCAAGAAGCTGCCGGTTCAGCTACCAGCAGAAACCTGCCTGAGCACGCATCATAGTAGAATCAACCAAGTCCGGGAAGCAAGCAAGATAATAGAACTGCGATGCTTACGGTCGAAGAAGCTGGCGGCATCAATTACTCAATATACTCGGATTTCCAAGAGGCTTAAGCGCCGTATGACCACTTAAAAGCCGATGTCGTTTACAAGGATGATGGTCTCTAATATCATCACAAAATGAAAAGCCTTGAATCGATACCAGATCGTTTCAAACGGATCCCCAGCATGATCGAACTCAGTAAGACGTTCTTAACAGCTCTTGATAAGAAAAAGAACATCGCAGAACTCATGCCATTCGAGCTGTTCATTGAAGATTACCAAACTGAAACCAAATGGATTTCATAGCAGATCCAAATGAACAAACAGAAGGGGCTGAAGCCATTGAAGGCTCATTCTTTCTTCTATCATCTTGATGGCAGAGTCGAGAAGATGGAGGTTGAGGTCCTTGATTATGATGAAAGTATAGCCAAGTTCTATGTTGAATATGTAATGCCCAAGAGTTGTGTCGTGAGCTCACCGAATCGACGAGGTGAGGCTGGCAATGTAACTAGATCTGAACGCATCAAGAAGCAATCAGGCCGCCTAAATCTCCAATTTCTCGACTTCGAAACAGAAGCATAGATCAGGAAAAGATTCATGAATGCTCAGAATCGCCGAAAGGCTGCGTTGCTTCTTCTTGCAGAAGAAAGAATAATCCTGAATGATTTGATTTACTTATATCGAGATCTTGAAATTCCATTACAAATCAAAATGAAAATGAGAAACTTGGTCAACGACAGAATCGATTTGAAAAGGTACCCAAAGCAAGAGCTCGTCCACGATTTGGTCATGCAGGTAGAGGCAGCATATGTCTATTACATTTTGAAGTCGACAATAAGGTCATAAATTCAGGATCCTTTGATATAGAGCTGCATGAAGAAGTACGACCTGAAGACGCTTACGCCTCCCGTCGTTGATAACGATGGGACGTTGTTCCCAAAGTATGTGATGCCGACCTACTCCATCGAAAGAAGAGAAGACTTCCATACTTCGCGCAGAATGATTGAAGCGGACAGCGTGACTGGCAACAAGGACTTGCTCAATGTCATCAAGACAGTCATGGACCAAACGCACTTCGTTATCAGGAGCAATCCGCTCTTTGAGCTCCCCAGCAGACTGAAAGATGATATGATTGGTTACCTTCTGAGCCAAAAGGCCTTTGCTCGCAACACCAAGCAATCTTTTCGAGAGAAACTTGGCCAATTTCCTGTCCAGATAAGCTATATTCACCAGGTTCAGAATTCCTTGGCAAAGAGGTTCAAAAACCAACTGCACAACAAATGGTTGGAGCTCATCGTGCAGAAGATCGAAAATATGATTTAAAGTGCAGCTGATAGTAGACTTTTAGGCGCCTCTACCAAATCAGAAAGCAAAAAGATCGTCAAAAGGAAAAGTCAAATCGATCCATTTCTAATGAAGTTCTTCACCTTCATCAACATATATATGGAGAGGATGCTCTTCGATAAAATGAAGGAAAGCATGGAGAAGTTCCTGAAGTTCCTTTTGCAATTCATGGCCAGATAGAGCGGGTTCAACCAGCAAAGCGCGTTCAAGGCGCTTGACTTGGATGCCGTCATGTATTCTTGCGAGCAGGCGGCGATGTCGAAAATAAAGGTTCAGGTATAGAAGAAGCAAGCTGCAAAGTAAGTGAATTATGAATCAGCAGCAACACGACTTGACGACTTATGTGCGACGAGCAAGTCGGCATCGGATATCGAAAATCGCTATGAGATTGCTACAGTGCCTGAGATCAACGAATCCTGGAGGATGTTGTAAGACATCATGACAGAGTTCCAAGGAGCACTCTCAGGAGTGAAGAAGGTTGAGAATATCATCTTTCCTCTGCTTGAGACGCCAAAACCGTTCTTGGATGAGCCGGATGCTGAGAAGATCGCTGACCTGAAAATCCTCAATGGTTAGATAAAATGGCTGATGTCACAGGCTTAAGCATAGCCAATGGCAATTCTTAAGGACATCAGCAAGTACCTCAAATATGTGTCCATCACAGAAAACGAAATGATCAGGAATATGAAGATTCAGATTTACAACAAAAAGAGACGACATGACAGCGAAGCAGAAGAACAGGTGGACGAGGCAGCACAAGACCAAGACATCGAAGATGCGCTATTACAGAAGAGCGCCAGCTCCATCTCAGAGGATCAGGCTCCTGAGAAGGCGCAAAGAAGGAGTCCCACCAGATAGGGCCAGAGCTCACAGCAGAAGAGCAGTTGGAATCAGCTCTCGAGCACCTTGAGATAACGCAGGATGAATATAGCGACAAGCTCTTTGAGCTCACCAATGCATACTGGGACATTCAGGAAAAATATCAGAACCAATATGACTTCGGCATAATTCTACTTGACCTCGAAACTGTCAAAAAGCAAATCTCCAGTAAAATAGAAGCTCTAATTTCCAAATTACAAGCACGCGCCGTCTCCACCTTCACTTCAAAAATGGATGAACTTGATAAGAAATTCCAATTCATCGAGAATAAGTTGACAGCAACCCATTATACAATTGACGATGTTTTGGAATAGATCGAGTATATCAAAATGATGTTCAAAGGCGCCGATATCATTGAAGATCTCGAAAACCAATTGGAGTTCCTCAAAAATAAGAAAAGCTTCTTGGATGAAGAAAGTATCAAGCTACCTTCAGAACGGTTTACGCGATATTTGAATTTGTTCTTGCAGCCAAGGAGCTTGCGGGATTTAATAGAAGATAAGTTTTCAAATTTGAGCGAATAGACGAAAAAGATCACGGAGATGCTGCAAGCTGATGTTGATGAGCTCAATGGGATAATCATGACTTGCAAATATCAAGTGGATAACTTCCAGAAACGAGGTTTGGCAACGCCTGCTGAGCTAGAGAAGCTTCATAAGAAAAAGGAATTGTCTAAAGATCTAGCGACGGCGCTCAGCAAAGCCAAGAAGCACAAGGACCCAGTGGTGATGGATAAGGAGCTCATCAAGCCATTCGTTGATGAATTAGGAAGGCTTGACAACAACTCAACTGACATATTCTCACAGATTGACACACTTGGCAAAAGACAAAAGCAACTTGGGTAGAAAGTAAGCACCTTTCCCAAGATGCAGCAAGTCAGCAAAGACTTGTCACCATTCAAGCAAATGTGGGACATCACTTACAAATATTCTCTGAAACGCACAGCCTGGTGGACTGGTAAGCTCTCATCCATTTAGAGCCAGCCACTGTAAGATAGCATCAACAGTTGGCACAAGCAGCTCAGCAATTTGAAGGCATTCAGTGGACTAAACGAATTTGAAAAGCCAGGGCTGGTGTTGAATTTCATTTTCAAGGAAATCGACGAGATCAAAAGTTACCTGCCCATTGTTCAGAGACTGAGAGCCAAGGGCTTAGAAAAAAGGCATTTTGTGGAGATGAGCAGCCTTCTTGGTGTAAACGTTGACCCAACTAATCTGACCATGACCGATATCAAGTTGAAGAAGCTATACATGGGCGATACGCTAGAAGCAATCAAAAATGTATCAGGCGTCGCTTTCAAGGAGAACTCGATTCGAATGGCCATCGATGCCATAGAACGTGAGATAAAGGAGATATGCTTCGAGTGCATACCATATAAGGACCAACCAGTCAAGATAATCAAAAACAGCGATATGGTCCTCATGAACCTGGACGAATCCTTGATAAAGCTTCAAGCGATCAAAGGGAATGAATTTGCCAAATTTCAAGCCGATCGAATTATCAAAATTGAACGTGAGCTCAAATTCCTTCAAGTCAACTTTGAAAATTGGACGAGAGTACAGAAGGCCTGGATATATCTTGAAACCATATATACATAAGATGATGTCGCTGAGAATTTGCCTGACTAAAAGGCGACCTTCGATGATGTCAACTTGAAGTTCAGGAAAATCATGAATGGAAATACCGTCGAATTTACCATGATTCAAGATTTCTGCAGAAGCGAGGGCTTCACGGGCACAGCCGTCAAAATGATTGAAGACCTAGAATATCTCGACAAGAGTCTGACAGACTATCTGGATAAGAAGAGAATGCAATTTGCGAGATTGTATTTCACATCCAATGATGAACTCATTGGTCTGATGGGCAATATCACAAACCAATCATATGTCCAAGTCTTTCTCAGTAAGCTCTTTGAAGGAATTGCAGGGCTGATCTTTGGTGAGCACCAGATCGTGGGCTTCTATTCAAAATCACATGAGCAGCTGTTTTTCAAGTCACCTATATCAACTCTCGTGCCACCTGAACTATGGCTGAAAGAAATTGAGATAGGCATGAAGAAGACCATATATCAGCAGTTGCACAAAGGCCTCAAAGACTATGTCATGAGCCAAAGAGGCGAAGCCAACGATAACAAGCGATAACTTCAAGACGAAGGCCAATATGAGAATTCCGACCAAAAGATGGATCAAGAACGACCGATCAGCTAAAACTTTAGCAGCGATGATAATAACCAGGTGGAGGCTCGTAATGAGCAGCCTCCTGTGGAAGAGAGAAATGATAGCCAAGAGGAGCAGGAGACTCTGGGAGACGAAAAAGCTGCAAAGCAGAAAGAAAGCAAAATCAGCGAATGGCTTCTGAAATGGCCTGGCCAGGTCCTTATTCTGGCGATAAGTGTTATGCATACGAATAATATGGAGAAGTTCTTCAAGCAAAGGAAAGAGAAGAGAGCACCAAGGGCACCTAAGAATGCAAAGAATGCTAAGAATGAACCAGACTTGACTTTGAACTCCATCTACGAGGAGGTTGTTGACCAGCTAGATGAAGCATCGTAGATGATCAAGCAAAAACTCGATGCCAACGCTAGGTTCAGCATTCACAATTTTGTCATCAACCGAATTCACACCAGGGACTCAATTCAGGAGATGTTCAAAGACCAGGAGAAGGACTCGGACGAGAACTTCTACTGGAAGATCCAAATGAAATATCACTATGTAATTCATAAACCTGATAGCATCAAGGCGATGGGCAAAGCCAGCGCCACCAATTCAAGAACCAATTCTGTACAAAGAACAAATGAGGATGGCCCAGTGTCCACCGAAGAGGATGGAGATAAGCAACAACAGGAAGTGCCAGACCAGCAAAATGAAGATGAAGACGGAGAAGACGATAATGAGAAGCAGCTCTAGTTTTCAGTCCCTGATCCATGGGACTTTGACAAAGACGCGCAGTATGACTGGCTGCCAGCATCAGAATGCAGGAAGAGAGGGGTCAAAGAGCTTACGGTGTCTTGCATGATGGCAAGGAAATAGTTTGGCTATGAATATATTGGCAATTCAAATAGGTTGGTCATTACACCTCTCACCGATAGATGCTTCAGAACTATGTTCATGTCGCTGCACTACAGTTATGGCGCGTAATTGGAGGGCCCGGTGGGAACTGGAAAAACTGAGACCACGAAAGAGTTGGCAAAGAGTCTCGGTAAAATGTGCTTCGTTTTCACATGCTCTTCTTCCCTGAATTACGAAAGTCTCATAAAATTCTTTAAAGGTTTCGCAAGCGGCGGAAGCTGGGCCTGCTTTGATGAATTGAATCGAATCGACATAGGTGTTCTTTCGACTTTGGCTACAACGATCTCGACTATAAATCGGGCTCACAGAGCGCTGAAGCAAGAGATTTCATTTGGTGATGACGACAAAGCGATAAAGTTTGACCATTCTTGTGCTATTTTCTGCACATAAAATCCTGCCACCGCGAAGAAGGCTGGAAGGAATCAGCTGCCTGACTCGCTGAAGAACCAGTTCAGACCGTTGCAAATGACCAAGCCAGATCTGAAAATGATTATCGAAGTTGTCCTCTATTGTAATGGCTTCACCAACTCAGATGGCCTTGCGCTGAAAATAGTGCAAATGTTTGAATTTGCCAAAAGATAATTGAGCCAACAAGTCCACTACGACTTCAGCTTGCGAAACATCAAGAGCATCTTGGACCAAGCAGGTCATCTCCGCCAACTTGTAACTGGAATGAAAGAGGCCAACACCCAGGATGAGCTCGAGAAAGCAGATCAGCAAATGGAGCACCATCTTAATGAGCTGGAAAGAAAACAGCAAGAACACAAAAGGCAATAGGAGAAGCAGAATGAAATATACATGGGCAAGATGAAGCGCCGCCAAAGCAGGCTGCCATCAAGCTAGAGCTACAAGTCCTCGAACAGTTCGAACTCAGGAGTCGATCAGAACAAGACTATGGACAATAGAACACTTCAAGAAGCTGATGTCATCAAAGAAGAAGATGAAATGAAACATGGATCAGCCAGCGATAAATCTCAACGCAGTGGAGGAGTCGTGGCAGACGGGAGGGAGGATGATACCACCCAACAACTCAGCGCCTTGCTCGCGGCGATAGCTGATAATTCTATGACTACAGGTCAGTCAGAGCAATCCCAGACTATGCCTGAGGATACTGCGGAAGGAGAGCTGTTCGAGAGGTGCAAGAGGTGGCTCGGAGTTATGCAATTTGGATTAGTATCCAACATGAAGAAGCTGGAGAAGTACATCTTGTTGAAATCAATATTTGACTAGAACCTCTCGAAATTGGAAGAAAATGATCAAATCGTATTCAAAGGAATAGCCAAAGATATTTTCAAGTCAGCGAAAGTCGAGATCCAACCAAATGCTGAATTCAAAGAAGACATCCAACGTATGATGAAGCTCCATGGCCTTGAGCCTGAGCCTGACTTCGTTTTCTCTGTGCTAAACCTTAATGAGATCATCAATAGCAGACAGGGGATTATGATCATCGGCTCGACGATGGTTGGTAAAACCAATGCTCTGAAAGTCATTGAAGATACTTACAACTTGCAACAAAAACAAGAATTCAATCAAAAGAAAGCAGAGTTTTTGAAAAGACGAGCGAAAATACTGGCCGAAGGAAAAGTGAAGTCAAGTACGATGGACGGTATGATGAGCTCAGAGGCTACAGAACAGAAAGAAGTCAACTCAAATGCCGTCACCCAAGAAGAGCTAATGATGCTGAAGGCGACGTGCAGGAGCAAGGGCGTCAACAAGTTCATAATCAATCCAAAGGCTCAGCCATACGCCAAGCTGAACGGCCAGACCGATATGGAGACAAGAGACTTCAAGGAAGGCATAATCTCAACTACAATGCGAATGGCTATAAAGCAAAAGAACGACAAATTCTAATGGATGATTTTTGATGGTGAGATCGAAATCCACTGGATCGAGAACTTGAACTCGGTGCTTGATGACAACAAGAAGCTGACACTAATCACTGGTGAGTCTTTGCCTCTAATGGAACACATGCGGATGATCTTTGAAGCCGATAACCTCAAGAGCTGCTCTCCAGCGTCGATCTCGCGATGTGGTATACTTTATATGCAGGAGAAAGTGATCAACTGCAAATCCATTGTGAATCATTATATGCGCAAGTTTCCAAAGTTTCTTTCCGATCTCGTATACCAATTCGACCAAATGGCCAACTACTTCTTGCCTGGGATCTTAAATCACTTCTTGAGCGAAGACAACTAGCAGAACATGATATACCCAGTCACGCCGAAGTATGCTGTCATGAACTTCCTCAAATATTTTGAAGCTTGCATTGCTGATTACAGACATGAGAAATTCAGCGATTGGAAAACTGTTCAACGATTGCAAGAGCAAGCTGCTGACAAAAAGGATCAAAATGCAGATGGAATCCCAGAGTCAAACATCCAAAAGGCACGAAATCTCAAAAGCAGATAAAAGATCTCCTTCTTCACATTTGCTGAGAGTGATGCCAGAATGACCAACGCAGTAAGATTCCGAGAGCGATGGCTTGAATGCTTCTTCATTCAGTCGCTGATCTGGGCATTCGGTACAATGTTGAAAGAGAACCATCGCAAGGAGTTCATGAAATTCATCACGAAGAGTATCCTCAAGAATTTCGATAATGTTATTCAAGAGGCTGAAGACGCGAAGAGAAAGAAGAAGCAAGAGCTCCACGCCAAAATGAGAAGAGAAGCCCAAGAAGGAGGCTTGAGAGAAGCAAGCAGAGAAAGAGAGCCGACTCCAGACGACAAAGAGACCGTAAAGCTTGCGATCGATCACGAGAAGTTTGAGGAGCTCATGGAAGATGCAAACAGCTACGAGCCCACAGCGCGCTTCGTGCTCAAGAATGAAGTTGAAATAGTTGAAAAATAGAAAGTATTAACAGAAAACTCGGAAGAAGAAGTCGCTGATGAGGACGAAGAAGATGAGTTGATGTAATTGATCGCAGAAGGTCAATTGGAAAACATGAAGCTGAAAGTGAAGCAATCCAGCAGACAGGCGAGCGCCAAGGTCTTGAGAAAGCAAAAGACAGAATTAAAGGACGCTGGTCGACTAATTCAGAAATAGAAGAAATAGATGCAATAAAGTTGTAATATGAGCTCTGAGTAGTTTGCAGGCAAAAATACGAATACCTTTTCAAATAAAGCCAAGACCTTAGATGACCAATCCTACGCAGCTTAGAAGATGTTTCTTGACTCAGGTTCTGGCAATGGCTCAAAGGCGTCGAAGCTGGCAGAGCCCACCTTCAAGTGCAGCTTCCCCGAGACTAACATCAAAAGCATTTTTGACATTTACTTCGACATCGACATATGCCGTTGGCAAACATTCGAGGACATGTTCAAGCTGCAAACGAGCGTCGTTGACAAAGATGTCTCTTAAGAAGAGCAGGTTGTTAATACGGTGGACTCCAGGACGACTTTGTTCACCCAATTTGTAACTACCATGGAGACAACTCAGCTCAGCTATTTCATCGAGAGCAACTTGACATTCCAAAACAATCTCGCCCTCGTTGGCGAGTCCGGTACTGGAAAATCATGGCTGCTGAGCCACGTGGTGTCAAGATATATCAGCAAATTCCCAGAAGAATACATCATTACACCAATGGTTTTCTATCACAGAACCACAACAACCAACGTCCTCAAAAACCTTGAGCTCCCGTTGGAGAGAAAACGTAAGAATCTCTACATTCCTCAAGATGGCAAGAAACTGGTCTATATGATTGATGATTTGAACATGTGCAACCAGAAATAGGAATACGGAAGCGAACAACCGTGTGTTCTGGAGCTGATGCGGCAACACTTTGACCATAAACAGTGGTTTGATTTGGTCAGTCTCGAGAAAAGGACCATCGAAGATGTCTAGTTTACAGCATGCATCACTTTCAATAATTCAAATGCTTCTGGTAGAAGTCAGAGCAGTTCAGATTCATCGTCTGGATCACAACTTCTGAATGCGAGAAACCAAAGACATTGGGCTTTCTTGGGTGTACCTTGCAGCAACCAGCATCTGAAAACGATCTTCACAACGATTTCAGGAGAATAAATCGACAGCTGGCCGACCATGGATGACGGACTCTACAGCCAAAAGGTCGTCGACTGCGTCCTAGAACTCAGAACCTCCTACCATAAATTGATACGGACGTCCACCAACAAAGTGCTACTGGCCTTCAACGTGAGGCAGCTTTTCAGAATCATGCATTCATGCGTGCTCTTTACTCCCGAGAAGCACCACAAGCAGACGGAGCTTGACGTCTACAAATTGGTCATTTCAGAATCATTCAGAACTCTGATTGACCGCGTCCAAGAGCCAGCAGACCGAGCTATCTTCAACATCGAGATTGCTGCCCTGGCACAAAAGTTCTTCACCTTGGAGAAGGAAGAACTTGAAGCCCTCCAGAAGCAACCAGGAAAGCCATATTTCAGTCATCTCAATACCTCTCCCGTCGTCATGGACGGCGAGTACAGATACCAAGAGGTCGAGAACGTGCAAGTCTTGAGACCCATGATGGATAACTATGTGAATGAATACAACGAACTATTCAAACACTCTTAGCTGGACATTTCGATGTTTGACTTTGCCATCGAATAAGTCATCAAGCTAAACCGAGCAATCCAGCAGCCATTCAGCAACGTTGTGCTCATTGGTGTTGAGGGACTTGGCAAGATGGCTCTTTCAAGACTCGCCATCTATATTTGCCAATATCAAATAAGAGAGCTCAAACACACAGCTGAATTCAGCAGAGATGACTGGCATACGCTCATCAAAGCGATGTTTGAGTCCACAGCCATAGACAAGAGAACAAATGTGCTCAACATTTGCGATAATCAAATGGCAGATGACATCATCATGGTCGATTTGAACTGCTTACTCAAGAATGGCGACTTGCCTGACTTGCTCCATGCGTCTGAGAAATCAGGGTTCTTGGAAAGGATTCGGTCGACGATGCCACAGAGCAAATTGGGAGGCACAGCACCGTCAGATAGCTCAGTATACACTGAGATGATCAACAGAAGCAAGAAGAACTTCAAGTCAATCATCAACTTGACACCAACTGGGAGAACTCTAAAGAAAGAATTGAAAAACTACCAATCAATCGTCAATTGCTCAACCATAATCTGGATGGATTAGTGGCCTGAAGAAGGCTACAAACAAGTTGGCAAGATGCGGTTGACCTACTTCACGGATGAAGATGATGCAATAAATGAGGTCAAAGTAACCCAAGAAGATGAGGTCGTGAGATGTGCTTTGAGGATGCATGTGGATATGCAAAAGGCAATCAAAGAATATACAAAGGAGACAGGACATTTCATTTATTTGACACCGTGCACTTTCACCAATTTGATTCAGACTTTCAAAGACTTCTACAGGTCAAGAGTGCAACACTTCACAGCATTGAAAAGAAAATTCTCAGCAGGCCTTGATAAGCTTGATGCGACTGAAAAGAAAGTTTTTGAGATTCAAGAAGACATGGATGTCAAATCGCCAGAGCTCGTCGAAAAGCAAAGACGAATCGAAGACATATTAAGAGAACTCGATGATTCAACGCAAGAAATGGAAGCAAGAATCAAATTTGTTGAAGAAGAAGAGATGGCTCTCAAGGCCACTCAAGAAGATGCATTAAAGATCAAAGACTAGTGCGAGAAAGCAATGACAGAAGCCATTCCAAGGCTAAAAGCAGCTATCCACAGTCTAAAGAAGCTTACCAAGAGCGAACTTACGGAACTTAAATCGATCAAGAAGCCTACTATCACGATATATCTTCTAATGCAATGCGTCTGCATACTATTGGGAGTGCCAGCGAAGAAAGCGAAGCACAAATCACCCATGAACAAACATGACGAAGACTGGTGGGCTGCAGCCACCAGCAAAGAAGTCCTAGGCAACTATCAGCTTGTGGATGTTTTGAGCAACTTCAATCCTGAGAGGCTTGATCATGATATCATGAAGCAACTGGACGACGTCTCTTCCAACAAGGAATTCAACTTGCTCAACATCACCAAGGCCTGTGAAGCTGCCAGAGGAATCTTTCATTGGCTGAAAGCGACTGAGAATTACTTCTATGTCTACGAAGAATGCAAACCAAAGAGAGATGCGCTGATGTTGGCCGAGAAGCAGATCCTTGTTCATCAAGATGAAGTAAAGCATAGGCTGGGTGCGCTCACGACTCTGCAGGACAAGCTCTCGGAGCTGAGAGATGAATATAAAG
>Ga0138260_10087390_pt1 | contig 15262 bp, 19 predicted proteins | sample RNAB_220151111_FD_105235 | JGI IMG/M metagenome (GOLD analysis project Ga0138260, IMG submission 105235) | Metatranscriptomics of polar marine prokaryotic and eukaryotic communities from Palmer Station, Antarctica after 24hr light incubation -... | ecosystem: Environmental > Aquatic > Marine >... | reverse complement strand
TTCACTCTGCGCAACTCGCTCATGCCACTCCTTGTGGTTTTGACTTTAATGGCTGACATTGCCCGTGTCGAGTTCGGTGTTAGAGCCCTCTCTCCTCTTCCCGCGCAGTGCTCCGGTGGTTACTATAAAAACAATCTAATGTGCAACCCGTGTTCAGCAGGAAGGAAATGCAACACCCCCACGTCCACTGGAACAGGAAGTAACTGCAGTAGTGGCACGTACGCCGGTAAAGGTGCTGCTGACTGCTTCTCCACTCCCGATGGACACAAGTCCAATACATCAGGAACCACCTTCACGTCTTGCAACGCTGGTTAGACCGCCAATTCCAACAATAGCTCATGCTAAAATTGCGGAACGAGCTCTTACAAGAAAGGATGCAACAACCCCATGTTCCCCAAGACGTGCTCAACCTCGAATGAACATAGTTCTTTCAACGGAGGATTCAACTGTGAGCTCTGCCCTGCAGGCAAGTCGTGCAATGGATATTCTTCTACTGCCTGCTCCAGTGGCACTGGAACAAGATACGGCAGCGGAGCTTGCGCTTCGGCTAGCTCCACCTCCAAGCGCTTCTGGGCTTTCACCAAAGGACAGCCCGTCGTCGCTTGCCCTACCAACACCTTCAGTAATGCAACTGGCTAGACCACATGCCCTGTCTGTCCTTAGAACAAGAGTTGTACCGGATCTTCTAATGCTAATTGCCCTACGCTTTCGGCTGCCGCTCCTGGCGTGCCTGATTGCATCAAGCCTTTAGAAAGACTTCCTTACTACACGACAGGCTCGCCCTTCTAACACATTAATTTCGGACAGTACCAGTCAGGAACCACCATCGCTGCTTGCCCGAAAGGCAAGGGTTGCGGTTATGTTACCGACTTTGGAGCTAGCAAAAGGCTGTGGCTGGCCAACGTTTACAGGACTGCCTCTGCTTTCACTGGCACTTCGTTCACCTGTGATTCTGAGATCCCTATCGTCCATCTCAGAGACAACATGATGTCGCATGATAATTGGCCCGACTGTGGAACTCGCCCCAGAGGCTGGGCTACCACTAGTCTTGGAGTCTACTCCGTCTGCCCTGCTGGAAAGAGAATCGTTGGCAAAACTTGCCAGAATTGCTCCAGCGCCTGGCTCTGCTCCCCCACTGGAGAACAGACTACCTGCCAGGTTGGCTGGTACATCAATGGCACCGGCAACGCCTGTATTGCTTGCAATGCTAGCTAGGAATGCAAAGACGGAAGGAACCGTAACACTATTTCCATTACCCACATGACCAAAAATAATGCTCCTGTCTCACACCCTTGCCCTCCAGGCTACACCTGCACTGCTCTTGCGGCCATCCCCACACTGACCCATCAAGTTTCCAGGTGGAACGTTATGGTAGCGATAAATTGGTTATCCGGTTTTGGTTACATCATGGAGTCAGACCTCGACGGTTAAGTATGTCCTCCTGGATCAAAAGTTAGTACAAATGAGCTGTACTGTGATATCAACATAATCAAATAGCAACTTCTGAACGTACCTATCACTGACGTAAGATACACCACCTGGTATGGAGAACTAACATAAACCAAGTGCGTCGCCTGGCTCGACACAGTTGACAAAGGAGTCACTAAATTCTACGATTGGGCATACCCCACAACTGGTGGAAAGCCTTAATTCCCCGTCTTGCTGTCTACTCCTTGCAACAAGGGAGAAGATGGTCGCGAAGCTGCTTCTCATCTCACTTGCAACCCCGGCTCCTTCGTGTTCAAGGGATCCTGTGTCGCTAAGATGGCCTCGTTCTTGAACTGGCCTCTGGGCTTCCAGGGTATCTAAGGAAACGCTGTGAAGTGTAGAATTGGAACTCAGACCCAAGGAGGAACTAACGTGGGTCTCTCTACCACACTCAACAAGCTTGCCCTGTGCGTCCAGTGCCCCACCTTGTCCATCTGCCCCTTCTTAAATAGTTATGGCTACAGTGAAACTAAACATTGCTTCGGTAAAGAGGCTAGTATCAGGACAAAGATCGCAGCTGAAACAGCCGTAGGTTTCACAGGAGAAGCCGTTTATCCTTCAGGAACTACCAGACAAGGCCCTACTGGCGAGGAAAACTGGAACAAGGGTATTGGCGGTCTCTTTATGAGCGACAAGCGTGTCTAGTACCTCACAAACGTCAACGGTGGCAGAAGCTGCATTGACTGCTAAGCAATGAGTTACAAGAATGCTCTTTGTATCTTCGAGGCTGGCTACTTTATGGACCAAATGGCTGAAACTAGTGGATAAGTTGGTAACTTGGTCAACTGCCCCTTCCAGACGGAGGTCAGAGAAGTCAAGTACTACAAAAATGAATTCAATAGGACAGGAAGGCAGCAAGTTCTCTATACTGCTGATAACTTCCAAGATCCCGTTTACACTCCTGCAGCTGGTCAAAGCGCTACTGGAAACAGCAAGTTTGGCTGGACTCTCGCTCCTACTTCAGATGCGAAGTTCAATGCCAAGATTTGGTTCGTGTCTGACTTGGTGATAGCTGACAGATACAACTACTCTTACTGTCAGATTCACTACCAGTACTACACCCCCTTGAAGCTTGACTCGCACGAGAAGCAACGTGATTAGACCTACATCCGCGAATGCCCTATCTACGACTTCCGTTCAATCAACTACCCCAAGTGCATGGCTAACGCTCCTGGATTCATCAGCACTAACAACATTTACGCAGATGGCTCCAACACTGGAAATGTTGCTGGACGTACCGGAGCTAACTTAGTCCTCAACACACAGACTGAGGTTCCTGTTGGAGCTGCCGTCCTAAACACTGCTGGATACTACACCAAGCTAGAGCAGATGGGCAGCTACACCGGCATTCTGGTCAAGCAATGCCCTGAATTCGCTAGATTATTCATGCCTCAAGGAGGTTGGGATGAGAAAGTGTCTTGCCGCATTGGCGCTCCTGGCCAGTGTGAGACCGATGCACCTGATTTCTGTATCGATGGAGAAGACTTCAAGTGTCCTGCTGGAACAGTGGCTCAGTCAACTTCAGCTAGTGCCAGGATCAGTCTTGAGAACTGTGGCACTTGTCCCCCTGGCTCTCAGTGTGGAACTTCTACTCCCACCGCGTGTCCCGTAGGCTACTTGTGCCCTGGATCTACTTCTACTGCCAGAGGCCACCCTGCTCAGCCTGGAAGTTGGGTCACTGGTGGTACCACCCCCACTTTATGTCTGAGTGATTGGTGCCTCGGTAACTTGGGAGCCGCGAATGTATGCCCTGATGGATACAGAAACCCCGTTACTGCCTGGAGTAAGTCTCGTGACAACATCATGGGATGCGATCCTAACCCTCCTGGCTTCTTGAGCAATCCAGCCTATGCTACCTGTACTGCCGGTAATTACTGTCCTGAAGGTTCTCACGATCCCGTTAAGTGCCCTGCAGGAACCAAGGGAGGGAGCAGTGGTGGCACTGGAAAGAAGACTGTGGGCGATTGTGCTCTCTGCTCAACCGGTGGTAAATTCTGCCCAGAAGGAAACACTGTAACGTCAAATTGCCTTGCTGGCCATTTCTGCCCCGCCGAGACGACCATCTTCGCCACAGAATGGGGTTGCCCTTCAGGTAAATGGGCCGCAGCTGGTGCTGCTGATGCCGTCGGCTCATGCTCCGACTGTGCCGCTGGTGAATGGTGCAGAGAAGGCTCTCTCGCTACGACTACTTACGCTGACAGATGCAAAGCTGCTAACTACCAGTGCCCTGCTGGTACCGACAGACCCGTTACTTGCCCTGCCGGTAACTTCATCGACTCTTCAGCAGCCGGTAGCGTCTGCGCTCCTTGCCCTGCCGGTAGCCACTGCGCCGGTATGCATGGCTAACCTCTATGCGCCCCTGGTTGGGAATCAGCTGCTGCTGCGTCTGTTTGTGTCCCTTCCACCGCCGGTACTTCTACCATCGCAGGAAAGGGTGCCACCCTCGGAACTAAAGCTCCCGACGGCTTCTGGAATTACGCTGGATCAGTCGCCCTTGACAAGACCAAATGCCCCGGAGGCTACTATTGCAATACTGGTGTAAAGACCATCTGCCCTAACGGATTCTTCTGTGCTTAAGGAGAATCAGTTGGCACTAATGCCGTAACTCCAGGCCACGTTGGTGATCAGACTGGCCTAGCATACTAACAGAAGTGTCAGTCTGGATACACTTGTGAAGGCACTGCCGGATCGGCCCCTGTGATTGCCCCAGTCACGAAGTACGCTATTGAAGGAAAGGATGCTTCTGGCCTTGGTCTCTGCGGTATTGGCTATCAATGCCCATAAGGAGCCACTGGTATGTACCAGCTTGGTTGCACTAAGGGAACGTTCTCGTTAACTAGAGGATCTGCCTGTACCGATTGTACTGCTGGAAAGTATTGCTTCTAGACCGAGACTGGTCTTCTTGCCCCTTCAGCAACATCTCCTGTTCTGGCTGAAACCGCCTGTCCTATCGGATTCTACTGCAAAACTGGACAGCACCTGAAGTTGTTCCAGCCTTGCCCTGTTGGATACATCCGTGCCACCACTGGCGCTACTGACTTCAAACCTATCGGAACTGCTGATGTGCCCGCAACTGACTGCATCAAATGTGCGGCAACGTTCGCTTGTACCGTTCCTGGAGCCTCAGCCCTTGCTCCTATGAAATTGAAGTCGACTGATGCCGCTAACAATGTTGGTCTATGTGGCGCTGGATTCTTCTGCAAAGAAGGAGCTACTGAAACCAATCCTTTGAATGAATGCGACCCTGCAGTGGCCACTTGTAACATGGGTATCTGTCCTGAGGGTTACTACTGCCCTCGTGGAACTAACATGCCCGTCGTCTGTCCCACTGGTAAATTCTCCAATTCCATCGGAGTGAGAGCATCGAGTGAATGCCTAGACTGCTTCGAAGGCTACTACTGTGGAGGATCTACTACTAAAGCATAATGCGCTGGAGGAGTTGTCTGCCCCTCTAAGTCATCTGATGTTTCCAAGAAAGCCCGTAAGGGTCACTACACTGAAATAGGATGGCCTTACGACGTCCAGTGCTTCCCTGGAACTGAACAATTATTAGTTGCTTAACCTTCTTGCGACATCTGCCCCGAGTTCAAAATGTGCCATAGATTCGGAACTGGCTCAGTTAGCATCGATGGTGCTATCCCCACGACTGCATGTGTCGAAAAAGCCACTTACAGGACCAATGAAGTGCCTAGTGTCACTGCGGATGCAAACGCTTGTGCTGCGATTGACATTTCGACTGACGGTACCGCGTGTACTGCGAATGCTAAGTGTAAATATCTAGAAAAGGATGATGTCCCTACTTGTTTATAGACCGCTTCACCTGGAACTACAGCTGATGCTAATTTATGCCTAGCAGTTACTGGAACGCTCCTAGACACCAACGTAGCTTGTATCGCGGTAAGAACTTCTGGTGGTGCTGGCTCAGCTATCTGCACTTGGACCGCAGCTGCTGCCTCTTGGGAGCCAGCCACAAGCCTTACGACTTCTAAGACATGCGCGACTGACTCGTTCGCAGAAACTAATGCTGCTTTAGTCACTACCTAAGTCCCTTTGGCTGGTTATGATTGTTCTTTCTCCTGCAAAAAGAAGGGTACTCACACCCCCTTAGCCACCGGTGTAGCCTACACCTCTGCTACTGGAGAGTATCTTAATGGTTTCGTCAATGCTGCTATCCCTGGTACCTGCACAGCTTGCCCACCTACAGTTGTCAATTCCGTCTTAAATAATCAAGGAGTAGTACCTTCTTAAGTCTAAGTCGCTCAGTGCGAAAGAGGAATCCTGTTCCCTCGTAAGACTGAATTTGGATGGTACCTCCCCTTGACTGGTACTAATGCGCTCAAATGGAGACCCGCCGAGTGCCCAGCAAACAAATATTGTGAGAAAGACGGACTAAATGTCGGAGTCGTCTGCCCTAACGGATTCAACTGTGTCCTCGGTACTCCCATCAGAGGACCTAACCTCACCAAGGCAGTCAGTGCCAACTTCCATCTCTGTGACAAGGGTTACTTCTGCGATGTTGCTAACGATGCAACTGCTCGCCAGAAGAAGTGCCCAATTGGATAATTCATGCCTACTGAGGGAGCTTAAATCGCTGCTGATTGCCTTCCTTGCAATGGAGGTCATGTCTGTGGTCCTCTAGAAGGTATTGTCACTCCTGTAGGCTGCCCAAGTGGCCATTACTGCCCTGGATCAACCACCACGGCCACAGTCGGTGCCGGAGCCTCCCCTGTTACGGCCAAGCAATGCACTGTTGGTCACTCCTGCCCTCTAAACGTCCATGATTTATACAAGTGTCAACTTGGTACATCCGCGGGTTCCGTCGGTGCTGTTGCGTGCACCACTTGTCCCGCTGGAAAGTTCTGTGTCGTCCCTGACACCACAGGTGGCGCTCACACCACTGCCGTGAAAGCCCCAAATGCTTCTGTTGGAGGAACTATGGCTTCTGCTACTGTGGAATGCACTATTGGTTACTACTGTCTGGCTGGCGCTGCCTACCCTAAGGCTTGCAATGAAGGAAGACAGACTCCCGCAGCTGGAACTGACTCTGGAAGTGAAAGTGTCGCTCTGAAGTGTGTGCAGGAAGTCAGCCAGAAGTGGGTTAAACTACCTGGAGTGAATGAAGCCTCCCCCGTCATCGTGATGAAGGGATGGATCCTGGACGGATACTACAGTATTTCTGCTGGCGAGAGTGATCCCATGCCCACCAAAGCAGGATCAATCTGCCCAATCGGATACACTTGCTCTAGAGGAGATCGCACTCTCTGCCCCGCTGGTAAATACTGCGAGTCAACTGGAATGACTGCTGCTGCTGTCTCTGACGCCGCTCAAAGCGCCCTTCTCTTGCCTCCTCAGCCTTGCATCGCTGGTTTCTACTGTCAAGCTGGAACCAATGCTAGTAGACCTACTAACTTCGCTCAAAACAAAGGAGACTTATGCCCTAAATCTCACTACTGTCCTATTGGAAGTGGCGTGGTCGGTACCGGAGTTACTGCCACTGGTACTGTGTGCCCTGCTGGGTATTACGGTGATGGGCTAGGTAACCTTGCTTTGACTGATTGCCACAAGTGTCCCTTCGGATACACTTGCGAAGGAACTGCGCTTCTATTCGCTAATATTGTAGCCTGCCCTATCAATAAATTCTGTCCTCAGGGTCTTACCACCGCCGCTGCTGCCACCACTTGTACAGCTGGAAACTACTGCCCCGCTGGATCCATGGAAGCTATTCCATGCGAAGCTGGAACATTCTAGGCGAACGCTGGACAAAGCACCTGCCAGGACTGCGTGGCTCCCAACTACTGTCCCTTCATGGCTACTCTTGGTGGTGCTACTTCCCAAAGCACTACTTGCCCAGCTGGCCACATGTGCCCTTCCGCCAAATTAAGAGCCGCCATCCCTTGCGATAAAGGCTACTACCAAAATGGTACTGGCTTGTAAGTCTGCATTGCCTGCCCTGTTGCCAAATATTGCCCTTACTAAGGCATGGCAGCCGCCCTTCCTTGCCCCGACAGGCACTACTGCTACGGAAAGACCGTCACTCCTACCCTCTGCATTGATGGCCAATGGTGCGATTCTAGCGCTGGCAACACCGCTTCCCAGGGCATCTAGACTGCGTGTCCCCCTGGATACTTCTGCAAGTCTGGACAGAGAATTCAGTGCTTCGCTGGTTATCTTTGCCTTAGAGGAGCCCTCTCCCCCACTCCCACTGATGGTACAACTGGTAATTTGTGTGCTCAGGGAGGCTGGTGCGCTGCTGGACAACTCACTGCTAAAGTTGACTGTGTTATCGGCACGTACAACCCCTACTATGGAGCTCAAGAGGTTGGAGATTGCAAACCCTGCCCCGCCGGTACTTCGTGCCCTAATGCTGGAACTGTCTGGCCTGTCAAGGCTAGCTGCACGCCTGGATATATTTGCTCTGGAGCAACCCAAACTGCCTGTGAGGCTGGTAAATACTGCCCCGCCGGTGCTCTTACGATGATGCTCTGTCCTAACGGAACTTACCAGAGTGGAACCGCGTAGACTTCTTGCATTGAGTGCCCTGCTGGCCAATACTGTAAAATGTCTGCTACTAACGGAGCTATCATCGGTGTTGCTTGCCCTGCTGGATTCTACTGCCAGGCTGGAACTGGTCTCCACACCTAGACTCCTTGTAATGTAGGATAATTCAGAGCTACCACTGGCGCTTAAGCCGCCGCTGACTGCACTGCATGCACTTAAAAATTCTACTGTCCTGAGCCCGGTATGATTGCAGGAAACGATGCCAATTTCAAGTGTGGTCCTGGATACCTCTGCGCTGCTGGATCTGAATCCGTCCGTGGAAACGAACAATGCCCCATCGACAACTGGTGTGTGGATGGAACTCAGACTGCATGTCCCGCTGCTACTCTCTCAACTGTAGGAGGAATCGAAGCCGCCATTGAGTGTGCCGATTGCCCTCCCGGTAAGATTTGCGGCTCTAACTCTGTGGGAGTCATTGATTGCCCCGCAGGAAAGTTCTGCCCTGGTAAGGTTCTGAATGTCGCTGGTGTCTCTTCCTGCACAGCTGGAAATTACTGCCCTGCAGGATCCAAAAACGAGCTTAAATGCTAGCCTGGTTCTTTCGTGGCTACCGGTGACGCCACTGCTTGCACCCCATGCACAGTCGGTAGCTTCTGTCCTACCTCTGGAATGAGCGTTGCCAGTGCCTGCTCGGTCTCCTGGGGTAACTACTACTGCCCCGTTGGAACTATCTGGCCCAAGCAATGTATCTATGGAACTTTCGCTGTCAGCCAGACTACCTGTACTCCTTGCCCCGCCGGTAAGTATTGCTGGCCTTCTAGTACTGGTGCAACTGACGGAGTTGCTGGAGACTGCGCCTTTGCCAAGGGATACTTGTGCAGAGCTGGCGCTTACTCTATCGAACCTCTGGTCTCTGGAATTGAATTCATCCAGCCTAAGTCCAGACAGTTCTAGACCTACAATGGACCCGTCATTCCTGGATTCCTTGCCAAGGCTGCCGGTGTCGCTGAGCCTTGCGCTGTCAAGACATTCCAGCCTGGTTTCTACTCTGGCGCTTGCCTGCCCTGCTACAAGGGTCGCTACTGTCCCAACACTCAGATGGTCACCGTCCAAGACTTCTCATGCAACGATGGTTTCGTCTGCCTCGAAGGCTAGGACATCCCTAACCCTATTGCGTTAACTACTGGATATTAGGCTAAGATTGGCTACCATCGCCCTGCTAACCTGATCCACGAGATCGAGTGTGCCGATGGATTCGTCTCTGAATTGTTGGGTAACGCTATCTGCTAGACCTGCCCTGAGGACTTTTTCTGTGACAACAACGTTGCAACCAACCTTAGAAAAAAGAAGGCATGCATCAAAGGATCTAAGTGCTCTGGTGGTGACGCAAGGCAGCTCAACTGTCCCGGAGGCTCCTACGCTAATTCTGACAACACTAATTGTGACACCTGCACAGCTCCTAACTACTGTAGAGCTGGACTGATCGCTGAGACATGCGCTGCTGGATACGTCTGCAACACTACGATGAGCATGGGTAATGACAGGCCCAACCCTCCCGGTGGTGAGTGCGACAAGCATTATTACTGCCCCAAGGGAACTCAGTTTATGAAGAGATGCCCCTTCGAGAGAGATCCTCAGGAGTTCAAGGCCAAACAGATTTCTGACTGCACTGGATGCCAGCCTGGTATGGTCTGTGAGTACGGAAACAGAGATGCTTACCCTTGTCCTATCGGCCATTGGTGCCCTCCTGGTGGAGATGAGAAACTGTACAATTCTCTCATGTTCAAGTGCCCCAAGGGTACTTTCAACCCCCTTCTCTAACGTGTGTATAAGCACGAGTGTTAAGAGTGCACTGGCGGATACTTCTGCGACGAGATGGCTATCGCTAACGTGACTGGAAAGGAATGCCCCGAGGGTCACTTCTGCGATGTTGGAACAGTCAAGCCTCAGCCTTGCCCTCCTGGCACTTACCTGGACAGAATTAAGGGACTTGAAGAGTAGGACTGTATTCCCTGCATTGATGGGTACTACTGCCCTCTTGGATCTCCTAGACCAATTGAATGCACGCCTGGCAACTACTGCCCTGGTGAAGCTATGATTCAGAAGACCTGCAGAGGAGGATTCTACTGCAACAAGGAGACCCGCTACTAAGAAGTAGACTGTCCTGTGAATAACTACTGCCCTCGTGGGTCTAAAGCTCCTATTCCTTGCGATAACAAGCACACTTGCCCTTGGGGAACTGAACTTCAGATCCTTTGCCCAGCTGGAAAATGGGTAGACACCTCTAACGGAGCTAGGTTTGGTGCTGTGAATAAATGCGAATCGTGCCGTGCTGGTACGTACTCTACCGTCCAGACAGACCTCTGCATGCCTTGCCCAGCAGGTTTCATTTGCCACAAAGAGTGTAACACAGCTACTCCTTCTATCATTGCTCAGCACAATGGAGAATTATGTCCCAAGGGCCACTACTGCCCTGAGGGATCTACTGAAGCCGTACCCTGTCCTAGAGGTACTTATAACATCAACGAAGGCCTGCAGAAGGTTGAATAATGCCGCCTGTGCCCTGCCAACAGTTACAACAACGATCAGGGAGCTAGAGGATGCAAGCCTTGCGGTAAGTTCGCTAAGTCCGAAGAAGGCTCTGCTAAATGCAGCTGCATTGGTGCTTTCCGCTCCTACTCTGCTGAAGATGCTTCCTGCCGTTGCCGCTCTGGTTACATTTTCAAGGATGAGGCCGGTAAAGAGCTCGGAGACGTCTCTGACACCAGCGACTGTGCCAGAAAGACCTTCGACGATTGTGATCTAGGTGGTGGTGACAACTCCAGAACTCCTCGTTCTCCTGATGGCCAGTGCGTCAAGTCTGACGATTGCAAAGAATCCTGCCCCGGAGGCAAGGGTAAACGCTCCCAAACTCTCGGAGTGTGCGCTTGCGATGAGATCAGACCCGTTGATGAGGTCTGCAACCAGGACTGCAGGCGTAACGCCAACAAAATCAAGTACCTCTCAGCTACTAAGATTTAGATTAACGATCCTACTGGTAAGAACCCCCCTAAGATTATCGACATGACTACTGCTGGAGATGTGTACGGCGAGATGAAGTGCGACTACGGCAAAGAGTGCGACGTCAAGACTGTCACCATGGACGGCTAAGGAATGAAGGGATCTTACAAGCCTCCTACTATTTTCGATGAAGCTGATACTCGCAGAAAGTTGCAAGAAGAGGGACACCCTCAGGCCTACAACATGACTTACCATGAAGTGCGTAAGCTCTAGGCTGCGGTCATTGACCAAGGAGAGATCCTCAACCCCGTCTACTGTATCAAGGCTGGAGACTCCTTCCTATTCTCAATCAAAAACCCCAAGTTCTACCCTGTGTACATGAGACAGAGTGTTATGAACACAAACTTGGAATTCGATTTCGGCGCCTTCCTCAACTTAGCTGTCGAGATGAAGCGCAAAGCTTCCGATGGCGATTTGACTGAGTCGCTATTCTCATTCACCTTCACTGAAGGAGGTACTTATGTCTTCCATGACGTCACTAGTACCCAGAAACTGATGGTGGTTACCGTCAAGAAACTAGGTGAAGAGTGCTCTGATCCTGATAAGTATGTGCAGACCGTATCTGGAGATACCCTTTCCGCAGTCGGTGTCCAGCAGAGCAAGAACATCATCGTGAGACCTAACCTTGGCCTCTATGCTGCTCTCATCCTGATTCTAGCAGTTTCAATTGTCCTTTCTATGATGATCGTGCAGTACTGTATGCGTAAGGGCTGGGACTTGAGAGAGATGGAGACCCGCAGCTACAAGGACTTGAACTTGCCTAAAGATTTCAACCACAGGAAAGAAGATATGTTTGAGACGGACAACGTCTTCCACAACCACAAGAGTGACCTCCTAGACTCTGCAGAAGACGATTTAGATAACATCAACCTCAACCTTCAGCTTGAGCTTGTGGACTCAGCAGTCACTTACTTCGAGACCTATGACAAGAAGAAGATGAAGCACAAGAAGGTCAAGAGCAAGAGAAAGTCTAGAATCGGTAATTTGATTAGCGAGATGTACGAAGAATGCCAAGGAATTGAGGAAGATGCCCGTGGTATGGGAATGCTCTGGCGTGACCTTGACGGCCTAGACGATGAAGATTTCGAGGATGACAAGATGCGTCTCCGTATCGAGTAAGAGTTGGACGCTAGTCAGGCGAGAGAAGAGCGTGAAGCCGCCAAGGAAGAGGAGCAGAAGGTCGAACTTCTCCAGGACCTTTCCAACCGCGAGAAAGAAATGTTCGAAAACCTCCAAGCTAAGATGAAGGCCGACCTTGACTCTAACAAGGATCTAGGAAGAGACTTGGGTGTCACTGACAGCTCCAAGGCTGATGTTGCTTATGCTATCTACGATGGTGGCGATGCCAAGTCTAAAAACAACCAGATTGTTAAGAGAATCTAACTCCAGGGTGACCTGTCTGAGGAAGACCGTGCTCGCTTGTTAAAGGCCCACGAAGATTCCGTCATGGCCGTTGACGCTTAACTCGCTGATGATAAACGCCGCCAGGAACAGGAACTCAACAGAGCTCTTAAGGAAAGACTTGAACGCAGAAAGGCCGCCAAGAAGAAGCTCAACAAGGACGATCTACAAGAAGAAGTCAACGAAATTACCGCTGAGGTGAACGAAGACTTTGCCGACAAGAAAGCTAACCTGATGGACGACCTCGAGTCTCAACACAGACAAGAGCAAGACGCTATCTATTCTCAAAAGGGAACTGGCTCTGAATAATCCACAAAGCTCCGTGACTTAGACCGCAACCAAGCTGAAATCAAGAAACAGAGAATTAATTCTCTTGAACAGGAGCGTAGAAATGCCATCGAGAAGAGGAAGGCCGACCTAGCTGCCAAATATCTCGCAGGAGCTGAAAACGACGAGTAAATCCGTGATCAACTGAAGGGCCTCCTCGGTGGAGACTAAAGCAGACTTGAAGCCATGATGAACCAAGCTGACATGGATAAGGCCAGTGCTGAGCAATAGCTCAAGGACAGGCTCGCTGCTAGACGTGCTGAGAAGGAAGCTAGACTCCTCGCCAAGAAGCAAGATTTTGATAACGAAGTCGAAAAGTAAGACGAATTCGAAGTTGAAGAATAGGAGGAATAGGCTTATAAATAATAAGTTAAGCACGAAAAACTCCAGGACCAACAAGAAGCTGAATCTGCGTCCCTCCTAGGAGGAGGTGCTGGAAACATGTCCGACCTCACCAGAAGGAACAGTCTCGCCAACGCCTTGATGCGTAAGGTCTCTCAGACTAAAGACAAGATGGCTAAGGAAAAGGCTGAAGAGGATGCTATTACTCGCAAGCGTGAGGCCAGAGATAAGATGCACGCCCTCAGAGAGAAGCTTGACGGTGATGTCGACAAGAACGGTCTCCTAGAGCAACTTAAGGCTCAGGATGAAGGCCTTGCTAGAGCCATGGCTGAGGATGAAGATCTCCAGAAGCAGAAGATGGAGCAACGCCGTGCCCTCCTCCGCGCTCGTAGAAAGAACAAGCAGAACCAGGAGCAGGAGGACACTCGCATTAAGGATAAGGTCGACATGATCGAGGAGGAGCAGATCGAAAGACAGGCCATCAGCGAAGAATACCTCCGCAAGATGTTCAAGAGAAGCGCCGATGCTGACGGTGAAGAGACCAAGGAAGAGAAGCAAAAACGCCTTGACCTCCTCAACGAGTACCTGCAGGACCAGTTCTTAGAAAGACTCAGTGGACTCCTGACCAAGCAATTCACCGAGAAAGAACAGATGCTCAAATCCCTGTTAAGCAAGTACATGGATGCTAGACTGGCTGAGACCGCCGCTATCAAAGCCAACTTCAAATTGGACTAGGACAAACTCGACCAGCTAAAGGAGACAGGCGATATTGACGATGAGTCTTACTAGAAGAATAAGAAGGCCCTTATCATGAATGAGGCTGAAATGATCAGACAACTCGAGTTGACTATGGAGAAGAGCCAGAAGGATGAGGACTCTACTTTAAGATCTGAGCTTGAGAAGAAGCATCTCAACGAGCAGGTTGAATTCAGAAAGGCCATGGCTGAGCAGCAAGCTCAACTCCGCAGAAGTTTGATTGGAGATGCGTCTATCACCAACGACGATGCCGCCCATGACCAGAAGGCCCTAGAGAAGTATGAGGCTCAGAAAAAGCTTGAGGAGGAAAAGAGACTCCACAACATCAAGCTTAAGAAGAAGACGGTCGCTGGCCAACTGGATGCCGAGATGAACAATAAGTACGGTGACTATGATGACTTACTCCGCCGCAAGAAGGAAGACATGGAAAAGATGAGAGATTAGACCGAAGAACTTGCTCAGAGACTCGCAGAGAGAAAGGAGCGTGCCAAGAACCGTCCAAAGATTGAAGGTCTTTCCAAGGAGGAGCAGGAAGCTTTGATGAATAGCTACAAGAGCCAGCTTGAGATGCTCGATAGCGCCTACGCAGCTGAGCAGAGAAGACAGATGCTGGCTATGAAGCAGAAGGCTGACCAGCGTAGAATCCGCTCCCAGAAGGCCAAGGAACTCAAAGAAAAGTTGGAGAAGGAGCGTGCGAAGAAGCTTGGAAGCTCTGGCAACGCCAAGAGTGGCCTCACCGGTCTATTCCAACGCAGAGCTACCCTCCACATGGACAAAGAAACTGAGAACAGTGAGCTCATGAGACGTCTCCGTGCTTGGAAACTCAAGAAGAAAGAGTACGAGCAAGAGCAGCACAGAAAGCGCATTGCGGAGACCAACGTGACCCTTGGAGATGCTTCCATCAAGATGATGATCATCAAGCTGAACCAGATTGAGAACTTGATGAAGGACCTCAACAAGCAGACCAAGAAGGTGCACGGACGCATTGATGATGGCCTGGAGCGTAGGGGAACCCGCTCTTCTGCTAGATAGAGTGCTTTTGCCGCTCTTGGAGGCAGAGACAGAGGAGCCTCGGTAGTCAGCCGTGGCAGTCTGGGACCTAGTGCTGCAGGAGGCAGCTCCAAAGGCTCCAGGAGATGAACAGTCATGAATGACTCTCATTTGAGATGGACTGAGGAGAACGAGACTGCACATGCCTGAGTGTTTAAGCTCTTGCTTGCTTCTCGTACTCAACTCAGATCCACTAAGATTTATAAAGTGGACTGCGATAAGGTACAGCTGGCACACGGTAGGTAGGCGAAGATGCCTATGCTTGTCACGACTGGCCATCCTTTCACTGGGCATTGAACCCTTAACTACTCTTCTTGCTACTAAAATAACGTTAGCATGC
>Ga0138260_10895322_pt1 | contig 15421 bp, 14 predicted proteins | sample RNAB_220151111_FD_105235 | JGI IMG/M metagenome (GOLD analysis project Ga0138260, IMG submission 105235) | Metatranscriptomics of polar marine prokaryotic and eukaryotic communities from Palmer Station, Antarctica after 24hr light incubation -... | ecosystem: Environmental > Aquatic > Marine >... | reverse complement strand
TATAACCCCATGGAATGTATAAAAACTAATATTCATGGTGCAGAAAATTTGATACAAGCAGCCTTAGACAATAATGTTAAGACTGTGATGGCTCTTTCTACAGATAAAGCTGCTAACCCAATTAATTTATATGGAGCTACAAAGTTGGCGTCAGATAAGCTATTTGTTGCTGCAAATAATATGGCTGGTGGAAGAACTAAGTTTTCTGTAGTTCGCTATGGCAATGTTCTGGGTTCTCGTGGGTCAGTTGTGCCTTTTTTTATTGAAAAAAGAAAAGAGGGCTTTCTGCCTATTACTGACCCAAGGATGACTAGGTTTCATATATCACTAAAAGATGGTGTAGAAATGGTATTGTGGGCGTTGGAGAACTCAAAAGGTGGAGAAATATTTGTACCAAAAATACCATCATATTTAATTACTGATTTGGCTAAAGCAATCTCACCGAGCTCAAAATTAGTGAATGTTGGCATTCGACCCGGTGAAAAAAATACATGAAGACATGATTACAGGGAGTGATAGTCTAAATACTGTCGACTTGGGTATATATTATGCAATTTTGGCAACTTCAGGCGCGATTTCAATTGAGGACTATTGTAAAAAAACTAATGGTAAGGTGGTAGAAGAAGGTTTTTCTTATAACTCTGGAACTAATCCACATTTTCTTTCAGTGAAAAATCTGAAGCGTTTGATCAGAGAAGAACTTGACTCTGATTTCGAATCAATATGACTTTAAATAATACAAACTTGGAATTATGAAAAATCAACCTTATATCCCCTATGGAAAACAAGATATAACTCAATCTGATGTCGATGCGGTTGTAAATGTCTTGAAGTCTGATTTTTTAACACAGGGTCCTTGTGTTCCTCGGTTTGAAGGAAAGATTTCAGAATACTGTGGAGCTAAATATTCCGTTGCGACCAATTCAGCTACTTCTGCGTTACATTTAGCGTGCCTGTCTATAGGTCTTGGCACTGGAGACTGGTTGTGGACATCTCCGATTACGTTTGTTGCATCAGCAAATTGCGGTCTTTACTGTGGAGCAAAAGTTGATTTCGTTGACATTGATCGCGAAACGTTCAACCTTTGTCCAAAGGCACTAAAGGATAAGCTGATTAAGGCAGAAGGCTTGGGTTTATTGCCAAAGATTGTCGTCGTAGTCCATCTTTGTGGTCAGCCTTGTGATATGAAAGCTATCAATGCGCTTTCTAAAGAATACGGGTTTAAGGTTATTGAAGATGCATCTCATGCAATCGGAGGTAGATACTTAAATGAACCTATTGGTAACTGTAAATATAGTGACATTACGGTTTTTAGTTTTCATCCAGTAAAAATAATTACAACTTGTGAGGGTGGGATTGCCGTAACCAATAACTCAAACCTTGCAGAGCATATGTCTTTATTGCGTAGCCATGGCATTACACGTGACGCTGGTAAAATGAAAGGTGATTCCGGTGGGCAGTGGTACTATGAGCAAATAGCTTTAGGGTTCAATTATCGGATGACAGATATGCAGGCTGCTCTAGGCATAAGTCAAATAGAGAGGCTAGATGGTTATGTATCGCGTAGGCATGAAATTGCGCTTAGATATAATGAACTCCTTAGAGGGTTGCCCTTATCCGTTCCTCATCAGCATAGTGACGGGTATTCCTCTTTTCATCTGTATGTTATTAGGTTAGAAAATAAAGGGCAACGTACTCACGTATTTGAACATTTAAGAAAGCAGGGTATAGGTGTTAATCTGCACTACATCCCTGTGCATACTCATCCATATTACCAACAGACGGGTGTTGAATTTACTAACCTTTTTCAAGCAGAAGATTATTATCACGAAGCTATAAGCTTACCTTTATACCCAGCTTTGACTAATTATGACCAAAATATGGTCGTGTCTTCGCTAAAAAATGCACTAACGCTATGAAGATTGGATTAGGAACGGTTCAATTCGGAACTGATTACGGAATTAACAATGATGGTGGACAAGTTAACGTAACTGAGATAAAAGCAATTCTGGATTATGCCAAAAATGTCGGAGTTGACACTATCGACACTGCCGTTACTTACGGATCTAGTGAGCAGAGCTTGGGCGAGGTCGGTGTAGATAGTTATATGGTGGTAACAAAGTTGCCTGAAGTGCCAGACGGTGTTAAAAATATAGAAAAATGGGTTAAAAATCATGTTATTAACTCTTTGAGTCATCTAAGGGTTAATTCTTTATCAGGACTTCTTCTACACAGGCCTATGCAGTTACTCGATTCAACTAAAAAAGACTTATGGCCGGTACTGCTGCAATTAAAGAAAGAAGGAGTTGTTAAAAAAATAGGGTTCTCCATATACTCTCCATATGAATTGGATGAGTTATGGGATTTGTTTAAACAAGATTTAGTTCAGGCCCAGCATAATGTCCTTGATAGGCGCCTGGAAACTAGTGGCTGGCTGCAAAGAATGTGTGACGAAAATGTGGAACTACATATCCGTTCAATTTTTTTACAGGGTTTGCTATTGATGAATGAAGACACCAGGCCGGAAAAATTTAACCAATGGTCTGATATATGGAGATGCTGGGCAACATGGCTTAAAGATAATGACATTACACCACTTCAAGCAGCTGTTGCGTTTGCTTTATCGGACAGTCGGATTTCAAGAGTTATAATAGGTGTTGATAGTGTGGATCACCTAAAGGAAATAATTAAAGCAGCTAATAATAATGGCCACTTTCCAGAAATGCCCGATGTTGCAGATACAAGACTGCTCAACCCGTCGGAGTGGTTTTTGTTATGAAAGTTGTAGCGATTATTCAAGCGCGTATGAGTTCATCTCGGTTACCAGGGAAGGTGTTGATGCCGTTAGCAGGTAAGCCGGTATTGGCGCATATCGTTGAGCGCCTTTCTTATTGTAAAATGATTGAAGAAATAGTAGTCGCCACAACAGATGGGTCTAGTGATGATTTAGTGGCTGATTATTGTGTAGATAACAATATTAATTGCTATCGCGGAAGCCTCGAAGATGTATTAGATCGTTATTACCAGTCTGCTCGAATTCACCATGCAGATCCAGTTGTGCGAATTACAGGAGACTGCCCAGTAATTGATCCTGTAGTTGTAGATGCGGTGATTACTGGATACTTATCTGGAGAGTATGACTTTTATAGTCTTAGTGGCGGATTTCCAGATGGTTTGGATTGTGCTGTATTTTCATTTTCTGCAATAGAAAAAGCCTGGAAAGAGGCAAAATTACAATCAGAAAGAGAGCATGTCGGGCCATATATTGAAAACAACCCGCACTTATTTAGAAATGGTGCATTGGAGTTATTCCAAGGTCTAGGTAAGCAACGATGGACTCTTGATGAGTTGAGTGATTTTAAGCTATTAAGTGAAATTTTTGACAAACTGTATCGGTCAGATTCGCCATTTTTAACACATGAGATTCTACAATTTATTCAAAATAACCCGGAGTTGTCACAAATTAACTCAAAAATTATACGTAATGAAGGATATCTACAATCACTTCAGGAAGATAAATTAATAAAATGATTGATATTTATTCACTTAAAAATAGTAAAGGGCCAAAATTATATAATAAAGCCAAAACCTTAATTCCTGGAGGTACGCAATTATTATCTAAGAGGCCTGAGATGTTTGCGCCAGATATATGGCCTGCGTATTATTCAAAAGCGAAGGGTTGTCGAGTCTGGGATTTAGACGGTCGGGAATACATAGACATGTCAATTATGGCGGTTGGCGCATGTATTCTTGGATATGCAGATGAAGACGTTGATGCTGCTGTGATTGAATCGATACATAGAGGTGTGAATAGTTCGCTTAATTGCCCCGAAGAAGTTTACTTGGCCGAAGCGCTAATTGAATTACATCCTTGGTTTGACATGGTTCGTTACGCCCGAAGTGGGGGTGAGGCATTATCTATTGCAGTGCGCATTGCGCGTTCTAAAACGAATAGAGACACTGTATTATTTAGTGGTTATCACGGCTGGACAGATTGGTACCTAGCCGCTAATCTCGCTAATGAATCAGGATTAGATGGACAGTTAATGCCAGGCCTTGAGCCCAACGGCGTTCCGCGTGGGTTGATAGGCAGTGCAGTCCCGTTCCATTTTAATGACATAGATCCTTTAAGAGAAACCATTCGTGGTAAAGAATCGAAAATCGCAGCGATCATCATTGAGCCAGCTCGGGGCGAGGAAGCTCCTAGTGAGTATTTACAAACCTTACGGGAAATTTCGTCTGAAATTGGTGCAGTGTTAATATATGACGAAATCACAAGCGCATATAGGATGTGTGCCGGTGGTATTCATCGCAGGTATGGTATATATCCGGATATTGCCGTTTTTGCCAAATCGATGTCCAATGGTTATGCCATGTCGGCGATACTAGGGACGGAAGACGTGATGCAAGCTGTTCAGTCCACTTTTGTTTCTAGCACTAATTGGACTGAGCGGATAGGTCCCGTTGCAGCGCTGGCAACTCTTAAAAAGTACCAAGAAACCCAGACGGATAAACACATTATTTCTGTCGGAAATAAAACCCAGAAAATATGGACTGATGCTTCAATAAAAACCGGTTTACAGATTGACGTTACAGGACTACCAACACTCTGTGCTTTTGGATTTAACAGCGAAAATCAAATCGAACTTAATACCCGGTTTGTTATTGAAATGCTTCAGCGTGGATTTTTGGGATTTAGACAATTCAAACCATCTTTGGCACATAGCGACGTTGAATTAGAAAAATATAGAAATGCTGTAGAAAGTGTGTTTGAGGTATTATCTCGATTGCCCAAAGATCAGATACTCAACTCCGAGCCTGCACATACTAGCTTTAAACGCTTAACGGAAGAATAAATGATAAGGAATACAAGGAAAAAAAGATGCCTAATATAGTATGGAATAAAATAAATTCATTTAAAGAAAATCTAGGATCAAAAGCTCTTGGTGTTTTTCGCCCATGTCCGATTTGTGGATCAATTGACTCAAAAACAGTATTGAGAATGGATAATTTCCAATTTTATTCAGACTCAAGCGTTGAGCCCAAGCTTTTTAATGTTCAAGAATCTATATGCTTGTCCTGTTTTGCAATCTACCTTAATCCATGTTATTCAGAATATGGTTTTAATGTTTTATTTTCTGAATCTGGACAAAGTTATGGTTCAGAACTAAGACATACTAACGAACAAGTGGAGTGGCTTAAAGATAACGAACTTCTCGATAAGGGTATTTGCTTACTTGATGTTGGTTGTTATGATGGTAACTTTCTTTCAAAATTGCCAGATAGTGTGAAAAAAATTGGTGTAGATATTGACGCACCAGCAATAGAAAGAGGTCGTCAAAAAAACAAGAAAGGCGATATTGAATTTTATACAGGTGATTTTGAAACATTTTTATATGATGGCCCGGAGCCTGACACAATTACCATGTATCACGTGTTAGAACACTTGCCTAGACCTGTTGAGGTTTTAAAAAAATTGCGTTCAATTTCAAAACCGTCAACAAAAATAGTAGTAGAGGTTCCGATTATAGAGAACGGAAACACAAACGATATTAATGGGTTTTTCAGTATTCAGCATACAACCCATTTTAGCGCTAATAGTTTGTTTAATTGTTTTTCTTTAGCGGGTTGGAAGATTGAAAAAAGGCATGAAATATCTGATTATAATGGCTATCGAATTATTGCATCTCCTCAATCAAATGTAGATTTTAATATTGAATTAAAACGGGAAAAAAATGATTGGGCTAAGCTTAACTCTAGCTTGTTGTCATGGCACCAGGCTATTGAGGGTGTAGAAAACATTATTCAAAATATTCCAGGATGTGACCGTTTTGTTATTTGGGGTGGTGGCGCGCATACTGAGTATTTGTATCAAACTACTTCTTTCTTTCACACGAATAATAAATCGGAGTTTATTATTATTGATTCTGATCCAATAAAACATGGGAAAACTTGGAGAGGTATATTAATACACGCGCCATCTATAATTAAAGAGCAAGACTGGTCATCTACAAATCTACTAATTTCAAGTTATGGGGGGCAGGACGCTATTTTCGAGGCGGCGATTAATTCCAATATACCCTCTTCCAGCATATATCGACTTTATAATATAGTTAGACATTACTAATTATGCGATATGTATATAAAAACATATTTTATGAATTTTCAAAAAGTATGTTTATAATATGTAAGAAAATGTCAATCGAATCTATTAGTGTTAGTGAATTATATTCAAAATTTAATATGTATAAATAGTAAAGAGAATTTAAAGAATGAAAGAAGTTGAAAAGTCGGGTTTAATATGGGTAACAGGTTTCTCGGCGTCTGGAAAAACAACGATCTCTAGAAAAGTCGAGCTTTTTTTAAAAAAAAATAATTACAAGACTATATATTTAGATGGAGATGACTTAAGAGCTATTTTTGGGTATAGCTGGGGATATGAGCGCGCTAACAGGATGGAATTAGCCCATATTTATTTCAGAATGTGCAATCACCTTGTAACTCAGGGGTATGTTGTAATCATATCGGCAGTGGCAATGTTTGAAGATGTTGCGTTATGGGTTCGTGAAAATGTAAAAAACTCAATGCAAGTTTATCTTGATGTTCCGGCTGATGTTAGACGCCATCGAGACGCTTTAACGAAAGGGCTATTTATAAAAAAAGATTTGAATGATGGCGATTATGATATACCTAGTTCTCCCGATTTGATTATTGAAAATTATGGTGATATGGATGCTGATAAGGCTGCAATTAGAATTGTGGAGTTTTTTTCTATGAAAGAGGAAATGGAGTTAGATTACAATCGTAAATCTTATTGGGATGCATATTATAAAAAACAAATTGCCCCAATAAACCCTTCATCTTTTGCAATGTATGTTGAGTCTAGAATGCATAATCATCAAAAGATTTTAGAAATAGGTTGTGGAAATGGAAGGGATTCTGTTTTTTTTGCCAAAAAAGGTCACCAAGTTACTGCTCTCGATAGGTCAAAGGGAGTAATTGACATATGTAAACAAAACTATGCCTATAACTCGATAGATTTTATATCGGGATTATTGCCAGATATCGATTTCTTGCCAAAAGGTAATTACAATATAGTTTATTCACGTTTTGTCTTTCATGCAATGCCATTACAAGAAGAGATTGATGTAATTCAAAAAAGCTTTGAATTGCTCAAGTTGGGCGGGCATATATATATAGAATGTCGATCAGTTAATGACCCTTTATTTCGTAAAGGGGCATTAATAAGTAAGACTGAAAGAGTTGAAGGGCATTATAGAAGATTTATAGTTCTTGACGAGCTCCTTGACAGGTTAACCAGTTGCGGGTTTGAGCTAATTAAGACTGAGGAGAGCAAAGGGCTTGCGGTTTTTGGGGATGATGACCCAGTTGTAATACGTGTTTGTGCAAAAAAATGTAGAAAATAGGGATGTAAGCAATGAAAAATGTTGTCATTTTTAGTGTTAGTTACTATGGGCGTGCAATTTTTAGAAAGCTGAAAAAAATTCCTAATAAGTACAATATCATTTGTTTTATTGATAATGATCTTGCTAAACATGGCACTGAATTTGCCAAAATACCTATCTTTTCTCCAAATAAATTGACAGGTATGGATTTTGATCAGGTTCTAATAGCCGGGCGTTCAATGCAAGATCAGGCGCACCAGCTTGAATATAACCTGCAGGTTCCAAAATATAAAATAAGAGCTTTCAAGAAGTCTGAGGTTGCGATCTCAAAAAATGGCAGTCTAAGCAATAATAAGGAAAGATCAACACTTGAGATTATTGAAATTATATTAAAAGTCTTTAATAACAATGAAATCGATTATTGGTTTGCTTATTCTTCGCTACTTGCCTTATATCGAGGAGAGAAACTTTCGAGTTATAGCGATGTTGACATTATTTTGATATCTTATCATGCTGCAGATGTTTTATGGCAAGAGTTATCATCTCTGGATTTTCCAAACATAGAGATTAGTAAGTATTATGGGAGGGGTAATAACTCTCAAAAGATAAATAAAATAGTGATTAAGTCTCTAGTTAATATTGAGAAGGAGGAACCTGCAGTTTTTGATATTTGTGTTAAATTACTAAAAGATGATATTTATGTCAGTGAAATTGATGGACTGACAGACTATATTCCGGTTAAATATTTTAGTGGATTTACTACTATAGAATATAATAATTTTCAATTACGCGTGCCTATGGGTTTAACTGAGCATTTAGAATTTGTTTATGGAAAAGGCTGGGAAATTCCTGCGGACTATTGGGCTACAAGCTCAATGGGAAATTTAACTGAACGAATATAAATAACGTAACAGTGTTTTTCAAGATGGTCCCCCTAAATCATTGACACTCTCAGCCTCTTGATGGTTCCAATTTCTGGCGCTTCCTAACGATCACTCCGGATTTTTGTTTTGTTGTTGATATATCTTTCCTATTCTCTGTGGCGGCAGACCTATAATTATATTCGTCCACACGCAGCGATTGGTAGAGTTCTCCCACGGAAATTACTATAACGGAGAAACTGTCTATTTTTAACTAATGTTAATTATGGAGGGATTTCACTTTCTAATGTTAATGGATATAATAGGTATATGGAAAAAGAAAAAGCAATATGGTTGTTCTCTGGCGGGCCGATGCAGGAATCTGCGGCAAGAAAAATTATTGATTTTGGCTATAGTCTGATACTAACGGATATAGATAAAAATTGTGTTTGTGCTCAATATGCAAATGAATTTATTGAATGCGATACGTTTGATTTTTCGGGAAATATAGCTGCGGCAGAGGAGCTTAAAAAGAAATATGAAATATGCGCGGGAATTACGGTAGCTGCGGACTGCCATGAAACTGTTGCCCAAGTTAATCGATATTTAGGATTAACGGGGATTGATCCAAAAATTTCTCATATATGTCGTCATAAAAATATCACTCGATCGATATTAACTAATGCCGGTATTCTACAGCCAAAATATGCATGTGTAGACAGTCTTGATAAAGCAAGGGTTTTTTTGATTGCTATTGGCGGTTGTGGTGTGATCAAAGCTACCGATAATTCTGGCAGTCGGGGTTTTGCTAAATTGAATTCAATTGATGAATTAACTGACGATGTATTTCAAACAGCCATCGCCTCAGGAACGAGTGGTTCAGTAATAATAGAAGAGGCATTAAGTCCCCGTAATGATTCTATTTCAGAGCTGTCTGTGGAAACACTTTGGTCTAATGGAAATATGTACTGGTTAAATTGGGTCGATCGTTTATTTCGAACTGATTTGAATTTCTTTCCCGAATATTTAGGTGAGCAGATTGAAACTATAAACTGGGGTGTTGAAATTGGTCATATCAATCCTGCATGTCATTCGTTTTTTGTAAGAAAAAATGTTCACGATATGATTCGTGCTGCTGGAATTGCAATAGGGATGAATAAAGAAGTTGGTGGACATGTTCTTAAGGCAGATATAATGCTAACAAATGATGGTCCTGTGATTATAGAATTGACTCCACGGTTATCTGGAGGCTGGGATAGTTCAGGAACAACTCCAGCAAGAGGAGCTGACTTTCAGGGTGGAATTATCCGTTTGGCACTTGGAGAGACGCTTGACTTAAATCTATGGCACTCATATTTCGAATTCAAAAACCCAAATTTATATGCATCAGTATTGACAGATATAGTGCCTGATGCTAAAGACTGTATGGGAAGAAAATTTGCTCTTGGTTACGGTTTCGAACGTAAAGATTCACTACAATTAGCGTTTAATAATGCAAAGGAAAATAAATATGTCATATAAATGGTGTAACGAAATTCAGCTTGATGTTCTTGAAGTTAAAGGTGAGGGGTCGTTATTGGAGTTTAAATCAGGCAATGAAATAGCTGAGGTATATTTAGATGGTAACGATATTGGTAAAGTTATTTATAAAAAACATGGAGAGGAGGTAGTTATTGAAAATAGTGCCGCTCATCATATAGTTGTTGGTGATGGTAACGCCCAAAGAGATGTTTTTCACTATTTGAAACCTGGCGGCCCGGCACCTGAATTACGTTTAGGAATTACTAAACATAGAGGTATAGGCACATGGTCAAGTTTGCCTCATGGGTTTGAGATGAATCTTGAGGTTGGTTTTGAAGAGGTGTTTTTTTACTTGATTGAAGGTGGCAATAAAAGAGCGATTCAGGTTGGAGAGGGTGTATGGCACGATGGCAGTGCTGTGAAATCATCTTGGTTTGTTGAGGACCATTCATTTAGTACTATTCCAATGGGATACCATCCGGTTGTTGGCGAACCTGAAGTATCAGTTCATTACATTTGGGCATATCTGTGTAAAAAACAAGAATGGGAGAAGATATGATTTTTTCTTTTAAAAACCGAGTTGTAGTAATTACTGGTGGGTCAGGTTCTTTTGGTACGGCTATTGCAGAAAGCCTCCATGCACAGGGCGCTTCTATTATATTATTGGGGCGTTCACAAGAAAAATTGAACAAATCTATTGAAATGTTTTCTGGTAACGGCGAACGATATGAAGGGTATGCTTGTGATGTTACTAATGAATCTTCATTAATAAAAGCAAATGAAAATATATTACAATCGCATAAAAAAATTGACGTCCTAATTACATGTGCTGCTGCCCCAGCTATATCTGGTAAGCTTGAAGATACAAGTCTTGATGACTGGCGCTCGATGCTTGCAATTGATTTAGATGGTGTATTTTTGTCTTGTAAAATATTCGGTCGTTCAATGATAAATGAAAAATATGGGAGAATAATAAATTTTACCAGTTTTCATGATGTCGCAACGTATCCATATAGAACGGTTTACAATGCTGCTAAATCCGGTGTTCAGGGTTTGTCACGTGCTTTAGCGGTCGAGTGGGGTCACCATGGCATTACCGTAAATACAGTAGCACCTGGCCCAATTCTTACTCCGAGAACAAAGTGGTTCTTATCTCAAGATGTACATAATGAAGCCGGGATGCTTGCAAGAACACCGAATGTGCGGCTAGGCGATATGTCTGATATTAGTAACTTGGTAACATTTTTAGCATCTGAGGAATCAAAGCACATAAATGGACAAGAGGTTGTAATTGATGGTGGATGGACAAAAAATGCATGGTGGGGCAGTCATGCTGATCTGTAATGGTTGATAATAGTACAATGTTTTCACTTGAAAAAAAGGTGGCCATAATAACGGGTGCATACGGAGACTTGGGTTTTTCTATATCAAAAGCATATATTGAAGCTGGAGCCACTGTCGTACTTACGGGTTTAAATAAAGGTAAACTTGATCTTATGATAAAGCAGCTAGGGGTCTCTTCGGATTTTGTGCTGCCTTTGGTCGTTGATGTTACTGATGCTATACAAGTGAAAGCAATGGTGGATAACGTGATTGATCGGTTTGGACAAATTGATATTTTAGTTACTGCAGCTGGGGTACAGCACCGTAGCCCTATTGATACATTTAATCATGCTGAATGGAATAAGGTTATTCAGGTAAATTTAACGGGCACTTTTTATTGTGCTCAAGCTGTTATGAAGCACATGACTAAAAGAAATGCGGGGCGAATCATTATGATTTCATCATTAACTGCAGAAATAGGAATCCCAAATATTGCCGCTTATGCAGCAAGCCGTGGAGGAATAAAACAACTTGGAAAAACGATGGCAGTAGAATTGGGTGCAAGTGGTATCACAGTAAATTGCGTTGGTCCTGGTCGTTTTAAAACAAAAATGACAGAAGATATATTTTCAGAGGAGTTGAAGCGTGAAAAATTTCTTGATGTAATTCCTATGAAACGAGCTGGTGTCCCCGACGATTTGTCAGGGATTTTAATTTTTCTTGCCTCTGATGCATCAAGCTATATTACAGGACAATCAATATATGTTGATGGTGGCTGGTTAGCTGGTGGTGGTAATGTTTTAGGATAGCAATATGTCGATTAATTTTATTGCCGAAGTTTCAAGTAATCATTCAAGAGATCTTGTAAGGTCACTTGAATTTGTAGATATTGCTGCTGAAATTGGATGTGATTCAGTAAAGTTTCAATTATTTAAAATTGATCAGCTTTTTTCACCTGAAATTTTAATGCAGTCAGAAAAAATTAGTAACCGAAAGCAGTGGGAGCTTCCATTAGAATTTTTACCTGTTTTAGCTGAACGATGTAAAGATAAAAATATTCAATTTGGCTGCACGCCCTTCTATATTGGAGCAGTAAAGGAATTAGAACCTTACGTTGATTTTTATAAAATAGCCTCTTATGAGCTACTATGGGATGATTTACTTGTTGCTTGCGCGCGTACTGGAAAGCCAGTTATTATTTCAACTGGTATGGCTGATTTAGATGAGATAAAGCATGCTGTAGAAGTGTTGAGAAATAATAATTGTGAGCCAGTAGTACTCCATTGTACATCTGCATATCCAACACCTTATAATGAGGCAAATTTAAGTGCTATAGAAACTATTCGTAATTCAATTGGTTGCGAAGTTGGCTGGTCAGATCATACCGTTAATCTAGGAGTTATTCATCGGGCGATACATAAGTGGGATGCCAAAGTCGTCGAGTTTCATTTAGACTTAGATGGGAAGGGTGCTGAATTTGAATCTGGACATTGTTGGCTTCCAGAGCAAATTGGGTCAGTAATCAAGCAGGTTCGAGATGCTCAAGATAGTGATGGGCATGGTATTAAGGAGCCGATTCATTCTGAAATACCCGAGCGTTTATGGCGCGCAGATCCATCAGATGGTTTACGGCCATTTAAATCAATTCGAAACTCTTCTAACCTAATTATCAATTAGTTTGAATATGTCTCGTGTGTTACTTATATGTCATGTTAGTTCCGAAATTGGGATTGGACATTTATCTAGATTGTTAGCATTGGCAGATACATTAAGAGCAGATAATAACGTTATCGTAGAGTTTTTGCTCTTTGGTGACGTTATTAAGCAAGACCAATTGAGCGATTTTAATTCCCATGTTTTTTCACTCGCCGATGACTTTGTTACTACGATTGAAGATATGATAAAGATGCATGATTTTGATGCATTAATATTTGATCTTTATCCAAAGCATAATATTGATAATCTTGATGAATTGTTTATACAGCTGAAGAAACGTAATATTTGTTTAATTAGTATTGGCTCATTGGTTGAACATTGTAATATTTTAGATCTTATCTGGATTCCATCATTTAATTTTGATTGTAGAAAATATGCTTACTGCACTTGTGTATTCAAGTCAGGGTGGGATAGTTTCTTGATTAAGAAACGACTTCAGCATCAGGAATGGACTCCTGGATCTAAAGTATTAATTTTGACTGGTGGAAGTGATGTTTCAAACTTAGGAAAAACCCTCCCTGTTCAACTAGATGGATTATTAGATAAGAATACTGACGTGCACTGGGTCAGGGGGCCATTTTCTGGTTCGCCAATTTTACCTAAAAAGCGCCGATTAAATTGGACTATGCACAATGATTTGGATCAGCTCGATGAGTTGATAGTTCGAAGCGATTATGTAATGACGGTATTCGGAGTATCATTTTTTGAAGTATTACAATATGGCATCCCTACAGTCGTTTTTTCACCTTATGGTAATAAAGATAATGATGAGTTGGATGCTTTATCAAAAGAAGGTGTCGCTTTGGTTGTAAATAATTCTCAACTTGCTATTACCAGCCTTGTTGAACTTATGAATAATGACAAGCTCGCGAAAGAATACTCTATGAATGCATTGAAGAAAATGTCAATTAATGGCGTTCAAAATCTTTCTAATGAAATTTACTCTCTAATGGAGTTTAAGTGAAGGCAAAAGGATATATACTTTTTCATCTTAATCTGGCTTTTTCATCTATTGAGGAAGATTCATGGGCAGATGTTATTAGAACGTGCTACCACCCATTGTTGGATCTGATTGAGAAAACTGGGATTCCGATCGGGATTGAATTAACAGGCTGGACTTTAAAACAGATTGAACGAATTGATATAGCCTGGATTGAACGATTTAAAGTATTACTCAATTTAGGGAAATGCGAACTGATCGGTAGTGGCTATTGCCAGATAATTGGCCCATTGGCTCCATATAGAGTAAACGAGTGGAATCAAAAACTAGGTATAGATTCTTATAAAAAAATTCTTGATCGCATGCCTGAAATTGCTTTGGTAAATGAAATGGCATTCTCAAGTAGCCTGGTAGATTTGTATAGCCAGTTTGAGTACGAGGGTTTTATTATGGATCGTGACAATATCACACTAGCACTACGCTCTAGTAATTCAACATCCAATAAAATACCAACCCATGCAAAAGGGGTCGATGGTTCTGTAATGCCGGTTTTATGGTCTGATTCGATTCTATTTCAAAAAGTGCAACATTTTGCACATGGTGATATATCAATTAATGATTATTTAGACTACCTTAATAAGCGTATTAATGATGATGAGTTGATAATTCCTATTTATTCTAATGATGCTGAAGTTTTTGATTATCGTCCAGGTCGGTTTAGCGAGGAACGACCAACGCACCCTGAGGGAGAGTGGATAAGAATTGAGAAACTTCTTGGGGCCATTTTAGAAAATACCGATATTGAGTTCGTTTCGCCAGTTCAAGCATTAAAAATTAGTAGCGAAGGAAGGGGTGAGTTTGCGTCAAAACTGGTCACCGCAGCTTATCCCGTACCTGTTAAAAAACAGGCTAAGTACAACCTTGCAAGATGGGCAGTCTCAGGCAGGGATGATCTATGGCTCAATACAATGTGTCATCGCGTTGAAAATCACCTATCTAGATCTGAAAATAATAATCATGACGATTGGCGAAATTTGTGTGAATTGTGGGCAAGTGATTTACGGACACACATTACTGATAAGAGATGGGACGTGGCTAAGAGTCAGCTTAATACAGTTCTGAATAAATTTTCTATTAGTGATGTTTTTGATGCAAGCAATGCAATAGATACTGAATACTCCACTTTGGAGGATGTTATTGGGGAGTATGGCGGTGCTAAAATATCCATAGACAAAGATGGAATAGTATTGAGGATATCCACTAAATACATTGAGCTTGAATTAAATTTAAGAAAGGGTTTGGCAATAAAAAGCCTTGCCTTTTCTTCTCATAGAATGGAACCATGTATTGGTACATTACCGCATGGTTTTTTTTCATGTATTTCGCTAGGCGCAGATTATTATAGTGGAGGTGTCGTAGTAGAATGTCCGTTAAAAAAAATGCGAGTTTCAGATCTTGTTCCAGTTATTCCGCGTTTCTTGATCAACGATACCGGATGTATTGAGGTTCATGTAGAAATTAAAACTCAACTTGGAACCATCATTAAAGTAGTAAATATTTCGGTTGATAGTGAAAAAATTTCATTAAATTATATGTTTCCAAATTGGGATGCATTTATTGGCAGTGTTAAGCTTGGAACAATTACTTTATTGGAT
>Ga0138260_10681884_pt1 | contig 15450 bp, 27 predicted proteins | sample RNAB_220151111_FD_105235 | JGI IMG/M metagenome (GOLD analysis project Ga0138260, IMG submission 105235) | Metatranscriptomics of polar marine prokaryotic and eukaryotic communities from Palmer Station, Antarctica after 24hr light incubation -... | ecosystem: Environmental > Aquatic > Marine >... | reverse complement strand
GTAGGAATTACCACATATTCTATTTATACTGCTTTTGGACCAACTTCGAAAAATTTACGTGATCCATTTGAAGAACATGAGGACTAATTTAAAAAAATTGAAATTTAGATTTTTAAAAATGTAGCACTTTTTTAAAAAAGTGCTACATTTTTAGGGATTTATTTACTTTTTAATAATTTTTGGTGTTTCACGGAAGAAAATCGCAAAAAAGATTACAAGTAAAGTTCCAATTAATAAGAATGTATAAACAAGTGCTTCCATAATTCTTTTTCTATTTTTAATTATTCAAAGATATATATACGTTTAAAATTAAACTGCACCTTGCTTACGGACTGTTGAAGCATCACCAAGTTTTTGGAATGCACCAAATTCAATTTGTTCCGTAATTTCTGCACCAATACCGGTAAATACATCACGGAATAGTGTACGAGCTCCGTGCCATAAATGGCCGAAGAAGAATAATAAAGCAAAGTTTAAGTGACCGAAAGTATACCAACCACGTGGACTACTACGGAATACACCATCAGATTCTAAACTTGTACGATCAAATTCGAATACTTCACCTAATTGTGATTTACGAGCGAATTTCTTCACTGTTGGAGCATCCTTAAAAGATTGACCATTTAGTTTTCCACCGTAGAAATCAACTGAAACACCTACTTGCTCAATACTGTACTTAGATTCTGCACGTCGGAATGGAATATCAGCTCGAATCACACCATCTTTATCAACTAAGATAACTGGGAATGTTTCGAAGAAAGCTGGCATACGACGAACTGTTAATTCACGACCATCACGATCTTTAAAGATTGGATGCCCTAACCATGCTTCAGCAATTCCATCACCTTTATTCATTGGTCCTGAACGGAATAAACCACCCTTCGCAGGGTTGTTTCCAATATAATCGTAGAATGCTAATTTATCTGGAATACGTGACCAAGCGTTACTTTCTGATAAACCTTCGCTTAATGAAGTTTCAACTTGGCGTTCAATTTCTTGTTGGAAATATCCACTATCCCATTGGTAACGTGTTGGACCAAATAATTCAATCGGTGTTGTTGCACTACCATACCACATTGTTCCTGATGTAATAAATGCAGCAAAGAATACCGCTGAAATACTACTTGATAAAACTGTTTCAATATTACCCATACGTAATGCACGGTATAAACGTTGCGGTGGACGTACTGTTAAATGGAAAATACCAGCTAAAATACCAAAAGCACCTGCAGCGATATGATGAGAAGCAACTCCTCCAGGATTGAAAGGATTAAATCCTTCTGGACCCCACGCTGGTGCAACACCAGCAACTTTTCCAGTTACACCATATGCATCTGAAACCCAAATTCCTGGGCCAAAGATTCCAGTAACGTGGAACGCACCGAAACCAAAACATAATAAACCAGATAAGAATAAATGAATACCAAATACTTTTGGTAAATCAATCGCAGGCTCGCCTGTTCTAGGATCACGGAATAAATCTAAATCCCAGTAAACCCAGTGCCAAATAGCGGCAAGGAAACATAAACCTGATAATACAATATGTGTTAAAGCAACACCTTCATAACTCCATATACCTGGAGTAGAAACACTTTCACCAGTGATACTCCAACCACCCCATGAATCAGTAACACCCAAACGTGTCATAAAAGGCATTACGTACATGCCTTGTCTCCACATTGGATTTAATACTGGATCAGAAGGATCGAAAATTGCTAATTCGTACAACGCCATTGATCCAGCCCATCCTGCAACTAGTGATGTGTGCATTAAATGTACTGCAATTAAACGCCCAGGATCGTTAAGAACGACTGTATGTACTCGATACCAAGGTAACGCCATATAAAAACCTCTCTTATTTTTATTTTTTTGCTGACTTTCTTACAACGAAATAATTGATTTATAAACTTTAATAAGTAATTATTGTTAAATATAATTATACTCTTAAAAAGCTTTTATTAATTATTCAATTTATTTAATTATGATAATTTGATTGAAACACCAGAAGGAATTGCGATTTTTAAGAATGAATCTGCAATATTCTCAACATTTTGAGGTGTATAAATATCTAGTAATCGTTTATGAATACGAATTTCAAAATGCTCACGAGATTTTTTATCTACATGCGGAGAACGTAATACACAATAAATACGTTTTTTTGTTGGCAATGGAATAGGGCCTTTTGCTACCCCATTTATACTCGAAATTCCTTCAATTAGACTTTTACAAGCTTCAGAGAGTAACTTAGTATCAAATGCTTCTAATTTTACTCGAGTTTTTATGTGTTTATCCAATGATTTCATTTTATTGGTTTGTTTTTTAAGTGACGATTTTTGAAACAACACCAGCACCAATTGTTCGTCCACCTTCACGAATGGCAAAACGCATACCGTCTTCAATTGCAATTGCTGTAATTAATTCAGCAGTCATTTTAATACGATCTCCTGGCATAACCATTTCTACTTCAGTACCATCATCTGCTGTAAACTGTTTGATGTTTCCTGTTACATCTGTAGTTCGAACATAAAATTGTGGACGGTAACCTGTAAAGAATGGAGTATGACGTCCACCTTCTTCTTTAGTTAAAATGTATACTTCGGCTTCGAATAAAGTATGCGGAGTAATAGTAGCAGGTGCTGCTAAAACCATACCACGTTCAATATCTTCTTTTTGGATACCACGTAATAGTAAACCAACATTATCACCAGCTAAACCTTCCTCAAGAGTTTTTTGGAACATCTCAATACCAGTTACTGTTGTTTCTCGTGTTTCACCTAATCCAACAATTTCTATAGTTTCACCAACTTTAACTGTACCACGTTCAATACGTCCAGTTGACACCGTTCCACGTCCTGTAATAGAAAAAGCATCCTCAACAGCCATTAAGAAATCTTTGTCGTTGTCGCGAACAGGAGTTGGAATATATTCGTCAACAGCATCCATTAATCCATAGATTTTATCAATCCATTTATTGTCACCACGTTTGGCATCAGCATTTTCGGCGATCGCTTCAATTGCCATTAAGGCAGAACCAGCTACACATGGAATATCATCACCAGGGAATTCATAGCTTGATAATAATTCACGTACTTCCATTTCAACTAATTCTAATAATTCTTCGTCATCAACTTGGTCTTCTTTGTTTAAGAAAACTACGATATGTGGTACACCTACTTGCTTTGATAATAAAATGTGTTCACGAGTTTGTGGCATTGGACCATCTGCTGCTGAACAAACAAGAATAGCACCATCCATTTGTGCTGCACCCGTAATCATATTTTTTACGTAGTCTGCGTGACCTGGACAATCCACGTGCGCATAGTGGCGTGTTTCAGTTTCATACTCTACATGCGTCGTATTAATTGTAATACCACGTGCACGTTCCTCTGGTGCTCCATCAATATCTGCATAATCTTTTGCTACGCCGTCAGTCCCTAATGCTAGGGTCATGGTAATTGCAGCAGTTAACGTTGTTTTACCGTGGTCTACGTGACCGATTGTTCCAATATTAATATGTGGTTTAATACGTTCAAATTTTTCGCGTGCCATAACTTTTTAAGGTGTTTTTAATATTTTTATTTTTTGTGATACGTCGTTATTTTAATAACGGAAATGTGCAAAAGCTTTATTAGCTTCGGCCATTTTATGAGTATCTTGTTTTTTTCTCATTGCATCGCCAGAATTTTTTGATGCGTCCATTAATTCTGCCGCTAATTTTAATGCAATTGTTTTTCCAGTCCTGTTGCGTGAAGCTGTTACAAGCCAACGCAAGGCTAAATTAGTTCCTCGGAAACTTGTTACTTCCATAGGTACTTGATAAGTAGCACCTCCAAAACGTCGAGCTTTCACTTCAACTAAAGGAGTAACATTTTTTATCGCTTGTTCAAAAACTTCTATAGGATCAGACTCAGTCTTATACGCTATGATATCTAATGCATCACAGACAATATTTTGAGCTAAGGTCTTCTTACCATCTCTAATTAAACGGGATACCAAAATGCTGACCAAGTAATTGTTATAAACCGGATCAGGCTGTGGAAACCGTTTTTTAATAATCTTTCTACGGGACATATTAAAACTATTTTATTTATTTACGCACTTGTTAAAAACTAAGCGTTAGGTTTTTTAACTCCATATTTTGATCGCCCTTGAGTTCGATTTTTTACAGCCCCACTATCAAGTGCACCACGAATAATGTGATAGCGTACACCTGGTAGATCTTTAACTCGACCACCTCTTATAAGAACTGATGCATGTTCTTGTAATTCATGTCCGATACCAGGGATATACGCTGTAACTTCAAATCCTGACGTTAATCGTACACGAGCAACTTTCCGAGTTGCAGAATTGGGTTTTTTCGGAGTTGTCGTATAGACACGTGTACAAATACCGCGGCGTTGGGGACAATTTTTTAAAGCCGGTGACTTTGTTTTCTTTTTAAGTGATTGTCGCTTATTCCGGATAAGTTGTTGTATTGTTGGCATGAGATTATTTTTTTTCTAAATTATATTTTTTCATAAAACGATCTACACGCCCTTCAGTATCAAGTAATTTTTTTGATCCCGTATAGAAAGGATGATTACCTGACCAAATATCTACATTTAGCTTTTCTTTCGTTGAACTAACTGTATACACTAACTTTCCGTCACAATACACTTCTGTATTATCATACCACTTTGGGTGGATATCTTTTTTTGGCATAATACTAATTTTATGACTAATGAAATATGTATTAACGTTTTGAATATTGTGAAGCTTTTCGAGCTTTTTTCAAACCATATTTTTTACGCTCAACTTGTCTCGAATCACGAGTTAATAAACCCGCTAATTTTAACGTTGCTCGATAATTTGGTTCAATTTTACATAAAGCACGTGCTAAACCTAATTGAATTGCTCCTGTTTGACCGGTTAAACCACCGCCACGAGTTTTAATAATAATTCGGTAATCATTTTCTAGATTTAATAAAGCTAAACTACGGTTAAGCGAGTTTAAATATGCGGCATTAAACTGTAAAAAAACCTCAGCCAAACAGTTATTAATTAATATTTCGGATTTTTCATTAGTTCCAATCGGGTAGATTTGAACAATTGCAGTGGCTTCTTTTCTCCGTCCAATAGCTAATGCTAGAAGATTACTTTTTTCTATAACCATAAAATTATTTGTAGACTAATAACTCTGGATTTTGAGACGCGTGTGGATGCGAATCCTCTTTATAAACTTTTAAATTCTTAAATTTATCGCGTCCTAAAGGTCCTTTTGGCAACATACCTTTTACGGCTTTTTCTAAAATCCTTTCTGGAATACGATCTTGTAGTTTTTCAAAAGTCTCAATTTTTAACCCACCAGGTCGTCCTGAATGTCGACGATAGATTTTTTGTTCAGACTTTTTACCTGTAACTCTAATATCCTTACTATTTATAACAATTACATAATCACCACAATCTAAAGAAGGATTATTAAGTGATTTATGCTTTCCATTTAAAATGGTTGCAATAATAGTCGCAAGTTTACCAAGAGTTTTGTCTTTTGCATCAATCACATACCATTTTTTGTGATTAACATTTAAACTATTTTTCATTATATTAGGGGATTAACTTAAACTTATATCAAAATGATCTTGGAGTTTTTTTACCACCTCATTCGCTGATTTTTGACCGAAATTTTTGATCTCTTTTAATTCTTTAACAGAGTATTCAACTAAATCTGCAATTGTTAAAATATTTACTCTCTTTAAACAGTTATAAGCGCGCACTGACAATTGCAATTGTTCAATTAAAATATCTAATTCTGTTTCAATTTTAAGAACAGAACTTACGTTATTTTTTGATTCATCAATAATCAATCCACCAAATAATGCTTGTAAAATTTGGGACGATTTGTTCAACGCTTCAAGAGGTGTGATACTACCATCTGTCGTGATTTCAAGATCTAAAATTTCGGTAATTTTTTCATCAACTTTATAAGAATCTCGAATTTCGTAATTAACGTTTTTTACGGGTGTAAAAAGAACATCAATATTTAAAAAATCATTAGAACGACTTTGTGAATCTTCATTAAGAACTAGATAGCCAGTCCCAGATTCAATTTTTAGTTCTAATTCTAAATTCGTTTGTTCCGATATAGTTGCAATATAATGATTTGGATTAAGTATATTAAGGGTAGACGGTAATACAAGATGGTCCGCTGTAACGAGTTGTGGTCCTTTTAGTTCAATCGAAGTTAAAAAAGCTGTTTCCAATAATCCTTGAAATTTTATTTGTTTTAAATTTAATAAGATTTCTAAAATATCTTCTCGCACTCCGGGAATTGTCGCAAACTCGTTATTAATACCTTTTATTCGAACAGCTGTAATGGCTGTTCCTTCTAATTCGGTAAGCAACACACGACGTAATGTATTACCAATAGTTAATCCTTGACCTTGTGCTAACCCTTGTAGCCTAAAACGGCCAGTTTGTTCACCAAGATCATTTGAACATGACTCAACTTTCTCGAATTGAAATTGTTGCATCTTTTTTTAGCAAATTTTTAGACGCGTCGACGTTTTGGAGGCCGGCAACCATTATGAGGTATTGGTGTAATATCCTTTACAGAAACTATATCAAGTCCTAAGACTTCCAATGCTCTTACGGACGTTTCTCGCCCTGAACCTTGACCTCGAATCAAAACTTCGACCTTACGTAAGCCTTTATCCATTGCGGACGCCGAAGCTGCTTCAGCAGCGGTTTGGGCCGCGAATGGTGTCCCTTTTCGGGCTCCTTTAAAACCTACACTACCAGCGGAAGACCACGAAATTGTATTACCAGATAGATCGGTTATTGTAATAATTGTATTGTTAAATGTTGAATTTATATGAACAACACCAGATACAATATTTTTCTTTTGTTTCTTTGTTGATCGTTTAGCCTTAACTGCCATACTAATTATTTCATAGATAATTTGGTGAAATTACATCAGACGAGCACCGCGTCGAGTTCGGGAATTCGTACGTGTTCTTTGTCCTCGAACTGGTAAGTTCTGACGATGACGTCTTCCTTTTACACAATTAATTTGTGATAAACGAACAATGTTTTGTTTCGTTTGACGTCGTAAATCTTCTTCAACCTTGTAATTTTCTTCGACTACTTCACGTATTGCCATAACTTCTGTATCCCCAAGTACATTCGTACGTGTAGTGGGGTCAACATTAGCTGTACTTAAGATGTCACGTGAAGAGGTTAAACCAATTCCGTATACACTTGTAAGTGCGTACTCGATTTTTTTTGATTTAGGTAAATCAATACCAGAAATACGAACCACTCTTTTCTCCCATTAATTAATTGATTAACCCTGACGTTGTTTATGTTTTGGATTTGAGCAAATAACTCTTATCACCCCAAAACGACGAATAACCCGACATTTAGGGCACATTTTTTTTACAGATGGGCGAACTTTCATAACTTTATATACATAAAAAATAGACAATTGACCTAATTTTATAATAAATTGTCAGTAGTAATTTAGAGCTACTATAAATTTATATTATCATAGACCTCTGATATTAAGTAAAATCGTATTTGTCGACTTAAGTCTACAGCTACCCCTACCAGAATAATTAATGAAGTTATACCAAATCCTTTTATAGCCGGATTTATAAATGCTAAAAGACTTGGGATTGTAACAATAAAAGCTAAAAACAAACCGCCTAATAAAGCTAAGCGGGTTAACGTTTCTTGTAAAAAACGCATTGTCGCCAATCCTGGCTGAACACCAGGTATTGTAAAATTCATCTTCTTTAAATTATCTGATAAATCACTGGGTTTAATTGCAATTGTAGAATAAAAGTAACTAAAAAATAGTGTTAAAATAAAATACCCACTAGTGTAAATTACATTCGAAAAGTTTGCTAAACCCTGTAACAAACTAATTTTATTTATTCCTACTATTAAGACATTTAATAAACCCGAAGAAAAAATCAATGGCATAATACCACTTGGATTTAATCTAAAAGGCAAATAACTACTTTGACTATTTGATGATTCTCTTAATAAAGATTTCACTGAAAGTAAATCAATCTTACGTAGGGCTCCCTGGACGACAATAATACTTAATAAACCTATCGCGAAAATAAAACCAATACCTAATTTTAATGGCAATGTTGGAACAAGGACAGCAAAATTACTTAATGTCTTTGGTAATGCCGAACTAATATTTACAAAAATAAATAATGATGTTCCATTACCAATACCTTTTTCTGTAATTAATTCACTTAACCACAAAATTATTACTGAACCGGTTGCTAAAGTCAGTGCAATTTCTAATGCCCGAACTAAATTCCATCCAAAAACAAAAGGTTTTAAGAAAAAAGCAATTAAGCATCCGTAAATAAAAGCAATAATAACAGTTAAATAACGTGTATATTGTGTGACCTTTTTTTGTCCCGCAACCCCCTCTTCTTTTTGCAATTTTTGTAAGAATGGCAAAACCGCGGTTAACAACTGCATTGATATCGATGCATTGATATTCGGTAAAATACCCAATGTAAATGGTCCTAACACAAAAAAATCACCTTGTGAAAAAGAACTAAAAAAGTTGAGTATCGGACTATTTTGCAATTCCGTATATAAATATTTTTGATCAATCCCAGTAAGCGGTATAAATGTACCCAATCGAGCAAAAAGAATAATCCCTAATGTTAAAAGAATTCTATTTACTAAATTGTCCCTACTAGGAGACTTGTCACCTAAAAAGTTTAGTCCCATAAATTTTTAACTTAACTAAATAACCACTTTGAAAAAATTATTTTGCTGTTTTCAAAGCTTCTAAAGCACAAATTGTTGCTCGTGCATTATTTAGAAGATTATTGGATCCTAATTGTTTTGCCATAATATTTTGCACACCAGCGGCTTCCAGCAATGTTCTCACGGATCCACCAGCGATTACCCCAGATCCAGCACTTGCGGGCTTAAGCAACACATTAGACGCTCCATATTGGCCAGTTGAGACATGTGGGATACTAAATGTTTTTGTTAATGGAACCGTAATAATATTACGACGACCATCATTTGCTGCTTTTTTAACAGCTTCTACAACATCATCTGCTTTTCCTACACCTACACCAACTAAACCTTTTTCATTCCCAATTACTACAAGGGCTCCGAAACGTAATTTTTTACCACCTTTTACAACTTTAGTAATACGGCGGACTTTAACGACCTTACGTACCCAATTTGTGTTATTGCGGTTATTATTACGATTTGTATTTCTTTCCTGAACCATAAAAATCTATTACAAATGAACCAAATATTATTTTTTGCCGGTTTTACCAGCTTTTCGAAGAACTTGTTCTCCTTTATATAAAACACCTTTGCCATTATATGGTTCTGGTGGTCTAAATGAACGGATTTTGGATGCGATAAATCCAACTTCTTCTTTATCAATACCAGCTACTGTTATGTTTGTATTAGCCTCCACAGTAACTTTCACATCTTTTGGTAATGGAAGAATAATAGGATGACTAAAACCTAAACTTAAAGTAACTTTATCTTTTGCGGCCTGACAGCGATATCCAACACCTTTTAATTCTAACTGAATTTCAAACTTTTTGTGAACTCCAAGAACCATATTATTTAACAATGTTCGTGTCAAACCGTGTAATGCACGAGTCCTTTTTGAATCATCATTAACTAAAACTAAAACTTGGTTTTCTTTGATATCAACATGAACTTCAGGTGTTATTTGACGATTTAATTCACCAAGTGGACCCTTTATAGAAACCAAATTATCCTCAACCGCAAGAGTTACCCCTTTAGGTAGTGTAATTGGGAGTTTTCCGATACGTGACATAACGTGATACTTTTATAATATAATTACCAAATATAACATAAAACTTCTCCACCGATGCCTAATTTAGCAGCTTTGAAATTTGTCATAACACCCTTTGATGTTGACATTAGAGCCACACCAAAATTACCTAGTACTACTGGTAACTCTTTAACATTGGCGTATACGCGTAGACCAGGTTTACTTATCCTTTTCAAAGTTACAATAACGGGTTCTTGATTACGACCTTTACCTTTATATCTCAATAAGATTAATAAGAATTTTCTTCCACTTTGTGAAAATTCTTGAAAATCTTCGATAAAGTTCTCCTCTTTTAAAACCTGTGCTATTGCTAACGTCACCTTTGTAAAGGGTACCTGAACTAAATGGTGTTTAACCTTACTAGCATTACGAATGCGAGTTAACATATCCGAAATAACATCATTAACCATAAATACAGATTTATCTACCTTAAATTTTTTCTCGAATTGGCAATCCAAATTCGCGTAATAACATTGCACCCTCTTCACGAGTTTTTGCGTTTGTAACAAAAGTAATGTTAAAACCACGTGCTTGATCAACAGAATCATAACTTATTTCTGGAAAAAGAAGCTGTTCTGTTAATCCTACGGTGTAATTTCCAAATTTATCAAAACCTTGTGGCTTTAGTCCTTGAAAATCACGCGAACGAGGAAGAGCGACATTTATAAAACGATCCAAAAATGAATACATTTTATCACCGCGTAACGTAACCGTTACACCTAATGGCATTTCTTCACGAACTTTAAAAGTCGCAACAGAATTTCGCGCTAATGTTGTAACTGGTTGTTGCCCAGTAATCACACGAAATTCATTAATCGTTTTATTTAGTACCGCAGTATTTTGTGCTGCTAACCCTAAACCGCGATTGACTTTAATTTTTACTAATTTCGGGACTTGGTGAATATTTGTACAATTTAAAGACTTATACAAAGAAGGAATAATTTTTTCTTTATAATCAGTTCTAAGTTTTGTTACCATTACCTTAATCTATTTTTTTTCCTGTTTTTTTCGAAAATCGCTCTTTAGCTTTTCCTGTTTTTACAACACGAATCCGACTTGCAACATTTTCCGAATCACACACCATAACATTTGAAATATTTATTGGTGCTTCTTGTTGAACAATTTCACCGGATTTTTCCCTAGTTGCGGGTTTTACGTGTTTAGTTCGAATATTTATTCCTTCAACCGTTACGAACGGTTTCATCAAATTTGTAATCTTACCAAACTGTCCCTTATCATTTCCTGAGATAACTTTTACGTTATCACCTATTTTTAATCTCATATTAGATACAGTTAAAACTATAAAACTTCAGGTGCTAAAGAAACAACTCGTGTAAAATTTCTATCTCGAATTTCACGAGCAATTGGACCAAAGACACGTGTGCCTCTTGGATTATTCTGCGCATTAATTAAAACTGCTGCATTGTCATCGAAACAAATACAAGTTCCGTTTTTACGAGAAATTGTTTTTCGTGTACGAACAACAACAGCTCTAACAATATCTGAACGTTTAACTGGCATACGTGGTGCAGATTCTTTAACAACACCAATTATGATATCTCCAACACTGGCGTAATTTTTATTCCCACCAAGCACTCGAATACACATAATTTTACGCGCTCCAGTATTATCAGCAATTGTTAACTGAGTTTGAGGTTGTATCATGAATAATATTACTTTAATAATGTTTTAAAAATCCAGCGCTTCTTAGCACTTATTGGGGGATGCTCCTGAACTAAAACAGTATCACCAATGCTACAACTATTTTCTGGATCATGAACAAGATAACGTTTTGTTTTTGCCATAATTTTACCATACAAATTATGTTTATATCTTGTATCAATTGCTACGACGATGCTTTTATTCATCTTATCGCTAACAACAATTCCTACTTTTTGTTTAAGAACCATACTGAATTTTTTAGTTGACTTTTGAAATAAATTTCGTTTTTAACGGTAACTTATAAGCCGCTAAATTCATGGCTTGACGTGCTACTTCAGGTTTAACCCCTGAAATTTCAAAAATTACGTTACCGGGTTTAACAACTGCGACCCAATACTCGGGTGAACCTTTACCAGATCCCATACGAGATTCTGCGGCACGCGCAGTGATTGACTTATCTGGAAAAATTTTAAGCCAAATTTTTCCGCCACGCTTAGTGTAACGAGTCATAGTCCGGCGTGTTGCTTCTAGTTGACGTGAAGTTATCCAACCACATTCTTGAACTTGAAGCCCATATTCACCGAATGAAACTGTATTGTTACGCGTTGCGCGGCCTTTCATTCTACCTCGTTGTGATTTTCTAAACTTCGTTCTTTTTGGACTAAGCATACGTATAATGAATAATCAATTTTAAATTTTTATAATTAAGACATAGCTTCACCTTTAAATAACCACACCTTAATTCCTAAAATACCATAAATGGTTTTAGCGGATGCTGTACCATAATCAATTTTTGCACGTAAGGTTTGTAAAGGCATTCGTCCTTCTTTTACCCATTCTGTTCGTGCGATTTCCGCACCATTCAAACGTCCACCAACTTGAACTTTGATTCCTTGAATCTCATCATTAGCTTGCGCACGTTCAATTGCTTTTCGAACTGCACGTTTAAATGCTACTCGGCGAACTAACTGATTTGCAATAAATTGAGCTAGTAAAATAGCATGTGTATCGGGTTCCATTATTTCAAAAACGTCGATACTAATTTTATTAACTCGCGGTAACAAAGCCTTTAACTTTTTAGTTAAATCAATTAAACCAGAACCAGACTCTGTAATGATAAGGCCTGGTTTAGCAACATAAATTTTTAAGAAAATATTATTTAACTTATAAGTTCGCTCAATTTCAATATCTGCAATACCTGCCGAATCATAATTAGTTGTAATGTACTTTCTAATTATGTCATCTTGTTCTAATAAAGCCGAATACTGATTTAGCTGCGCAAACCAAATTGACTTATGTTTTTGTGTCGTATTTAATCGAAATCCTAATGGATGTACTTTTTGACCCACAATTTTTTTTCTTAAATTTTATTATTTAACACCAACCACTGCAGTGATATGACATGTTGGTTTACGAATTGCAAATGCTCGACCTTGAGCACGTGGTCTGAAACGTTTTAAAACTGGACCAGGGCTCACAAAAACTTCGCGAATCGTTAAATCTTTTTTAGTTAATCCGTGCTTAGACTGAACATTTGCTGCTGCTGATTGAACAACTTGCCAAACCGGTTCACAAGCACGATAAGGTAAAAATTCTAATATAATTAATGCTTCTTCATACGTACAACCACGTATTTGATTCAAAACACGACTCACCTTGATAGGTGACATTCGGATGTATCTTGCAACGGCTTGAGCCGAAATTACTTCTTCAATAGCCATGAACAAACTTCTTTTAAAATGTAAAAATTATGTTTTTATATGTGAACGAAATGTTCGAGTTGGGGCAAATTCACCTAGTTTATGACCTATTAATTGTTCCGTAACAAGAACCGGAACATGAATACGACCATTATAAACAGCGATTGTGTGCCCGATCATAGAAGGCATAATAGTAGATGCCCGTGACCACGTTTTAATAACTTCTGAAGTTCCGTTTTCGTTTAAAACTTCAACCTTTTTTAACAAATGATAAGCAACAAAAGGCCCTTTTTTTATAGATCTTCCCATTACTGATTTTTATTTTTTACGGCGAATAATTAACACGTCACTATATTTACATTTAGCTCGAGTTCTTATACCCAACGCTGGTTTACCCCAAGGAGTAGACGGTTTTGTTCGCCCAATAGGAGAACGTCCCTCACCACCACCATGGGGATGATCACAAGGATTCATAACAACACCACGTACAGTTGGGCGACGGCCCATCCAACGAGTTCGTCCTGCTTTTCCTAAACGAACACCATACGCATCCGCATTAGATAAACGTCCAATTGTAGCATAACAATTTTGGTGAACTAAACGAACTTCTTTAGATGGTAGACGTAAAGTTACATAATCACCTACTTTCGCAAGAAGAGTAGCGTATGTCCCTGCGGCTCTAACAATTTTTCCTCCTTGGAAAATATTCAATTCAATATTATGAATTTCTGTAGCAAGTGGAATCATTGACAATGGCAATGCGTTCCCAACTTGAATTGGAATATCTTCGGGACCAGACATGACTTCTGCCCCTACTTGTAATCCTTCAGGACATAATATATATCTTTTATCACCATCAGAATAATGAATCAAAGCAATTTTCGTATTGCGATTTGGATCGTATTCAATTGTAGCTACTTTACCAACTACATTGAATTTGTTACGAAGAAAATCAATTTTACGATATTTTTGCTTGTGACCACCACCGCGATGACGAACGGTAATTACACCCCTGTTATTTCGACCGGCATTTTTTGGTTTCGGTCGTAATAGTGATTTTTCGGGTTTTACTTTTGATAAATCACTGTAATCTAGAATAGACCGTGTACGTTGACCCGGTGTCATTGGTTTAAATAATTTGATAACCATAAAAATTATTAAAGATGTATAAAACTAAATATCCGAAAATAATGGAATCTCATCATTTGGATTCAGTGTGACAATAACTTTCTTTAATTTGGCTTTAGAACCAATAAATCTACCAACACGTTTTTTCTTTGTGGGTAAATTAGAGGTATTGATTTTAATGACACGAACATTATAGCAACTTTCAATTGCTCGTTTCATCCATTCTTTTGTAACAAAAGGTGAAGCAAGAAAAGTGTACTTTTTGTCTTCTAAAGACCACAAAGCTTTTTTAGTTGTTGCAATTTGTTTAATCTCATCAATTAAAACACCTTGGTAAAGAGATGATGTAACCGTATACAAATTATCACTGGTACTTGAAAATAAGCTTACACTGGATACTTTTTTAAATTTCTGAACCATAAGATTAAACTATTTCGTATTAAACGTGTAAGGTTGGATACTAATTAAATTCCCAGGTTTTCCTGGAACAGCTCCTTTTACAATAATTAAATTGTTTTCAGCATCAACAATCAATACTTTTAGTTTTTTAATTGTGACCTGCTTCGCGCCTAATTGACCTGCCATTTTCTTACCTGGGTATACGCGACCTGGTGTTGTACCAGCTCCAATAGAACCAGGGGCTCGGTGGTTTTTTGAACCATGTGTCATAGGACCACGACCAAAATTATGACGTTTTTGCAAACCTGCAAAACCTTTACCGATACTTTTTCCAGTCACATCGACAAGATTACCGGCCGCAAAAATATCAACTCCTAAATTTTCTCCAAGAGTGAATTCATTTGTACCGCTAACTTTATACTCATGTAAATAACGTAAAAGTGATACGCCAACTTTCTCTAAATGACCAATTTGTGGTTTATTTAAAATTTTAGAAGAAGCTTGCGTATATCCAAGTTGTACGGAATCGTAGCCATCTGTTTCTACGGTTTTTATCTGAGTTACAGTGCAAGGTCCGGCGCGTAAAATAGTAACTGGTACTAAATTTCCCAATTCGTCAACGATTTGGGTCATACCAATTTTATTACCTAAAATTCCTAACGGCATGTTATCGAAAAATTAATAATTAACGTTAAACTTTACACAATTGCCTTAAATATT
>Ga0138260_10569073_pt1 | contig 15835 bp, 9 predicted proteins | sample RNAB_220151111_FD_105235 | JGI IMG/M metagenome (GOLD analysis project Ga0138260, IMG submission 105235) | Metatranscriptomics of polar marine prokaryotic and eukaryotic communities from Palmer Station, Antarctica after 24hr light incubation -... | ecosystem: Environmental > Aquatic > Marine >... | reverse complement strand
CTTAAATATTAATATCTATATATTTATTTATGGCTAATAACAAATCAGCAAAAAAACGTATATTAATAACAAAACGAAACTGTCTGCAAAATCGTTTTTATAAAAGTTCAGTTCGGACATTAACCAAAAAATTTTTAGCGAATTTAGAAACATATAAAACTGACCAAAATTCGACCAGTCAAAAAGAGGCACAAACATTACTAAATTCAATATATAGTTTAATTGATAAAGGTTCAAAAAAAAATGTTTATCACAAAAAAGCCGCAGCACGAAAGAAATCCCAATTAGCAGCTCAATTAAAAGCAGCTAAAATATTAATTTTTAAAACTTAAATTTAATATTATAGGCCCAAAAGAATAAAAATAAATTATTCATAAAATACAAAGGTAAGATTTATAAAATATAGTCAAATCGAAAAGTTAAATTTTTGCCCCAATGAATCTTACCTTTGTATGACATAAAAACCAAATACCACCTATTAAAACAAATATAAATTAGTTTGATTTATTTTTTGTATAAATTATTCGAATCCTAACTATAGAAGTTGTCTACATCAAATATCTCGAACATTTCTTCATCTTTATTCTTCTAAAAGAAGTAAAAAGTTATCAGTTTTTAAATCAATTAATAATAAAACTTCAGAAATAATATATGAATTATACAACAGCTCTCCCTGATTTTATTGCAATGCAACGGATAAGTTTTTGTTGGTTTATTGCTCAAGGGCTAAATGAAGAATTAGCAACTTTTTCTAAAATCTATGATTTTAGTCAAAATACAGAATATATATTATTTGGACAAGAATATAGTTTAGTAAAACCCATTTATAATATAATTCGAGCGAAAAAATATACTACAAATTATTCTGCCCAATTAGTTATTCCTTTAGAAGTTCGAAATAAAAAAACAAACACTATAAAATACCATAATAAATTTCCTATCATAAATTTACCATTAATGACAACTTTCGCTACATTTGTTATTAATGGATGTGAACGAGTGATTGTAAGTCAAATTATCCGAAGTCCTGGAGTCTATTTCGAGAAAAATAAACTTCAGAAAAAAAATAAAAAAATTAAACGCGTAATTCCCAGTGAAATTGGAAAACTAAGAAGTTTTACTCCGTCTAGTGAAGTTTTACTTACTGAAAGTCGTTTATATTTTTTGAATCCCACAGTTAAAAATAAGCCCATCAGTGATAAAAATAAAAAAATAAAATTTATTAAGAAAGAAGAATATTGGAATTGGGATGGACAACCAATTAATTTGTACTCTTTCCGAGAAATAAAAGAACAAGAAATTAATTTTAGTTCTTTATTTATTGAACACTTTAAAATTTATAAAAATTTACTTATATTACCTGACTCATCTACCAAAATTAAACGAATTAAAATCTTTTTAAAATGGTTGGGGTCTAAATCGAATAACAAATTAAAAAAATCAAGTACTAAGTATAAAGTTTTATCCTTTATTAACAGTTTTAACCTATTAATTAAAACTATTAATAAATATAAAATTTTAAAAAAAGAAATTACTAACAAAAATAAACAAGTTTCAACAAAAAAATATATACAAATTAAAAAAATATATGATGAATCATTTCAAAAATCAGAAAAATTACTTCGATTAAAAATAAATCAACAAATTCTTTTTTTCACACTTAGAGATCTTGATGAATTTAAACAAGTTAATAGTTTCAATTTTTTAAAATTAAATATAAAACCCAAGATTAAAATAATTAATCCAAAAATTAAAACTAGTCTTTATTTTACAACTAGCTTTAAAGAGGTAATTAAATTCAAATATAACTTTACTAAAAAAGAAAAGGATGATAAAAAACAACAATCACAGGCAAAAATATTCAAAAACAAACCAAAATATTTAAAAACAAAATCTAAAATTATTCAATATAAAGATGACCATTTAATTGAAGATACATATAAACAGAAATATGAAGACAAAGAATTATACACAGCAACATTAATTCCTGAATATGGGTCATGGATTAGATTTCGATTTCAAAAAAATACAAAAATTAATACATCTAAATATCCAATAAAAAACCAAGAAGATGAACTTATTATTCAACTAGATAAAGTAACTCAAAAACCAGCTATTCATTTATTAAAAGAAATGGGTGTAACAGATTTAGAAATTTATCAAAATTTACAAAATTCTGATTTTTTCTATTTTACTAAACCACTTTTAACTAATTCGCTTTATCAAGAAAGTCGTTTATTACGTTTCAATTTAAAAAGTAATTATTATAAGAATATTTCTGAATTTTCTCGGATTTTTGATCCATCTTACTACCGGTTAGGGAAAATTGGTCGTTCAAAATTGAATCATCGGTTACACATTAAACTTTCAAAACGGATTACTACAATTACATATGAAGATATTTTTGCAATTATCGATCAATTGATAACATTATCTACATCTAAAGGAGTTAGTGATGATATTGACCACTTAAAAAACCGTCGAGTTCGCTCCGTTGGTGAACTTTTACAGAATTTATTTCGTATTGGCTTTCAACGGTTATTGCGAAAGTTACGTAGTCAAACAAATAAAACTTATTCTAGTCAATTATCAAGTTTCAATTTAGTTGGAGCAACTATTCGTGAATTTTTTGGGTCAAGCCAATTATCGCAATATATGGACCAGACTAATCCTTTATCCTCATTAACACATCGAAGACGAATTAGTGGACTGGGACCTGGGGGATTTGATAGAGATAGAATTAGTTTTGCAGTTCGTGATATTCACCCAAGTCATTACGGCCGAATTTGCCCCATAGAAACGCCCGAAGGCCAAAATGTCGGCTTAATTGCTTCATTAACTACCTGTGCACGAGTAAATGAATCAGGGTTTTTAGAGACCCCTTTTTGGCGAGTTATAAATGGAAAAGTAATTAAAACTGGAAACCCAATTTATTTAACAGCAGATATCGAAGATTTTTATAAAATTGCACCTGCTGATGTTCCAACAAATGAAGAAAATTACTTAACACAAAATTTAATTCCTATTCGTTACCAACAAGATTTTTTAACGATTACGCCTTCTGAAATTGACTTTATTGCAATTTCACCAATTCAAATTGTATCTGTTGCTGCATCTTTAATACCATTTTTTGAGCATGACGATGCTAACAGAGCATTAATGGGTTCAAATATGCAAAGACAATCTGTTCCATTGCTACTACCACAAAAAGCAATTGTTGGAACAGGATTAGAAAATCAAATTGCATTAGATTCGGGAATGGCTATAAAAGCAGAACGTTCCGGAATCGTTGATTCTGTAACTGCAGATAAAATTATTATTCTTGAAGATTCTGGTCATCCATATAAATATGATTTACAAAAATACCAAAGATCAAACCAAGAAACTTGTATTAATCATAGACCAATTGTATGGGAAGGAGAAAAAGTTAAATCTGGGCAAATGCTGACCGATGGTCCAGGAATAACAAATAATGAACTTGCATTAGGACAAAATGTTCTAGTAGCTTATATGCCATGGCAAGGGTATAATTTTGAAGATGCTATTTTAATAAATGAACGATTAGTTTATGAAGATATTTTTACTTCTATTCATATTGAAAAATACGAAATTGAAATTGATCGAACAGCTGAAATATGTGAACAAACAACAAATAATATTCCAAATTTAAATATATTAGAAATTCAAAATTTGAATGAGGATGGAATTGTTACAATTGGAACATTTGTAAAACCAGGTGATATTTTAGTAGGGAAAATTATTCCTAAAGATGATTCCGAACAATTACCAGAATCGAAATTACTTAGAGCAATTTTTGGAGCAAAAGCAAAAGGTGTACGTGATACTTCATTTAGAATGCCAGAAGGAGAATACGGTCGAGTTATTGAAACTTTAACATTTAACCGTAGAACCAAATTAGCTTATAAATTTGAAAAAATTCAAATTTTTATTGCTCAAATCAGAAAAATTCAAGTAGGGGATAAAATTGCGGGTCGTCATGGAAATAAAGGAATTATCTCGCGGATTTTACCACGACAAGATATGCCATTTCTTCCTGATGGTACGCCTATTGATATTATTTTAAACCCTTTAGGTGTTCCCTCCCGAATGAACGTAGGTCAATTATATGAATGTTTATTAGGTTTAGCCGGTCATAAATTAAATCGTCGATTTAAAATTTTACCATTTGATGAAATGTATGGGTCTGAAATTTCCCGAATTTTAATTAATAAAAAATTAAGACAAGCTTCAATTGAAAATGATGAAGCATGGATTTTCAACCCCTATTCGCCTGGAAAAATGGTACTTCTTGATGGCCGAACTGGTAAAGAATTTGACAATCCGATCACAGTCGGTAGTGCATATATGTTAAAATTGATTCATTTAGTGGATGATAAAATGCATTCTCGTGCCACGGGCCCTTACTCATTAGTAACGCAACAACCTTTAGGTGGAAAAGCGCAACATGGTGGGCAACGATTTGGTGAAATGGAAGTATGGGCGCTTGAAGGTTTTGGGGCTTCGTTTATTTTAAAAGAGCTTTTAACAATCAAATCTGATGATATGCAAGGAAGGAATGAAACTTTAAATGCGATTATTAAAGGGCAACCAATACCTACGTCCGGTGTACCTGAGTCATTTAAAGTTTTAGTTCAAGAACTACGATCTATTGGTTTAGATATGAGTACATATCGAATTGATCAATTTAGTTCAAATCAACCTTATGAAATTGAATTAAATTTAATCGAAAAATACAACCCATTGTTAAAAACATTTTCTCCTACATCGAATATAAATAATATTTCATTTTAAAAATATAATTACATGATACGGTCTGAAAAAGAATTTGATTATATAAAAATAAAATTAGCGTCACCAATTAGAATATTACAATGGTCACATCGAAAATTACCTAATGGACAATTTGTTGGGGAAGTTCAGAAATCAGAAACAATAAATTACCGAACTTTTAAACCTGAAATGGATGGGTTATTTTGCGAGAGAATTTTTGGCCCAAGTAAAAGTTTAGAATGCGCATGTGGAAAATATAAGCGAGTGAGATATGAAGGTTTAATATGTGAACGTTGTGGTGTTGAATTAACCGAATCTAGAGTTCGACGACATAGAATGGGACATATTAACTTAATTTACCCAGTTACACATGTTTGGTATACGAATAGTCGACCAAATTATATGGCTTTATTACTTGAAGTGGAGCAATGTGAAAAAAGATTAGATACTGGATGGGCTGAATTCGCGGAACCAAAAGAAAATAAAGCTAAAGAGAACAAAGATATTCCTGACTATTTATCTTCAAATATTGAATGTCAGTATTATATTAAAAGCCCAAAAGCTATTTTAAATTGTAAAGAATTTCTTAAAGAAAAATCAAAAGCAAAAAAATCTAGCCGAGTTAATTCATACGATGAACGAATAAAACGTATCAAATTAGCTTCGCTTGCCTACTTTATTGCGGAAGATGAAATAGGGTTCTATGGGCTTCATTGGGATTTACAACAATATAGACGTTGTAGAGAATTAGGGTTCACAGGATACCCATTGAAACCATATTCAAAATCTCGAAACCGACGCCGAAATACTCCTAGATATTTATTACGTTCAACACCAAATTATCTAATTGGTTCTGTTTTAATAAAACGAGAATTAGAAAAGCTTAATTTGGATCAAGAAATAATTAAAACAAGAAATTTTATTATGCTTTGCAGTAAGATACTGCATAAAGAACAACCGTTTTATAATTTTTCTCATTGGTCCCGAAAATGGGAATATCAACGAATTTATAAACTAAGAGACCAATCAATCAAACGAATCCGGATCTTAGAAAATTTATTAACTACAGGTGCAAATCCAACATGGATGATTATTACTATCTTACCTGTAATACCACCTGCATTAAGACCTATGATTCAATTAGAAGGAGGTCGTTTTGCAACTTCTGATTTAAATGAACTTTATAGACGCATAATTACTCGGAATAACCGTCTTCTTCGATTATTAGAAATTGATGCTCCCCAGTTAATTATTCGAAATGAAAAACGAATGTTACAAGAAGCTGTAGATACTTTAATTGATAATGGAAAACGTGGGAAAATCGCTTTGAGCGCGAATAATCGACCTTTAAAATCATTATCCGATATAATAAAAGGAAAACATGGACGTTTTCGACAAAATTTACTCGGAAAACGAGTGGATTATTCAGGTCGTTCAGTAATTGTAGTAGGTCCAAGTTTAAAATTAAACCAGTGTGGTTTACCTTACGAAATGGCTATTGAATTATTTCAACCTTTTATAATTCGTGAGTTAATTAATCAAGGTTTAGCAAGTAATATGAAGGTAGCAAAAAACTTGCTCCAACAAAATGAACCCATTATTGATCCAGTATTAGAAAAAGTTTTATCAAATCATCCTATTTTTTTAAACCGAGCTCCAACATTACATCGATTAGGAATACAAGCTTTTGAACCTATTATAGTTCAGGGTCGTGCTATTAAACTTCATCCTTTAGTTTGTTCCGCTTTTAATGCAGATTTTGATGGTGATCAAATGGCAGTTCATGTGCCTCTTTCATTAGAAGCTCAAGCCGAATGCTATATGCTAATGTTAGCACCATATAATTTCCTATCTCCTGCAAACGGGGAACCCATTATTATGCCAAGTCAAGATATGGTACTAGGTTGTTATTATTTAACAGTAGATAACATTAAGCATCTTTTAGGATCAAATCATTATTTTGCAGATTTAAATGATGTTATATTAGCCTATAATCAAGATCATATTGAAATTCATACTTCAATTTGGGTCCGATATAAAAATAAAATATCGAAACCTTTTAATTGTATCAAAAAAGTTACATTAAAAGATCAAAGTTATATTGAATATTATGAAAATCTTCAAATTCGTAAAGATAAAAATGGAGAAATTATTACACAATATTTAAAAACAACAACAGGACGTGTGCTTTTAAATTATAAAATTCAAACAACCTTAAACCTTAACTAATAAAGACTACAATCTTGAAATTTCTAAAATAGAGTAAAGTAATTATGAAAGATTTTATTTATCAAAATACACTTATTAATAAGAAACAATTAAAAGAACTCCTAGCATGGAGTTTTGCAACATACGATTCCATGCAAGCTTCGTTATTAGCAGATGAATTAAAATATCTAGGATTTAAATACGCAACTCAAGCAGGCATTTCAATTAGTATTGAAGATTTGAAAGTTCCGTTCACAAAAAATGAAATGTTACAGAAAGCAAATAAAGATATTTTAAATGCTGAAAAAATTTGTTTAAAAGGAAAAATTACAGATGTAGAACGATTTCAAAAAATTATTGATACTTGGAGTATTGCAAGTGAGTCATTAAAAGATAATGTAGTGTCTTATTTTAAAACTTATGACCCTTTAAATTCCGTTTATATTATGGCATTTTCAGGAGCACGAGGGAATTTATCTCAAGTTAGGCAGCTTGTAGGGATGCGAGGTCTGATGGCAGATCCTAGTGGTGAAATTATGCGCGTACCGATTAAAAAGAATTTTCGTGAGGGGTTAACAATTACCGATTATTTAATGTCGGGTTATGGTGCTCGTAAGGGTATTGTGGATACCGCGTTAAAAACCGCAAATTCCGGTTATTTAACACGTCGTTTAATTGATATTGCACAAGATATTATTATCCGTGAAAAAGATTGTCAAACACCAGCCTCTTTTATAATAGACGCAGAAAACGACTTAAAGAGTGAACAAATTTTAGGTCGAATTTTACAACGACCACTTTATGAACCGAAAACGGGAAAATTAATTGCACAGTCTAATACGCAAATAACATTAAAATTAATTGAAACAATTAAAGAAAAACAAATTACAAAATTTCATATTAGATCCCCATTAATTTGTAGTTTATACCATTCAATTTGCCAAATGTGCTATGGATGGGATTTGTCGAATCAAAATTTGGTAGATTTAGGTGAAGCGATTGGAATTCTCGCAGGACAATCAATTGGAGAACCGGGAACTCAATTAACTATGCGGACTTTTCATACAGGCGGAATTTTTACTTCAGAAGCACGCCAACAAATCATTAGTCCCATAAATGGAATTATTAAATTTTCTAAAATTCTAAAAACTATAGTCTTACGAACTAATCGTGGAGATGATGTATTACTTACAAAAAATTCTGGATCTTTAATTATAATCCCAGAACAAACGCATCAAAAAATTATTCAAATAGAATTACTACGAAATACTATATTATTTATAAAAAGTAATCAATATATTAAAAAATCCTCTGTTATTGGGGAGTTAATGAGTGCTAAAAAACAAACGTTAACTGAAAGTAAACCTATTTTAAGTGATACCTCAGGTGAAATTTTTATACCTCGGTTAAAAACTAAAATTAATTTAATTACTCAAAACCGATTGTTATGGATTCTATCAGGACAAGTTTACCAAGCTCCTGTTAATTCTTTTTTAAACTTTTATACAGACCATAAAATTAATAAAAATAGTTATATTTTTAGAACAAAATTAATAAATCAATACTCTGGTCTGATTAATATTTTTAATAAAAAAAATACTTTAGTAGAACAAGGGATTCAAGTTATAAATAATAGTTATTTTTTAGAGAATGCCTCAATTCAAAAAGTTATCAAATCTGTTAGTAATAAAAATTACTTACTTAAATTTAATAATTTAAAATACTTTATCAATTTAAGGCATACAAACTCTAAAAATTGGAGACGATTTAAAAAGTACAAACATTTTGCAATGTCCATTAACCACCAATTCAAAACTTTAACGGGTGGAATAATGTATTTTGACCAACGTACAAAACAAAAAAGAATAACAAATGATAATTTTATTTCATATTTTGTTTCATATGAAAGTAATAAAGATCATTATGATAAAATTAGTAAACATCCATTTCAAAAGAATTTAAAAAATTTACAAACTAAAACTGATAAAAATGGTTTCATTTTCTATCAAAATTTTTTTAATTACCAAAAAATGGAAAGTGCTTTTTTAAAGCTTAAATTGAAAAAGAAAATTTTTCATAATTCTATTATTTGGCTTTCCGAGGAAACATACAAATTAAATTGCGATAAAAGTATTTTACTTGTAGAAAATGGTAATTTCATATCAAAAAACTTTGAAATTATTCCTAATATTATTTCAAAAACAGCGGGAATTATACAAGTTTCTCAAAAGAATAACATTATTGAAGAAGTCGCAATTAAATCTGGAGTTGTTTATCAAGGAAAACAATTTGAAAATTTAGATAAAAACATTTATTATCCCGGTGAAATTATTTTTAATAATATTAAAGTAACACAACCTTCTATTTGTGAACATATTATTAGTAAATCTAGTAATCAATTATTAATCCGCCCTTTTGATATTTATGAAATTCCTAAAGAAAGAGATATAAAAACACTTTTTAGAAAAAATCTGGAAACAGCATTTGGTTATAAAATAACAAATAAAATTAATTATTTATATAAACCAAACCAGAAAATTAAAACCTCTAAAAGTATTGATTTAATTTATGATATCGTAGATTTAAAACCAAAAAATTCATTTCAAAATAGAATAACAATTGAATTAACTAATGACTTAAAAACTAAAAGTTTAAATTTTAAAATATTAGAAAAATTAACGTTAAATCAGTATATTCCAGCACACCTAAAATACACGGATTTACAATCTTGTTTACTTATCGAACCGAATCAATTTATTGATACGTATACAACATTTGGTTATTTAGAATCACTTATCAATAATGCAATAGAAGTCGTTAAATTTAAATCAAAACGTTTTAACAAAAAACAAGTCTTTTTAATTTCAAATGATAATTGTATTACAGTTAAGAAAGAAAAAGAAGAGAATAAAAAAATTAATGAATTAATTATTGATAATATTGATGTTAATAAAACTGGGAAAATCTTAATCGATAATGGGAAATTTTTAACTATTCAAAAAGGACATCCATATTTTTTCCCGAATTGTAAAATCGATGATTCAACTGATAAAATTGATTTGCAATATAAAATTATATCTTCACAAAACAAAACATTTAATAACAATAAGAATATTTTTTTAAATTATTATGATATCACAAAACGATCACTAGTTGAACGACTTGAACCGAATAAGAAATCATCTGGGTTCCAAATTAAATTTTCAAAAATGTTTATTAAGAAAAATGGTAAATTATACAGTTCAGGAATTCCATTATTTTTGAAAAATTTCTCAATACAAAATAAAAACCTTACAAAATCAGAATTAAAACAAGATACTAACAGAATAGATAATTTAAAAATTAAAAATACCCAATCCAAAATTAAACAATGTTTGCCGTTATTATTAAAAAGTTCTGAATTAATTCCTAATAAAATTAAACCAAAGAGTTCGTTTAGTAAACGTTTAATGGGTTTGAAATTTTTGAAGTACCCTTTTAGCAAATCAATTGGAATTCATTCAATAACAGAAGATTATTTTGAACAAGAAGTAAATAGTGTTTACTGTAAAAATGGTGAATTTATTGAAAAAGGTGAAATAATTGGATTATTAAATTTCGAAAAAGAAATTACCGGAGATATTGTTCAAGGTTTACCACGAATTGAAGAATTACTAGAAGCCCGAAAAAAGAAACCAACAAATAAGTATCTAGCAACAAACCAAAAGAAAAGCTTATTAATTCAAAAAACTAGTATTGACCCAAGCTTTGAATTCCGTAAATTAGGTACAACAATTAGGGAAAATGATAAAATTAATCCGCATAATTTATTAAAAATATATTTTAACTATTATGGAATGAAAAAACACTTCTTCTGTAACAAAAATTCTTTTACCCTTTCGTACCGTTTAACAAATAACTATGAGGCTAGTTATAGGACATTTAAAAAAATCCAATTATTAATATTAAATGCCGTACAGTCAGTATACCAATCACAGGGAGTGTCAATTGCGAATAAGCATTTAGAAGTTATTATTAAACAAATGACTACAAAAGTATTAATAACGCATGAAGGTCATACACCATTACTACCACGCGAAGTAATCGACCTTTATCATATTCAATATATTAATCAAATTATTAAAACTGGTAATAAAAGCCCTGCATATTATGTACCGTTATTATTAGGAATTACAAAAGCAGCATTAAATAACCCAAGTTTTATTTCAGCTGCAAGTTTTCAAGAAACAACCCGTGTATTAACAAAAGCTGCTATTGAAGGGCGTATTGATTGGTTACGTGGTTTAAAAGAAAATATAATTATTGGGCATTTAATACCATCAGGAACAGGTTACCAAAGTTATTCAAATTGTTTTCAAACGAAAACAAAAACAAACATTAATTTAGAACAAAGTAAATTAAAAATTTAGACTTATTTCTTTTCAATTTTTTAACATTAATTTATACTACTAGAAATCATAAATTTTAATTAAGGAGTTATAAAATTTTATGGCTGATCACACTAAACGTTTCCATGTTGTAGATGTATCTTTAGCCCAATTATTAGAAGCTGGTGTCCATTTTGGGCATAAAGCTCATAGATGGAACCCAAAAATGTTTCGTTATATCTATACTCAAAGAAATAACATACATATTATAGATTTAGTTCAAACAATTGAATTATTAAGTGAAGCAATTGAGTTTACTCAAGCTGAATCATCAGAACGCAAAAAGTTTTTATTTATCGGAACAAAAAGACAAGCTAGTGCGATAATTAAAAAAGCAGCTGATAGTGTTGGTCAACCTTATGTAAACCATCGTTGGTTAGGCGGTATGTTAACTAATTGGGTTACAGTAGAAAAACGAATTGATCGTTTAAATGAGTTGGTAAAACAAGAAGCTGCTGGTGTTTTCGATACATTACCAAAAAAAGAAGCAACAGTTCGTTTAAAAGAATTCGAAAAATTAAAAAAATATTTATGGGGTGTCCGATCTTTAACTAGATTACCCGATGTTGCGATTATTATTGATCAAAGACGTGAAATGACAGCCGTTAAAGAATGTAGAAAACTTGGAATACCTATTATTTCTATTGTTGATACAAATTGTGACCCAGATTTAGTGGATTATCCAATTCCAGCGAATGATGATTCAGTAAGATCTATTAAATTTATTGTATATACATTAGCCAATGCTATTATGCATACAACATCAGAACCAATAAAGCATGTATAAAAAATATTGTATTATTTTGTTACATATTTAAAGTTTTTCTTTAGTTAGATTGAAAAGATATTTTAAACTACGTAAATATCTTTTCAATCTAATTAACTTAAGTTAATGAAACTTTACCACCTGCAGTTTCAATTAATTTTTTTGCATCTTCTGCAGCATCTTTGCCTAAACTTTCTTGAACCATTTTAGGAGCAGATTCTACAAGGTCTTTAGCTTCTTTTAAGCCTAACCCAGTTAAAGTTCTAACTACTTTTAATACTGCAATTTTCTTATCCGCAGGAACTTCATCTAACATCACGTTGAATTCAGTTTTCTCTTCAACTTCTTCAGCTGCAACTGGAGCAGCAGCGGCAAAACCGCCACCAACGCTCGCTGATGCATCAACATCAAAAGTCGTTTCAATAAGATCTACTAATTCCTTAGCTTCTTTTAATGTTAATACTTCTAAAGCTGCAACGATTTCTTGAATTGTATTCATAAAATTTTTGTTTATTATATATATATTATTTACAAGGTAGATGAGGCATTTATTGACTATGAATCAAATGCCGTTAAATCTAATTGAACTGATGGACCCATAGTTGTACAAACAAATAAACTTTTAAAATATTTACCTTTTACACCAGAAGGGCGATTTTGTTCGATCGAATTAAATAATGAAGTTAAATTATCAACTAACTGCTCAGTTGGAAACTCAATCTTACCAAAATTGACATGAACAATTCCTGTTCTATCAGCTTTATATTCAAATTTACCTTTTTTAAATTCCGTTAATGTTTCGGTTAATGTAGTAGTAACTGTACCTGATTTTGGTGAAGGCATTAATCCTTTTGGACCTAATACTCGACCAAGTTTTGCCAATTTTGGCATCATATCCGGTGTTGCTATTAATAACTCAAAATCAATAATTCCTTCACTAATGTCATTAATTAATGATTCACTACCAACAATATCTCCCCCAGCGTTACGTGCTTCAGCATGATTGGATTCATTTGTTAAAACAGCAATACGTATTTTTTTCCCAATACCATGCGGTAATGTTACTGTTGTACGTAATTGTTGATCAGCATATTTTGGATCAATATTTAAATTAGCATGTAATTCAACAGATTCCGTAAACTTTACATTTGATGTTTGTTTCAAATAAGCTATAACTTCTTCTAAAGTTGAACGAGGAGAATCATTAAATTGTGCATGCTTCGTTTGACGAATGGATAATTTTCGCATATAATTTCGTAATTAAAAATTTATAAACTTAGATATTAATCTATAATTGTAATACCCATATTTCGGGCAGTTCCTTCAACAATTTTTACTGCGCTAGTTATTTTCGTTGTATTTAAATCTGGTAATTTAATATTAGCGATTTCTTCTAATTGAGCTTTTGTTACAGACCCAACATTGATGCGATTTGGTGTTGATGAACCTTTTTTAATCTTTGCAGCATTAGCTAATAACACAGATGCAGGAGGTGTTTTAAGAATAAACGTATAACTGCGATCTTCAAAAACTGAAATTTCTACAGGAATAATCAAACCATTTTTATCGCTTGTTCGAGCATTATATTCTTTACAAAATGCTGCGATATTAACACCATGTTGACCTAAAGCTGGACCGATAGGAGGAGCAGGTGTAGCTTTTCCTGCAGGTAAAGCTAACTTAATTAATGCGGTTACTTTTTTTGGCATATAATTGTGTTGTTATTACTTGATAAAATAGAGATATATAATTTTAACTTTAATTAATTAAAAAAAGATTCAAATTTATTATTTTAAAATATTATGATAAACCAAAGCTTAATTTTTCACAAGATCAATTAGTTACGGAAATTTTAACACATTAAGATTCTATTTTTAATAAAAACCTCTTATATGTAAGAGAAACGCGCCCTGAAGGACTTGAACCCTCGACATCTAATTTTGGAGACTAGCGTTCTACCAACTGAACTAAGGACGCGTATAAATATTATACTAAACGTTTTCTTAGAACACAAGCTTTATAATTTTGTTATAAAGAAAAATATAATATTTAACTAATATGGAACAATTTGATAGTGAACTACACCAGTCATTTCTAACTAAATATTTACCTCATAATTTTGTAGCAGAAAAAAGCATAATAAGTAACTTATTACAACGTCCTGAAACAATTGAAATTGCTATTAAAACAATTCGAGTTGAAACATTTTATTTTAAGAATCATCAAGAAATTTATAAAGCTCTTATTGAAATGTACAAAAATCAAATTCCAGTGGATATTTTTACATTAAGTAAAGTTTTACACGAGAATGGTTACTTACACAAAATAGGAGGTACAAAAGTTTTACTCGAACTTATGAATCAAATTCCTAATTTAACTTATTTAGAAGAATATATTCAATTAGTTCAAGAGAAATTTTTACGACGTTCATTAATTCGTTTAGGTTATGAAGCAATTAACTCCGGCCATATTACGAGTATTCCATTTGAAGAAATTTTAGATAATTTTGAAAAAAAATCTTTCAATTTAACAAATGAATTAAAAAGTGAAAAGATGTACAGTAGTGGCGATATTTTTTCGAAAATTTTATCAGAATTAAAACAAAAATCATTAAAGCCTGAATTACCTGGATTAGCATCGGGATTTTATGACTTAGACTCTCTTACACAAGGATTTCAAAAATCGGATTTAATAATTATTGCTGGAAGACCCTCTATGGGAAAAACAGCTTTTTCTTTAAACATAACTCAAAATTTAATTAAAAATTATAAATTACCTATATTGTTTTTTAGTCTTGAAATGTCAAAGGAACAATTAATATATCGTTTATTATCCACTGAAACTGGAATCAGTCAAAACCGTTTAAAAATTGGAAATTTATATAAAGAAGATTGGACTAATTTAGAACTAACCGTTCAAGAATTTTCTCGTCTACCATTATTTATTGAAGATAAAGCAAATCTTACAACTCAAGATATAAGGTTGAAAATAAAAAATATTTTATTTGAATATAATCAAATTGGATTAATTGTTATTGATTACTTACAATTAATGCAAAATTCAAAATCAAATATAGATAATCGAGTTCAAGAACTTTCCGAAATTACACGTTCACTTAAAAATATTGCTAAAGAATTCCAAGTCCCAATAATTGCTTTATCTCAATTAAGTAGAAATGTTGAAACACGAGTTAATAAAAGACCCATTTTATCAGATTTACGTGAAAGTGGCTCAATTGAACAAGATGCTGATTTAGTATTAATGCTATATCGAGAGGATTACTATAATCCGAATTTAGAAGAAAATAAAGAACTTAATTCTGCTGAATTAATAATTGCAAAACATCGTAATGGACCATTGGGAACAATTAAATTACTTTTTCAACTAGATAAAACTAAGTTTTTAAATAATTTCTCCACTCTATAAATGCCCAGATCCAGATTCGAACTGGAGACACGAGGATCTTCAATCCACTGCTCTACCAACTGAGCTATCCGGGCTTATTAATTATTATAGTACATTATGTTAAAAAGAACAATATTAATATTGTTATTTTTAACATAATGTACTATAATAATTATTGGGTATAGTGAAAATATAATTAAATAAAAAACTTAAATATGTCAGGATTGAAAAATAGCAG